>RCMY010006395.1_pt1 | contig 20258 bp, 18 predicted proteins | sample 2041341 | NCBI WGS metagenome assembly RCMY01 (sample SAMN09708234, study PRJNA481090) | Marine sediment metagenome, whole genome shotgun sequencing project. | reverse complement strand
GTTGAACTCGATAGGAAGGGGCTCGGCATGGGCTTCGGCAAGAAGAAGACACTGATCGATCAGGCTGGCGACTACGTCGACTCCCTCAAACCACACGTCGAGGCGGCCATGGACTCGGCGCGCGACTTCGTGCAGGACACGGCTGTCCCCGCCTTCCACGAGGCCAAGGAGAAGGCCGCTCCGGCCATCGCCGACGCCCGCGAGAAGGCCGCTCCCGTGATCGCTGAGGCCCGCGGCAAAGCGGCCGCTGGCTTCGCTGACGCCAAGGTGAAGGCCGCGCCGTACATCGCCGACGCCAAGGAGAAGGCCGGCCCCGCCATCGCCGACGCCCGCGAGAAGGCAGCCGCAGGCTTCGCCGAGGCCCGTGACAACGCAGCAGCCAGCCTCGCAGACGCTCGCGAGAACGCAGCGGCGCAGGCCGAGCAGGTCCGCGATCTCGCTGAGGCGAAGGTGGCCGAGGCCAAGGGCGAGACTGCTCCGAAGAAAAAGGGCAAGATCAAGAAGGTCGCGAAGTTCGCCGTCGTGGCCGGTGTGGTCGGTTTCGTCGCCAAGAAGTTGCAGGGTGGCAAGTCATCCAGTGACAACTGGCAGTCCTCCTACACCCCGACGCCGCCGCCGGCCCCCACCGCACCGGTGCCGCCCGTGACTCCCGCCGCTCCGCAGTCCGGTCAGGAAGAGGACCCTTCGGGTTCCTCGCCCGACGAGGCCCTCGCCGACTCGACCGATTCCCCGAGCCCGGTCAGCACCCCGGACAACCCGGCTGAGGTCGTCGACCTCGAGAGCAACGACAAGGCCTGAGTTTTACCAGGCCTGAAGTTCAGCTTGGCGAGTTGGCCGTGCCGTTCGGTGCGGCCAACTCGTCGTTGAACTCCTCAGGGAACTCCGCACGGACTCGGACGGTGGCCCGGTGTTCGGCCCAGAACGACACCAGCGGAACCGTGCCGCTGGCCAGCGTCACCACCGTGAAGCGCAGGTCCCACTCCGCGCGGCGCGAGAGCATGAAGGCCGTGATCAGGAAGATCATGTAGAGCCAGCCGTGGGCGACACCGAGGTACGCCGAGATGGCGGTCCCGATCTGCCAGCCGGTGCCCCCGGTCTCCGGGACATTCGGGTCGAAGGGCTTGGCCAAGAAGTCCGCGTCGAGCAGCAGGTAGCCGTAGTGCAGCGGCAGCCCCACCAGGACGAGCACCACAAGCAGCAGGCCGACCACGGTTGCCATCACGCGGTAGCGCTGGAGAGTTCCTTTCACGACCCTGACGCTACCGGCTGCGACAACACCGGTTCGGTGGTGGTCTCCTCGACCACGAACCGCCACCACACGAAGAGGGCGAAGGCGCCGAAGACCCACCACTCCACGGCGTAGAGGAAGTTGCGCAGGGCCGTGAATCGCCCAGCCGGCGGCAACTGCTCCAAGGAGGCTGGCTCCAGACCGTCCAACGGCATGGTGGACACCCCGTAGGCGCCGTACAGGTCCTGGTCGACTCGTTGGATCAGGTCGCCGGTCCGCATCTGGGGCAGCACGTTGTCGGTGGGGTCGTCGTCGGCCTGTCCGGTGCCTTCGGTGGGTTGGAGCCAGGTTTCCAGCGATGCGCTACCGGTCGGTGCGGGCGGTGCCTCGTCGATCGAGGCGACCCATCCGCGGACCACCGGCAGGGCGGGGTCATCCGCCTCCCCGACAGCGAGCGAGGTCACCACCCAGTAGCCGTCGACCCCGTCGAGTTCCCGGCCGGCCACGAAGACAGTGCTCTCCGGCAGCCACACGCCCGAAAGGGTCACCGGCCGGCCCACGTCCTGTCCGGGGAAGGGATCATCGGAGCCCATCACGTCGGTGAGAGGAACCGGTTCGGACTGCGTCAGGTCGGTCTGTTCCGCAGACCGGATCGCCTGCCAGGCGGAGAGTTGCCACAGACCCAACAGGCCAGCGGCCAGCACGCAGACGATCGCCAGCGCCGTGGCACCGATCAGTCGCGAAGTCAGATAGCGGGCCACGGGGTCAAGGGTACGGCCGCACGAAACGCCGCCGCGGGCGTAGCCTCCCCCCATGACCCACAGTGCCTCGCCTTCCGCCGAGTCAGTCGCCCCGCATGGTCACCCGACCCCCGCGGCGAGCGAACCCCTCACGGATCGGGAGGCCGCCGCGTTCGCCACCTCCTTCGACAAGATCGTTGGTTCCATCGGGCGGGCCGTGCTCGGCAAGGAACGCGTCGTACGCCTGGCCACCACCTGCTTGGTCTCGGAGGGGCACCTGTTGCTCGAGGACCTGCCGGGAACCGGCAAGACCATGTTGGCGCGGGCCCTGGCCAACACCGTCGAGGGCAGCCATGCCCGGATCCAGTTCACCCCGGACCTGTTGCCCACCGACGTCACGGGGGTGACGGTCTATGACCAGCAGAAAGGGACTTTCGCCTTCCACCCCGGCCCGATCTTCCACGACATCGTGTTGGCCGATGAGATCAACCGAGCCTCGCCCAAGACTCAGGCGGCGCTGCTCGAGGTGATGGAGGAGGGGCACGTCACCGTCGACGGGGTCACCCACGAGGTGCCGCGTCCCTTCATGGTGATCGCCACCCAGAACCCGATCGAGCAGGCCGGCACCTACCGCCTGCCTGAGGCGCAGTTGGACCGGTTCCTGATGAAGACCTCTGTGGGATACCCCGACGCCGAGTCCACCGAGGAGTTGTTGCTGGGTTCGGGGCTCCGCGACCGGGCCTCGCTCGCGTCGCTCGCTGTGACGACGACCGAGCTCAACGAGATGGCGACGCTTGCCGGTCGGGTGTACGTCGACCGGGTGATCGTCCGCTACGTCCGCGAACTCGCCGAGGCCTCGCGCACACTGCCGCACGTGAAGATGGGACTCTCCGCTCGAGGTGCCCTCGCGATGATCCGCGTGGCCAAGACCTGGGCGGCCTCGCAGGGCCGGGCCAGCGTCGTACCCGAGGACGTGACGGTTCTGGCCGAACCCGTCCTGTGTCACCGGATCCTCCTCGACTCCCAGGCCCAGTTCAGCGGCATCGGGATCAGTGAGGTCATCGACCAATTGCTGCGCCAGGTCACGCCGCCGACCGTGCGCGCCTGAGTTCCGCCGCCATGTACCGCCTGAGACGGCGAATCCGGAAGATCCTGGGTGGCATCACCCCGGGGGGGCGGGCTGCCCTGCTCCTCGCGATCGGTGGCCTGGTGCTGGGCGAGTACGCCGGCTACACCGAATTCCGACTCTTCGCCGGTGTCCTCGGTCTGCTGTTCGTGGTGTCGCTGATCTTCACCGCGTTGCCCACCGTGGTCCGGGCCGAGCTGGACCTCTCACCGGCTCACACCGTCGCCGGGAGCACCAGCAGGGCCCTGCTGCGGGTGACGAACCTGCGCCGGATCCGCATGTTCCATCCGCTGGTGATCGTGCCGATCAGCGGTCAGAACGGCGTCGTGCACGCCCGAGTCCCCGTGCGGTTGCCCGTGCTGCGCAGGGGTGAGTCGCACTCGGTGCCCTTCGAGGTGCCTGCTCCGCGACGCGGCGTGCTGCAGGTCGGACCCGTGGGAGCGAGACGAACAGACCCGCTCGGCTTCTTCTGGCGCCACGCGTCCTGGACGAAACCTGTCGAACTGTTGGTCCGACCCCGGATGGTCCCCCTGGAGGCGATGGGCGCCGGCTTTGTCCAGGACCTCGAGGGCACCCCGAGTGATCAGGTGTCGATGAGCGACCTGTCCTTCCATGCGTTGCGCGAATACGTCCGGGGCGATGACCTGCGCCATGTGCACTGGCGATCCTCCGCCAGGACCGGACGGTTGTACGTCCGGCAGTACCACGACACCCGCCGCAGCCACGCGGTCGTGATCATCGACGATGACCGGGCGGCCTACAACGACGCAGACGAGTTCGAGTTGGCCCTCTCGATCGCCGCCTCTGTCGTAGGACGGGCCGCTCTCGACGGCTACGACCTGAGCCTGGTCTGCGGCGTCGCCCACCTGACCGGGACCGCCGAGTCCGTACTGGATGCGTTGTGTCGGATCGAGTGGTCCGCCCACGCAGATCTGGTCGCGGCCACCACAGCAGCCCGCTCCCTCGTCCTGGCCGCCAGCCAGGTGATCGTCGTCAGCGGCGCCCACCTCTCTGAATCCTCGGTGGATCGGGTGCGGGCCGAAGCCTCGGGTGAGGCGCGCGTGTTGACGCTGCGGGCCGACCTGAGTGGGGCGGACGAAGCGGCCCGCCGACCGGACCTGATCACCGTCGTGGACCTGACCCACCTCCCGGCCGCGCTGACGGCGTACGCCGAACGGTCCATCGGATGAGCACGTCCCTGGTCGCCCGGATCCGGCCGCAACACACCGTAGACATCCTTTTTGTGCTGGCGCTGTCCGTCTTGGCCATGAGTGGTTGGTCGACCACCTTCAACGGCCCCGGGTGGTGGATCGCCGCGACCGCCGTGGGGCTGCTCGGGATCGCGATCGCGGTGGCCATCTCGGACGCCGGAGGCGGCGTGCAGTGGGTGCTGCTGGCCCTGATCCTGGTCTACCTGCTCCTGGCCGGACCGCTGGCCGTAGGGCGGGTGGAGTTGATCGGCCTGGGCTCCTTCGAGGCGGGGATGACCCAGACCGGGTCCTCCTGGGTGACCCTGCTGACGACCCACCCACCTGTGGATGCGCAGGGCGCGGTCCTCATCCCGCCGGTCTTGCTCAGCCTGTTCGGTCCGGCCCTCGCGGTGTCGTTGTCGGTGCGCAGCAGGAGGATGCTCGCCCCCATCATCCCGCCGAGTCTCGCGTTCGTGACGGTGATCCTGATGGGTCAGCACACCACCACGTCGGTAATCGGTCAGGGCCTGGCGTTCGCCGGAACAGCCGTCCTGTGGATGCGCGTGCGCGCTTTGCGCGACGAGGAGAGCGGCACCGGGCACGACCCTGCGCGCGGTCGCCGGATCGCTGCCAGTGTCGGGTTGATCCTGGCGGCCAGTCTGGCGGTGGTCGCCGTCGGCAGCCCCTCCCAAGGCGGCGCCGCCGGACCCACCTCGGGCATCGCGGAGGAGGAGATCATCCCGGCCATCCCGGACACCGAGGTCGACCCTCCCCCAGGCGCTGAGCGCTTCCTGCTGCGCGATCGCGCCCAGCCCTTCGACGCCGAGCGCCTGCGCACCCCGCTGGATCAGTTCCGCGATTTCACCCGGCAGTCGCCCGGGACGCCGGACAACGTGTTCGAGGACCGGCTGATGCGGATCCAGGGTGCCCCGGCGGGGGCACGGGTCCGGTTCGCCGCGCTCGACACCTATGACGGCCAACGGTGGAAGGCCGAGAACAACACCGACCCGCTACGCCTCGACGACCGATTCCTGGGCGTCTCCTCCCTGATCGACAACCCGGCCAAGGGCACGAAGGCGGAGATCACGGTGACCCTCAGCGGCAAGTGGAACCTGCCCTGGGTCCCCACGATCGGCTCCCTACAGAGCTTCGAGTTCGACCGTTCAGCGGCCTCCGATCCGGCCGACGTGCGCTACAACCCGGCGACCTCCACCGCAGTGATGGACGGAGACCCGGCCACCCAGGACCGGTACTCGTTCACCACCGTCCTCCCCACCCATTCGCTGACCCGCTTAGACGATGCCGCGCCGTACTTCGACGAAGCCTTGTTCAAGCAGGCTCTGTTCCTCGATGAGCCCACCTCTCTGTGGCGGTACGGCTCGCTCACGCGCATCGACGCGCTCTACAAGGTGGCGGCGGCCCTGAAGAAGATCGGCTTCTACAGCGACGGCATCTCCGGCTTCGAGTCGCAGTTCGAAGCCGGGCAGTCCATCAAACGTCTGGGCGAAGACTTCGCCCTGGCCACGCCGACGGTCGGCAACGATGAGCAGTACGCCGCAGCCTTCGCCCTGATGGCCAGTCGGGTCCGGATCCCCGCCCGGGTCGTGGTCGGTGCGGTGGTGCCGAAGAGCGGGGTGGTTCGCGGTCGCGATGTCCAGGCGTGGGTGGAGGTGCGGCTCGCCGACGGAACGTGGCACACGGTCCCCACCGAACAGTTCATGTCCAAGAAGCGACCCACTGGGGCCGAGGTGTTCGGCGGACCCGAACTGCGCAAGTTCCCCGATCCCCCGGACCCCGAGGAACTCGAGCAGGCCGAACCGCAACCGGAGGACCCCGCCCGAGAGGCCGACGAACGCGACGAACCCGCTCCGGTGGACCGCGACTGGCTGTGGCTGTTGGTCATCCCCGTCCTCCTGCTCGCCCTCACCCCGCTCATCCTCAAGACGATCCGTCGACGCCGACGTCGTCGAACCGGTTCTGGGGCTGCTCGCTTCGCCGGGGCGTGGGCAGAACTCATCGATCAGGCTCGCGATCTCGGCCACCACGTCCCGGCCGGTCTGACCCGGCCAGCGCAGGCGCGGGAGCTTGCCCGGGCGGGTCAGTTGGCGCAGGAGGCGGACCGGCGCACGTTCGCCAGTGTCGACCCGGGGGCAGGGGCCGCCGATGAGTTTTGGGAACTGGTCGAGGCTGAGCTCACCGAACTTCAGACCGGGTCCTCGCGCTGGCGCCGGATCTGGGCTCGCTTCACCCCGCGATCGCTACGCCGAACTCCGTCCTAGGCACTACGGTCGACGGGTGATCCACCACCTGAACTGCGCGTCCATGAACCCCGTCGGGACCGCACCGGTCGTGGCCCATGTGCTGTTCGTCGAGCGGTCCGAGGGTCTGCTGCTGGTCGATACCGGTTTCGGCTCGGGTGACCTGGCGAACCCGAAACGCCTGGGTCAGCCTTTCCGGGCGCTGATGCGTCCCGCTCTGGACGCCGCTGAGACGGCGTTGGCCCAGGTCGAGCGGTTGGGCTTCCAGCGCACCGACGTCACCGACATCGCGCTGACCCACCTCGACCTCGACCACGTGGGCGGAATCGGGGACTTCCCCCAGGCTCGCGTCCACGTGCACGCGACCGAGTTGGAAGTTGCTCAAGCACCCGGCCTTTCGGATCGAGCCCGCTACGTCTCGGCCCAGTGGGCGCACGGCCCGAACTGGATCACCCACCGCGCCGACGCTGGCGACACCTGGCAGGGGCTGAGGTCGGTGACCGCCTTGGGTGACGACGTTGTGCTCGTGCCGCTGCACGGTCACTCCGCCGGACACTGTGGGGTCGCCGTACGACGTCCCGATGGTGGGTGGCTGCTGCACGCCGGCGACTCCTACTTCCACGTCGACGAAACCGCGACTCCGCCGAACTGTCCGCTCTCCTTGCGGGTCTTCCAGCGGATCGTGGCCTACGACAACACGGCGCGGGTCGAGAACCAGGAGCGCCTGCGGGAGTTGCGACTCCGCGCGCCCGACGTGACCGTCTTCAGCGCCCACGACGCGAGCGAGTTTGCGGCTCTGGCTTAGCCGCAGCAGCCGCCTGCGACCCCCGCGACGGCCAGGTCCTGGGGCGCGTCGAACGCGCCGGCGCCGTTGCAGACGCCGGTCTCGGGCAGGACCAGGTCCACCCGGTCGGCTGCCTCGAAGTCTCCGGCCAGCGCGGCCACGACCGACCGGACCTGCTCGAAGCCGGTCATGGCCAAGAAGGACGGGGCGCGGCCGTAGGACTTCATCCCGACCAGGTAGAGGCCCGGCTCGGGCCGGGCGAGCTCCCGGTGACCGTGGGGTTCGACGTCGCCGCAACTGTGGTGGTCCGGGTGGATCTGGTCGGCCAGGACCCGCGGCGAGCCCAGGGCGGGGTCAAGGTCCAGGCGCACCTCGGACAGGAACGAGAAGTCCGGTCGGAAGCCGGTGACCACGACGACCTCATCGACGTCGGTTACCTGTTTGCCGTTCACGGAGCTCAAGGCGAGGCGCCCGTCGTCCTGCGGGGCGACGGCCACCGTGCGGAACTCCGTAGCGTGGGTGACCTGACTCTGCTGAGCCGCTTCCTGGGCATCCTGGCCTAACTTGCCGCGCTGCTCGAGTTGGTCGTTGTCCCCTCCACCGAAAGCCTCACCGACACTGGGACGCCGCAGCAACCAGGAGACTCGGGTGCCGGCGTGGGTCGCGGCGAGGTGAGCCAGACCGATCAGAACCCCTTGAGCGGAGGCGCCCTTGCCGGCGACGGCGACGTGCTTTCCGGCGTACCGCTGGATCGTCTGGGGGTCGTTGAAATCGGGGATGCCGTAGGTGATCCGGGCGGCGTTCTCCGGCTCCCCGAGTGCGGGGTAGCCGTCTGCACCCAGGGGGTTCGGGCCGGTCCAGGTGCCCGAGGCATCGATGACCGCGGAGGCGAGCAGACGCTCCCGCCCCGCGGCGGTTTCCACGTGAAGTGCGAAAGCGTCGTTCGCCCGCCCGGAGTCAACCAGCAGGTCGCGGCCGGCGCGGGCCACGCCGACGACCCGGGCGTCGTAGCGGATCTCGCCTCGGTCGAGGCCATCGAGCAGCGCGGCCAGTGGAGCGAGGTACTGCTCGACCCACTCCCCACCGGTGGGGTACGCCGCCTCGTCGGGTGCCGTCCAGGTGCCCTGTGCCTCCAAGAGGAGTCGGGCTGTCGGGTCGACGAGTTCGGACCAGGCAGAGAAGAGTCGGACGTGAGCCCATTCGGCGACGGTGGCTCCGGCTCGCGGACCAGCCTCAAGGACCACAAAGTCCAGGCCCCGATCAGCGGCGTTGGCTGCTGCAGCCAGGCCGATCGGGCCGGCACCGATGATGGCGAGGGGTTGTTTCATAAGTTCTCCTGGTGAGTTCATCGAAGGACGTCGATGATTGGACTGTATCGATGGGCGTCGATGAATACAAGGTAGGGTCAGCATCATGAGTTCTGCCCCCTCCCTGAACCAGTCCGACGCGGAGAACTACGCCGAGTGGTTCGCCGTGCTGGCCGATCCGACTCGGGTGCGTCTCCTGCACGCCGTCTCGACCGCTCCGGCGGGCTCGGTGAAGGTAGGCGATCTGGCCAAGTCGCTGGGGATCAGCCAGTCCACCTGCTCCCACCACGTCGAACTGCTGCGCAGGTCCGACTTCGTCGCGGTCGACAAGGTGGGCACGTCGAGTCTGGTGTCGGTGAACGCCGCCTGCTGCACCGGACTCCCGCACGCTGCGGACGTGGTGATGGGGACGCTGGCCTCCCTGCCCTGCTGTCCCGAGGACCTGCCCACCGACGTAAAGACCCGGGAGGTGACCGACGCGGACCTCCCCACCATTTTGGCGATCTACGCCGAGGGCCTCGCCACCCGGAACGCCACTTTCGAGACCGTTGTCCCGACGGCGAAGCAGCTGCGAGCCAAGTGGATCTCAGGGCTGGCCTGGGTGGCCACGATCGACGAGGAGGTAGTCGGCTGGACCGCGATCATGCCGACCTCGACCCGCGAGTGTTACGTCGGAGTCGGTGAGTCCTCGGTGTACGTCGCCGGCTCGGCCCAGGGACGGGGCGTCGGCAAGGTGCTCCTCCACCGGCAGGTCACCGAGGCCGATGCAGCCGGGATGTGGACCCTGCAGACCTCGATCTTCCCCGAGAACCGGGCCAGCCTGGCCCTGCACCACTCCGCCGGCTACCGCACCCTCGCCGTACGCACCAAGATCGCTCAACTCGATGGCGTCTGGCGCGACACCGTCCTCCTCGAACGCCGCTCCCCCACGAAGTGCGCCTGATGGGGACGCGAAGTTCGGCTGATGGGGACGCGAAGTGCGCCTGATGGGGACGCGAAGTTCGGCTGATGGGGACGAACGTGATGGCACCTGAACCGGAGCGACTCCCGCACCCCCATGAGGCGAACCTCGATGCCCCAACAGGCGAACTTCGTGAGGCACTCGCGACAAAAAAAAGAAACCGCAGGATCATCTGCGGTTTGTGGAGCCTAGGAGATTCGAACTCCTGACATCTGCCTTGCAAAGGCAGCGCTCTACCAGCTGAGCTAAGGCCCCGTGAGGGTGGATATTTGGTTGTGGGGATCAAGATCCCATGGTCTCGACAAGCTCGACCAGCGGGGGTGCGGGTCTCGACAAGCTCGACCAGCGGGGGTGCGGGTCTCGACAAGCTCGACCAGCGGGGGGGCGGGTCTCGACAAGCTCGACCGCCGGGTGGTGCTACTCGACCAGCGGGTGTCAGGCCCGATCGACGGTGTCGGTGGCCTCGGCCCACAGGGCCTGCTCCGCCTTGCCCTCTTGGACCTTTTTGTTCGCGAACGCCGCGCCGAGGCCGGCGATCACTACGAGGATGATCTTCTTCATCGGGTCTCCAACAGTTAAGAACCAACGTGCTGCGGACGGGCAATCAATCGGATGATCGGGGTGGGCCTAACAGGACTTGAACCTGTGACCTCTTCCTTATCAGGGAAGCGCTCTAACCGCCTGAGCTATAGGCCCGCATCGGCAACTGCCAGGGGCGAACGCTACCCCACAGCGGGGAAGCGTTCATAATCTGGGTGGGCCTCAGTGCTGATCTTCCGCGAGGGTGACCTCGATACCGCCCAGGAGCGCGGCAGCCATGTTGTAGAGGAACGCACCCAGAGTGGCGATCGCCGTCAGCAGAACCACGTTGACCGCAGCCACCAGCATGGTGAATCCAAGGACTCGCGAGGTCCCGACGTAGTTCTCAACGTCGAGGTCGCTCGTGCCCGGACCGCCGACACTTTCCTGCACGGTCTGGTTGATCGAGTCCCAAACTCCAGCGGCACCCAGCACCGACCAGACCATGCCGACGGCGACGACGGTGACGATCCCGAACGCGATGGCCAGCAAGAACGAGGTCTTCATGACCGACCAGGGGTCGATTCGAGTCAGCCGCAGGCGAGCGCGACGGGGTCCGCGCGGGGCGGACTTCTCGGCGGCGGACTTGCGCTGCTGCGTGGCTTCGGAGTCGCCGGTGACGCGCTCGGAGACGGAACTCGCGGCTTCGGCGGCCTGGTTGAGCTTGGCCTCAGCGAGACCCGGGCGTACGGCGGTGTCATTCGGGTCGGGCTCGCCCCCCGAACGGTTTGCCGTGCGTTGGCTCGACTGGCCGGAACTCTCCGCCATCAGTCCTCAATCTCTCCGCAAGTCCTCGCCGTGGCCGGGAAATACGCCCCAGCACCACGGTGTCCGCAGGATGCGGACCCCTCGATTGTGACATCTGGCGCCATATCAGACTATTCCGAGTCCGGCGCGGCGGCGTCGTCGTCGGTTTCCGGTGCGGCTTCGGTGGCTTGCTCGGCCCCGGCGTCCACACCGGTCTCGACAGCGGTCTCGACCGCTTCGTCCGACTCACCCTCGGTGAGTTCCTCCTCCACCTCGCGCGCCTCGACCGAGCGGGCAACCACCACGACGACGTCCTTCTTCTTCGGCGTCACGAACTTCACGCCCATCGTGGAGCGTCCCGTGGGACGGAACTGGTCGTTGATCGGGCTGCGAACGACCTGGCCCGCCTGGGTGATCGACATGACCTCATCGCCCTCCTCGACGATGAAGCCACCGACGAGTACTCCGCGGTCCTCGTTGGCCAGCGCCATCGTCTTGATGCCGAGTCCGCCCCGCGACTGCAGGCGGTAGTCGTCGATGCGACTGCGCTTGGCGAAACCGCCGTCGGTCATGGTGAACACGAACTGGGGACGCACCTCCTCCACAGCGGCCTCGGTCGGCTCGACATCGGGGGTGTCCTCGGTGGTTTCGGAGAGACCCGCGGCTGCCTCGGCAGCGATCTGCTGGGCGCGGATGACCGACATCGACAACAAGGCGTCCCCGTCACGGAACTTCATGCCCGAAACACCGGACGTCGCGCGACCCATGGGGCGCAACTGGGTGTCGTCGGCGCGGAACCGGATGGCCTGACCCTTGCGGGAGACCAACAAGATGTCGTCCTCGGCGTTGACCAGTTCGGCCCCGATCAGGACGTCGTCGTCCTCGCGGAAGTTGATCGCGATGACGCCGGCCTGGCGGGGACTGTTGTAGTCCCCGAGACGGGTCTTCTTCACCAACCCACTGCGGGTGGCCAGGACGAGGTACGGCGCCTGCTCGTAGTCGCGGATCGCCAACACCTGGGCGATCGACTCGTCGGGCTGGAAGCTCAGGAGCCCGGCCACGTGGCCGCCCTTGGCGTCACGCGACGCTTCCGGCAGGTTGTAGGCCTTTGTCCGATAGACGCGACCGGCCGTGGTGAAGAACAACAACCAGTGGTGGTTCGACGTCGCGATGAAGTGCTCCACCACATCGTCCCCACGCAGTGTTGCGCCACGCACGCCCTTGCCGCCCCGCTTCTGGGTGCGGTATTGGTCAGCCCGGGTCCGCTTGGCGTAGCCACCGCGGGTGATCGAGACGACGAGGTCCTCATCGGGGATGAGGTCCTCCATCGAGAGGTCCCCGTCGGCGGCGATGATCTGGGTACGACGTTCGTTGCCGTACTTCTCCACGATCTCGTTGAGCTCCTCCGCCACGATCCGCCGCTGGCGCGACATGTTCGCGAGGATGTCCTCGAGGTCAGCGATCTCGATCTCGATCTCGGCCAACTGGTCGATGATCTTCTGGCGCTCCAGCGCAGCCAGTCGACGCAACTGCATGTCGAGGATGGCGTTGGCTTGGATCTCGTCGATCTCCAGCAAGTCGATCAGGCCACGGCGAGCATCATCGACCTCGGGGGAGCGACGGATCAGGGCGATGACCTCGTCGAGGGCGTCGAGCGCCTTGACCAGACCGCGCAGGACGTGGGCACGCTTCTCGGCCTCGGAGAGGCGGTAGCGGGTGCGTCGCTGAATGACGTCGATCTGGTGGTCGACCCAGTGGCTGATGAACTGGTCGATGGTCAGGGTGCGCGGCACCCCGTCAACGAGCGCGAGCATGTTGGCACTGAAGTTGGTCTGCAGTTCGGTGTGCTTGAGCAGGTTGTTCAGCACCACCCGAGCAACAGCATCGCGCTTGAGGACGACGACGAGTCGCTGTCCGGTGCGTGAGGAGGTGTCGTCGCGGACGTCGGAGATCCCCTGGACGCGGCCCGAGTCGGCCAGCTCAGCAATCTTGAGGGCCAGGTTGTCCGGGTTGACCATGTAGGGAAGCTCGGTGATGACGAGCATGGTGCGGCCCTTGGCGTCCTCATCGATCTCGATGACGGCGCGCTGGGTGACCGATCCACGGCCGGTGCGGTAGGTCTGCTCGATGCCCTGGCGGCCGACGATCAGAGCCGCGTTCGGGAAGTCGGGACCCTTGATCCGCTCGATCAGGGCTTCCTGGAGCTCTTCGCGCGTCGCGTCGGGGTGCTCGAGCGCCCACAGGGCGCCGTCGGCGACCTCGCGCAGGTTGTGGGGCGGGATCGAGGTAGCCATTCCGACCGCGATACCGGCCGAGCCGTTGACCAAAAGGTTCGGGAACCGGGCCGGGAGGATCAGCGGCTCCTCGGACCGACCGTCGTAGTTGGGTCCGAAGTCGACGGTGTCCTCGGTGATGTCGCGGACCATCTCCATGGCCAACGGCGCCATCCGGCACTCGGTGTATCGCATGGCGGCCGCTGGGTCGTTACCCGGTGACCCGAAGTTGCCCTGACCGTTGATCAGGGGGGCCCGCATGACCCAGGGCTGAGCCATGCGCACCAAGGTGTCGTAGATCGCCGTGTCGCCGTGCGGGTGGTACTGACCCATCACGTCGCCCACGACGCGCGAGCACTTGGAGAACCCGCGGTCGGGGCGGTAGCCGCCGTCGTACATCGCGTAGAGCACACGGCGGTGCACCGGCTTGAGACCGTCGCGCACCTCGGGCAGCGCCCGACCGACGATGACCGCCATCGCGTAGTCGATGTAGGAACGCTTCATCGATTCGCGGAGGTCGATCGGCTCGATCCGGCCGCCGGGGCCGGGCCCGTCGCCGCCGTCGCTGATCAGGTTCCCGGTGGACTCAGTCACGTGGGCTGCTCACTCTCGTTGCTTCTACTTGTTTCTAGGGAAAGTTGTAGATATTGGGATAGTGGTCTCGACAAGCTCGACCAGCGGGCTCTGTATTGGGATGGTGGTCTCGACAAGCTCGACCAGCGGGCTCTGTATTGGGATAGTGGTCTCGACAAACTCGACCAGCGGTGCTCGGTATTGGGCTGTGGTCTCGACAAGCTCGACCAGCGGTGCTCGGTATTGGGCTGTGGTCTCGACAGGCTCGACCAACGGTGGCTCGACCATCCGCGTCCTCAGATGTCGAGGAAACGAACGTCCTTGGCGTTGCGCTGGATAAAGGAGCGTCGTTGCTCGACGTCCTCACCCATCAGGGTCGAGAAGATCTCGTCGGCCTGGGCCGCGTCCTCCAACGTGACCTGAAGCAGGATCCGCTGCTGGGAGTCCATGGTGGTCTCCCACAACTCGTCGGCGTTCATCTCACCGAGACCCTTGTAGCGCTGAACCGGGTTCTCCTTGGGCAACTTCTTGCCGTTGGCCAGACCATCGGCCTGAAGTGCGGTCCGCTCAGCGTCGGAGTACACGAACTGGTGCTCGTAGGGCTTGTTCCACCGCAGACGGTAGAGCGGGGGCTGAGCCATGTAGACGAAGCCGTGCTCGATCAGGGGACGCATGAAGCGGAACAGCAGCGTCAGCAGCAGCGTGTTGATGTGGTGGCCGTCGACGTCAGCGTCAGCCATCAGCACGACCTTGTGGTAGCGCAGTTTGTCGAGGTCGAACTCTTCCTGGATGCCCGTGCCGAGCGCGGAGATGATCGCCTGAACCTCGGTGTTGGCGAGGACCCGGTCGATCCGGGCCTTCTCCACGTTGAGGATCTTTCCTCGGATCGGCAGGATCGCCTGGGTCCTGGGGTCGCGACCCTGCTTGGCCGAACCGCCGGCGGAGTCACCCTCAACGATGAAGACCTCGCACTCGACCGGGTTCGTGGACTGGCAGTCCGAAAGCTTGCCGGGCAGTCCACCTCCACCGAGCAGACCCTTGCGCGAGCGAGCCAAGTCGCGCGCTTTGCGCGCCGCGATCCGGGCGGATGCAGCGGCCTGGGACTTGCGCACGATGTCGCGACCCTCCGCCGGGTTGGCGGCGAACCAGGCGTCGAGTTCGTCCTTGACGATGCGCTGGGTGAAACCCTTGGCCTCGGAGTTGCCGAGCTTGGTCTTGGTCTGTCCTTCGAACTGCGGCTCGGCCAGCTTGATCGAGATGATGGCGGTGAGGCCCTCACGGATGTCGTCACCGGACACGCGGTCCTCGGGCTTCTTCATCAGACCCCACTCGAGGCCCCAGGTGTTGACCAGTCCTGTCAACGCCGACCGGAACCCTTCTTCGTGGGTTCCGCCCTCGTGGGTGTTAATCGTGTTCGCGAAGGTGTGCACCGACTCGGAGAACGTGGTGTTCCACTGCATCGCGACCTCGAGGCTCATGTGGTGCTCGACGGTGTCGGCCGTCTCGGCCTCGAAGGAGATGATCGTCGGGTTGGCCGCTTGCTTGGTGCGGTTGAGGTGCTCGACGTAGTCGACGAGACCCCGCTCATACTTGAAGATCTGCTCCAGGCCGCCGGTCTCCACCTTGGCGATGTCATCGGGGCTCGTGGCGTCGATGTCGTTGGTCACCGTGGCGTCTTCGACCGCGTCCGCGATCTCATCGGCGGCGGGTCGCTCGTCGCGGACGACGATCTCGAGGCCCTTGTTCAGGAAGGCCATCTCGCGGATCCGGGAGGTGATGGTGTCCAGGGAGTACCTGGTGGTCTCGAAGATCTCGGGGGAGGCGTAGTAGGTGATCGTGGTGCCGGTCCGCTCGCCGGGCTCCATCGGGCGGACCTTCTCCAGCTCCCCGTCAGGTACGCCGATGCTGAACGTCTGACGCCACTCGTGTCCACGGTTGCGCACTTCGGCGATCACCCGCGTGGAGAGTGCGTTGACCACCGAGATGCCGACACCGTGCAGACCACCGGAAACCTTGTAGCCGCCGCCGCCGAACTTGCCACCGGCGTGCAGCAGGGTCAGGGCCATGGTCAGGGCGGGCAGCTCCTGGCCGGGTGCGGTGTCGGTGGGAATGCCACGACCGTTGTCCTCGACGCGGATCCCGCCGTCAGCCATCAGGGTCAGGATGATCCGGTCGCAGTAGCCGGCCAGCGACTCGTCAACCGCGTTGTCCACGACCTCCCAGATCAGGTGGTGCAGACCGCGCTCAGAGGTGGAACCGATGTACATCCCGGGGCGCTTGCGGACGGCTTCGAGACCCTCGAGCACCTGAATTGCGGAGGCGTCGTAGTCACCGTTGCTGTCCCGCTGGATCGATTCGGACACGTTGTCGTCGCTCACGCGGGGATTCCTCTTCACAGTTCGGGGTCAGGCCACCAAAGAGCCGCTGGGCGAGCCCGAGTGAGGTCCCCAGCGGCAGAACGCCATGATACCCCGCCCAGAGCCTTAGGGCACGTATCTATCCACAGGATCGGGGGACAATCTCTCGGAGATGGGGTCTAGGAGGCGCCCCAGGGCAGCTACGAGGGCTGCGGAGGGCAGGATCTGGGGACCCGTACGGTCCAGACCCTGCTGGTTCGCCCTGAACGATCAGCCGTAGGTATCTCGCGGACCCCGCCCATCACGGGCCGAGAGGCGCCCCTTCTTCCAGGTCGGACCCTCGGGGCCGAGGACCTCGATGACCGTCACGGTGCCGTCGCCGAGATCGGCGTTCAGGCGCCTGATGACGTCGGGTGCCAGTAACTTCAACTGGGTGGCCCAGGCCGTGGAACTGGTTCGCACCACCAACTTCCCGTCGGCAAAGGACTCTGGGGTGGTGTGGGTGGCGATCTGTTCGCCGACCAACTCGGTCCAGCGGGCGAAGACCCCGCGGACCCGAAGGTCCAACGCCCAGCCCCGGTCGTCTATGAGACGGGCGACTTCCCCGTCGATCATCTGAGGGTCTCGATCGTCCGGGTGGGAGCCGGAGGAGCGACCGGCCCGACGCGTCGAACGATCGGCCTCGTCGCGTGAGCGGTAGCGACGTCGGGCGGCCGGAGTGGTGCCGGCCGTGGCCCGGGTGAGTGCCCGCGCGAGGTCCAGCCCATCGTCGGTGGATTCTTGCGGGGGTGTGACTTCTGGTGTCGGCTCCGGCTTCTCCTCATTCATGGGTGACGGTGCCCTCCTTGACGAGGAAGCGATCACCGGCGAGGACCGCGGGGACGTCGGCGCCGACAGCCGCCGTGACCAGAACCTGCTCGGCGCCCGCGACCAGGGCAGCCAACTGCTCGCGTCGCTGGGTGTCTAGTTCGGCGAAGACATCGTCGAGGATGAGAATGGGATCGTCGCCGTCGCTGCGCAGCAGGTCGTAGGAAGCGAGCTTCAACGCCAGGGCGAAGGACCAACTCTCGCCGTGGGAGGCGTACCCCTTCACCGGCATCCGGGCCTCGGGTGGTCCGCCGAGAGTCAGCACCAGCTCGTCACGGTGGGGTCCGACCAAGGACACCCCACGGTCCAACTCGTCGGAGCGTCGGCGAGCGACCTCCTCCAGCAACGCTGACTCAAGGTCGGCTCGGCTCAGTTCTCCGGAAGGAAGTTCGAAGGAGCAGCGGTAGTCGATCGCCGCATCCTCGCGCGTCGCACCTCGAGCCACTGTCGTGTACGCCGTGGCCAGGTAGGGCGCCAGCTCGTCGACCAGGCGACGGCGCTCGTCCAGCAGCTCCGCCCCCACCCGCGCGAGGTTGGAGTCCCATACCTCCAGGGTCGACAGGGCGCTCTCCTGGCTAGGCCCTCGGCGATGGCCGGCGGTCTTGAGCAGGGAGTTTCGTTGGCGGAGGATCCGGTCGTAGTCGGAGCGGACTCCGGCCAGTCGAGGCGCACGGAGGATCAACAGATCGTCGAGGAACCGGCGCCGGTCCGAAGGATCGCCTTTGATCAGCGTCAGATCGTCGGGAGAAAAGATCACGGTCCGCACCAGACCCACGATCTCGCGGACCCGCGGCAATGTCGACTTATTGATTCGTCCCTTATTCGACTTTCCGGGGTTGATCTCTACTTCGAGAACAGCAGTGCGGCCGTCCTTCACAACAGCGGCCCGCACGACAGCCTGCGGCGAACCGGCCCGCACCAAGGGGGTATCGCTGGCCACCCGGTGGGAGGAAAGCCGAGAGAGGAAGTCGATTGCCTCGACCAGATTGGTTTTTCCCTGTCCGTTGCGGCCGATGAACGCGGTGACTCCGGGGGACAGGGGCAGGTCGAGACTGGAGTAGGACCGGAAGTCGTAGAGGCTCAGATGAGAGACGTACACGTCAGACTTCTCGGCCGACGGGCTGAGTCACTGCCGTCACCAGCAGTCACTGAGGAGAAGCCTCGCCACCCGGGGGCGGCGGGGTGTGCACCGCGTGGCCACCGAACTGGTTGCGCATCGCGGCGATCGCCTTCATCGCGGGACTGTCGTCCTGACGCGAGGTGAAGCGAGCGAAGAGGGACGCCGCGATCACGTGCATCGGTACGGCGTTGTCGATCGCGGCCTGAACCGTCCACCGACCCTCACCAGAGTCGTCGGCGTACCCACGCAACTCATCGAGGTGGGTGTCTTCCTGGAGCGCAACGACGAGCAGGTCGAGCAGCCAGGACCGGATGACCGTTCCCTCGCGCCAGGAGTCGAAGACGTCCACAACGTTCTCGACCAGATCGACCTTCTCGAGGAGCTCGAAGCCTTCGGCGTAGGACTGCATGATGGCGTACTCGATGCCGTTGTGGACCATCTTGGCGAAGTGTCCGGCGCCAGGTTTGCGGCCTGCGTGCACGAAGCCAGAATCACCCTCGGGTCGCAGCGCATCGAACGCCGGCTGCACCTTTGCGACGTCGGCATTGCTGCCACCGCACATCAGGGCATAGCCGTTCTGGAGTCCCCAGACGCCACCGGAGACACCACAGTCCACGAAGCCCACACCTTGCTCAGCCAGGGTGGCGGCGTGGTCCTGATCATCGGTCCACTTCGAGTTGCCACCGTCAACCACGGTGTCGCCCTCGTCGAGCAGATCGGCCAGGGCGGCGATCGTGTCGTGCGTGGGATCGCCAGCGGGGACCATCACCCAGACCACGCGGGGTGCGGAAAGGGTCGAGCACAACTCGGCCAGATCGGCCACATCGGAAAGTTCAGGGTCACGGTCGTATCCGACGACCGTCAGACCCTTGTCGCGCATCCGGGTGCGCATGTTGCCACCCATCTTGCCGAGTCCGATGAGTCCGATTTCCATGACGGTTCCCTTCGTGTGCGCGGTGCTGGGCAGCGGGTGAATCAGCTCAGAAGGCGACGCGGCATCAGCAAGTAACGGAATCCGGTGTCGCCACCGTCGTTAGCGATGCCGCTGATCACCACAGGCTTGGCGGCCTGGGTGAAGGCGAGTTCGACGACCGACTCGTCGATGGCGGTCAACCCGTCCAGCAGGAACTGCGGGTTGAACCCGGTGGTGATGTCCTCGCCGGAGATTTCGGCGGTAATGGACTCCGAAGCCTGCGCCTCGTCACCGGAACCAGCGTCAAGGGTGAGCAGTCCGTTGCCGAAGGCCAACTGGACCGCAGAGTTGCGGTCCGCCACCAGCGAGACCCGCTTCACCGATTCGATGAGCTCCGCCTTGTCGACCGTCGCGGTGGTGAGCTTCTCAGCCGGGAACAGGCTGCGAACCTTGGGGAACTCGCCGTCGAGCAGACGCGTGGTGGTGCGTCGTACGCCGCCAGAAGCCTTGCCCTCGAAACCGATGATTCCTTCACCGCTGCCGGAGTTCGACAGCGCGATGCTGATCTCCGATCCACCGGTCAGTGCCTTGGCCGTGTCGGCCAGCACCTTGGCCGGAACCAGGGCGGCGACAGACTCGTCGGGGGAGTTGGGGTCCCAGGTCAGCTCGCGGTGCGAGAGACGGAACCGGTCGGTGGCCAACAACGAGATCGACGATCCCGTGATCTCGATGCGGACTCCGGTTAGCACCGGGAGCATGTCGTCGCGTCCCGCTGCGGTGACGGCCTGAGCGACCGAGTGGCTGAACACGTCACTGGGGACGGTGCCGGTGGCGGCGGGCATCTCGGGGATCGCGGGATAGTCCTCAACAGCCATGGTCTGCAGCGTGAACCTCGCCGAACCACAGGTCAGGGTCACGCGAGCACCATCGAGGGTGAGCTCGACCGGCTTGGCGGGCAGGCTCTTGCAGATGTCGGCCAGGAGCCGGCCGCTGACGAGGGCGCGACCCTCATCGCTGACGTCCGCGGAGAGGGTCGCTCGGGCCGACGTTTCGTAATCGAAGGTCGACAGGACGAGACCCTCGTCGCTGGCGTCGATCAGGAGGCCGGCGAGCACGGGAGCGCTGGGGCGAACCGGGAGGCTACGAGCAGCCCAGGCGACAGCGTCGGCGAATACATCGCGTTCGACTCGGAACTTCACGGTGTCGGTCCTTCACAAGGGTCAGGGAGTTCCCGC
>RCMY010001737.1_pt1 | contig 20268 bp, 18 predicted proteins | sample 2041341 | NCBI WGS metagenome assembly RCMY01 (sample SAMN09708234, study PRJNA481090) | Marine sediment metagenome, whole genome shotgun sequencing project. | reverse complement strand
GAAGGCAGTGATTACAAAGGAGTACCTCAAAATACACAGACCTTGACCTTTGGCGGTACAAATTCGAACACACAAACTATTGTGATTCCGATTATTGATGATATTATCATTGAGGACCCTGAAACGTTCAATGTAATTCTTGAAAATATTTCAAGTCCCATTGTAGGCATATTATCAGACAATATTGCCACCGTAACTATTATCGATAATGATGGTAATGAAGGTTGGCCAACTGACATTACTATTGAAGCATGTGATACTATTCCTGATGCTTTTGTTATCACAACTGACAGCACTTGTGCCATAACAGTTGTTTATGATGAACTAATTGAAGGTCAAGATGACGAATGTGCTACGGAATATACCATTACCAGAACTTGGACGATTACAGATTGTGTGGGCAATGTCCGTACTCATACGCAGATAATTACCATAGAAGATACGGTTGCTCCAACATTTACAGAAGTGTTACCACAGGATATGACGGTAGAATGTAATATGGTTCCAGATGCAGCAATATTGACGGCAACCGATTCTTGTGAGCCTAATATTGAAGTGACATTTGAAGAAACGATTACCAATGATGAAAACTGTGCTCTTGGTTATACCGTTACAAGAACTTGGAATGCTACTGATTGTGCCGGTAATATGGTCAACCATATTCAGGTAATTACAGTAGAACCTACAGGACCGATCATGAGTCAGCCTTACGAGGAAGAAGTTACCGTTATTTGTGGCGATGATATTCCTGAAGCACCAGAAATGGTATTTACAGGTGGCTGTGGTCATTTTGAGGTTGTATTCAATGAAGAAACACAGCAAGCGGATGACTCTGATGATTATATGATTATTAGAAATTGGGATGTTATTGATTCTTGTGGGAATACCGCTTCTTTTGAGCAAATCATCTTTGTACTTCAACCACAATTACAAGAAATTACTATCAATATCTGTATTGAGGAAGAAACAATCGACTTATTGAACTATTTGCCAGTAGGTTTCGATAGCAATGGTACGTTTATGATTCTTGAAGGGGATGTAGTTTTAGAGGGTAATTATTTCGACCCAATGAAACATGAGCCTGGTGAGTATAAAATTGCGTATAGCTCTACCGAAGGAACTTGTAAGTACTATGTAGACTTTACGGTTATAGTTGATACTGAATGTGTACCGTGTGGCAGAAATGATATTATCATTTCTAAAGCAGTTACTGCCAATGGTGATGGTGTAAACGACTATTTCGAAATTAAAGGTGTAGAGTATTGCTCTTTCAGCTTTGATATAATGATATTCAATCGCTGGGGTACAAAAATCGCAGAGGTCAAAGATTATCAGAATGACTGGGGTGGTGAATCTCCTGACGGTTCTTTTGGTCAATCTGGCATGTTACCAACAGGTACATACTACTATATAATTACCGCTACAGATAAAGAAACCGGTAAAATTCTAGTACCATTTAACGGTTATATTTATTTAGGTACGGCAGAATAAAAACATGGAAATTAATAAGCAATGCCTCGTTCAATGTGGACGAGGCATTATTCTAAACTCCCACCAGAAAATAAATTTATAAAATTCTAACTGTGAGTGATTTACATAAATGGATAATTTTTTGTCCGAAAAAATTATCGCTTGAACGACCAAGTTGTATCAGAACGAATATTACTCAGTGTTAGACGTAATTTTTATAGAAACTTGAAACTTGCAACTAACTTTGATATCATATAAGATTAACCTACTTATCAATATACAAATAGCTGTAAAACGCTAAACCCAAAACTAGTCTATGAAGAAAGCTAATCTCTTTTTAGCCATATTACTTTTTGCAGGAGCATTTGCAAGTGCTCAGCAGCTACCTCAATTTACGCAATACATGTACAATACGATTTCTGTTAACCCTGCTTACGCTGGCAGTAGAGAAACGTTGAATGCAACCATATTACATAGAAACCAATGGGCAGGGCTTGAAGGAAACCCAAGAACGAGCACGCTCTCTGTACATTCTCCATTAAAAAATGAAAAAATAGGAATCGGTGTCTCGTATATTAATGACCGTTTGGGCTTTGAAAGCACTAACTATTTCTATGGAGATTTTTCATATACCGTTCCAGTTAATGAAGAAGTTAAAATGCGTTTTGGTTTAAAAGGAGGATTTACCAGTTATAACTTAGAGAATCCTGACACTAATGACCAATTCTTTGATTCTAACTTTAATAGTTTGAATCCGAATTTTGGAGCAGGTTTTTATATCGGCTCCAATAGATGGTACGCCGGTATTTCATCACCTAGAATATTGAATACAGATTTAAATGATGGTGAGTTTAAAGCTTTAGAAAGAAATAGCTATTATGCTATAGGCGGACTTGTTTTTGATTTATCTGCAACTACTATTTTTAAGCCAACAATAATCACAAAATTTACCAACGGTGCACCAGCAACTTATGATGTTACCATTAACTTTTTGTTCAATGAAAAATTTTGGTTAGGTGCATCGTACCGATTAAATGATGCTTCGAATTTTGGTGCCATGATGGATTATCAAGTATCAAAAGATTTCAGAATTGGTTATGCATACGACCTGCCAACATCAACTGTTAGACCATATACTGGTGGAACACATGAAATAATCTTAATATATGAACTAGCCAAAAAAGTTCTAGGCCCAGTAAAGTCCCCGAGATATTTCTAAAATTTAAAATCAAACCGATGAAAAATCTTAAAAACTCTCTTGTATTAATACTGCTTCTGCTAGTAGGCCAAATGTCTATTGCTCAATTTGCATCTCAGAAAAAAGCTGACTATTATTTTAGTAAATTTTCATATTCCTTAGCAATACCTGAATATGAGAAGATGATTGCATCAGATTTTAATACAGAATATGCAAACCAACAACTGGCAGAGTGCTTCTTACTTATACGTGACTTTAAAAAAGCAATTCCACATTTTAAAGCGGTAATCAACAACGCTACATTACCTACAGATTATTATTTTAAATATGCAATGGCACTGTATGCAAATGGCGATTTAGATGAATCTGAAGAATGGTTAAAAAAATATAAAAAATATAATAAAAACGATTCACGTATTAAACGCTTTCTTAAGGATGGTAATTTAGCATCGGTCGTATTTAATAGTAGACAACGATACGAAGTAGAACCAGTTTCTTTTAATTCTACCGATAGTGATTTTGGTGCTTTTAGATTTATGGGTGATATTTATTTTGCATCTTCTAGAAGAGATGTAGTATCTGGAGATACGTATGGTTGGAACGATGAACCATGGTTAGACCTATTTGCTGTACAAGAAGACAACCCTCTTTCAGTACCCATACGCCTAAAAGGAAATGTAAATACAAAATTTCATGAAAGCTCAGTAGCATTCTCCACGGATTATAAAAACGATACTATCATGTATTTTACTCGTAACAACTTCTATGACAAAAAAGAAGGTTACGGTGCTTTAAACGAAATAAATTTAAAGATATACTCTGCAAAATATGTGGAAGGTGAATGGGTAGAGAACAGTAATTTAAGAATAAATAGTGATTATTACTCGACAGGGCACCCTTCTGTAAATAAAGCTAGAACACGTATTTACTTCACTTCTGACCGCCCAGGCGGTTATGGTGGTACAGATATTTATTATGCAGAAATTCATGAGCGTGGTGGTGTTCAAACACCTATAAACGCAGGTCCCGTTGTCAATACAGAAGGTAACGAAATGTTCCCATTTATTAATGAAGAGGGCAAATTATTCTTTAGTTCAGATGGTCATGTAGGCTTTGGTCAATTAGACGTTTTTTCCACTATTTCTGATGAGGAAGGTAAAGTTATCGACATTATTAATCTTGGTACTCCTATCAATAGCTCAAGCGATGATTTTGCTTTCTATGGCTTGCCTAATGGTCTTGAAGGCTATGTAAGCTCAAACAGAGAAGGTGGCATGGGTAGCGATGACATTTACAAATTCAAATTTACACCCGCTTTAGATGTTGAGGGCTATATAGTTGACGGGGTGAATAATCAAACCTTAGATAGTGTACAAATAAAACTTTACGACCAATTTACCAATACATTGGTAGCTTCAACTATGACGGACTTTACTGGGTATTATCGAATTCCTGTTAATAGAAAAACAGCTTATATGATTGAGGCAGTTAGAAAAACGCACCCTCATAAAAATACTTTTTTCAATACTACCGAAACACCAAATGTTCAAAAAACTGTTCGCCAAGATATTGTACTTGAGCCGGTTCTTGACCTTAAATTATTGGCAGGATTAAACAAAATTTATTTCGATTTTAACAAAAGTGATATTAGGCCTGATGCAGCGAGGGAATTAGACAAAGTTATACGGGTAATGAATAAGACCTACCCTGATATGATTATCAAGTTAGAAGCGCATACCGACCCTGTTGGCAGCAATGAATACAATGATGATTTATCGGAAAGAAGAGCAAAATCGACTTATGAATACCTGATAGAAAACGGAGTATCAAAAGATAGAATTGTTTCGTATAAAGGTTTTGGTAAGCGTATGCCAATCAATAAATGTACAAGTAAAGAAGATTGTAATCCCGATGAGTTAGAATTGAACAGAAGAACTGAATTCCCAATCCTTCAGATTAAAAAAGGAATAATCGCATCAAAGTAAACTACCTTGGGAAAAGCCCAAGAGTTATTCATAGGAAATAACTTTAAAATTTCAAGACAAGCCTTTGAGCATTTAAACTCGATTATTGAGTAAATAACAATCAACCATAAAAAAAGTCCTTTACTAACTTAGTAAAGGACTTTTTAATTTATATGCATTCAGGAATCTATTCCATTATTCCATCAACGATGCCATATTTAATTGACTCTTCTGCATTCATCCAATAATCTCTATCAAAATCCCTTAAGACTTTTTCAAAATCTTGACCACAGTTATCTGCCAATATATGTGCACTAAGCTCTTTTGTCTTGATTATTTCTCTTGCCTGAATTTCTATATTGGAAGCCTGACCCCTTGCACCACCACTTGGTTGGTGAATCATAACCTGAGCATGTGGCTGTATAAATCTTCTACCTTTTTTACCTACTGATAATAAAATAGAACCCATTGATGCTGCCAAACCAGTACAGATTGTAGAAACCGGACTCTTTAAAGATTTTATGGTGTCATACATTGCAAAACCAGAAGTTACATAACCCCCAGGACTATTAATATACAGTTGAATTTCTTTGCTATTCTGCATATCTAGATACAATAACCTATCAATTACATGTTTTGCAGAATCGTCATCAACCATACCCCATAGGAATACTTTTCTTTCCTCCAGCATTTTCTCATCTATGGCTTCCTGAATTTTTCCTTTTTTAGCACTCATATTTTAAGTTTAATTATCTCTAACAAAATTAATGAATTTATTCATAAACAAATGTGGCATAAGACAACCGAATTACTATCCTATTTCATCATTCATAAATGAGAACGAAATTTAGTCTTTACAATTGTTCTTCAACTTCAACTGTTTTCTCAACTACCTTTTTAATAGGTATTACAACTTTACCCTTTTTAGTTTTAAGAATCATAGAAATACTATCTATACCGATAACTGTACCTTCCAATTTTCCTATTTTAATCTTATCACCTATTACGTAAATTTTTCTTGTATAAAACGTTCTTAATAAGTCCCCTACGACTTCTCTTGCCCCTAAACCTAAAGCCAATGCAATTGCCAATAAGAACGCTCCGAGTATTATAGTGAAATTATTGGTGATGATTTGAGTATCAATACCTGCTTGATTTAAAGCAGTGATACTTACAAAAATGATAATCAAATAAAATAAGACGTTACCTAAAACTTTACCACCGCCCATGCCGATAGAATTGAAGACCTTGACAATCATTTCTTTGATCATTTTAGCCAAATACAGACCTATCATAAAAATAATAAGTGCAGAAAGTAAAATGGGCAGGTATCGTAACAGGTTTGCTATTTCTGTAGATATTATGGTTAGACCCATAATGTCAGATGCCACAATTATAAATACTAACCACAGCAATACCTTAACAAAAGTGAGAATCACTTTTGGCAAATTTATTTTGATATCGGCTTCACCAAAAAGTTTTGCATCATTAATTTTTTCAGAAAAACGATGTAATTGAATCGCCTTGAAAATTCGCTTTAAAACGTATGTGGTTATTTTAATGATTATCCACCCAAAAATAAGAACCACAAATGCACCAAATATACCTGGCAAGGCAGCCGCAATATCTTTGAATATGGCACTCAAAGATTCAAAAGCAAGGTCTTTCCACTTATCTACAGTTTCCATGAATATAGTTTTAATTATAATTATTTGGTTTTCGTTTTCATCATTCCCTCAATAATCGAGGCAAAATTACCCGTGAATAGATTGCTCAATTCCATAATCAACTTAGCTGCGGCTACATCATCCATAACTTTCTTACGTAGTTCAGGTGGAACATTTTTAAGATCGCCTTCTAAATTTTTAAATGGATTATTGTTCTGCTCTGTCATTAGGGTATGGTTTTGTACATTTCCACAACTTTAGCTTTAGCCCTCTTAAGCCTCATTTTAATGGCACTTGATTTAATATCTAAAACATCTTCTAATTCTTTAATTGAAGCCCCATCTTGATATTTTAATAGTAACAATGACTTATCTTCTGGTGCTATTAACTCTAAAGCTTTTTTAAGCTTATCTACTTGCATTTGCAACAACAATTCGTCTGTAACATCTACCGGCACTTCTTCTTGTGAATCGAACTTGACCGAATTATCATTAATCTTGCGTTCCTTATTCCTATTCACATAATTGACGCAAAAATTATAAGTGAAAGAATATAACCAAGTAGAAAATTTCGATGTTCCATTGAAAGAGCCTAATTTAACGTAGAGCATTAAGAAAACATCTTGGGTCAAATCTTCTGCTTCTTTATTTGATTTTGCAAACCCCAAGCATTTGTTGTAGACCAATTTCGAATATCTATCATAAAGCTCTCCAAACAACAAAGCATCCTTATTCGTGACAATTTGTTCTATCAGTTCAGCGTCTGTATATTTATCGTGTACCGTATTAGAAGAAGAACTCTTACTGAATTCGCTACCAATTATTATAAAACATAGCTTCTTAAGAAATGTCACTCTAGTGTTTTGTTTACAAAAATAAAAGTAGGTTAAAGATACTGTAATTGATATATTTGATTTAAAATGTGTTGAAAATGAATAAATTAATTTTCCTTTCCATAGTAATATCAAGTATTATTACAAGTTGCAAAACCGACAACAATAAGACGAAAGTTGAAGTGACCGAAGATACGGAATTGACAGTACTAGAAAAAATTGCAAATGCAAATGGATATGAAAACTGGAAGGATGTATCAAGTATAAAATTCACTTTTAATGTAGATCGCGATTCTTCACATTTTGAACGTACTTGGTTATGGAAAACAGGTTCTAACGATGTCACTATGATGACACGGAAAGATACAATTACGTATAATAGAAAGGCTGTAGATAGTACCATGGCAGGTACTGATGGTGGCTTCGTTAATGATAAATTCTGGTTATTGGCACCTTATCAATTAGTTTGGGACCAAAAAGGTTTTACTTACGAGCTGACCGAAAGTGTAGAAGCACCTATTAGCAAAACTAAAATGCATAAGTTAACGACCGTTTACGCAAATGATGGCGGATACACACCCGGCGATGCTTATGATTATTATTTTGGGGATGATTACATCATTAAAGAGTGGTCATATAGAAAAGAAAATCAAACAGAGCCTAACATGGTTACAAGTTGGGAAGATTACGAAGAACTAAAAGGATTAAATATTAGCATGATGCATAAAAGACCTGATGCAGATTTTTCACTTTTCTTTACTGGTGTTGAAGTGAACTAATGTGGTATTGTATTTGATGATTTCAATAAACATCAAATACCCTATGAAACTTCAGTTTTTAGTTATTTTCCTGTTTTCTACTCTTCTTTATTCTCAAAATGAGTTAATTGGAATTGTAGTAGATATTTCGGATAATTCCCCATTAGAATTTGTTGGTGTTTACAACAATACCGACCACACGATGACCAATGCTGATGGGCGTTTTCAGTTCTCATCTTCATCTGACACAATTATAATTTACCGACCCGGTTATGATAAAATCATCTCCACTTTTAATAAAACAAAGGATACAATTTATCTCAACAAAAGTGTATTAGAATTAAATGAGGTCACCGTTACCAATGAAAAAACATTGTGGCAAAAAATAAAAAAATCCATTGATTCTAATTACCCTTTATATTCTTACAAGGAGAAATTCTTACTTAGGGGAGTTTTAAGATATAATGGTGAAATTACCAGAATACAGGACTTACAAGGAAAACTGGAAAGAAGAACACTTCTGTATACTCAAGAAATTGAGCCAGATAAAAAAGATTTTAAAGTTGAACTGACCAATATGCGCAAAGTGGGTTTAGTTAAAGATGAAAACCAAGTATATTTTATTTTCGAAACTTTATATGAACTTTTCATGAATTTCACTCCAATGAATGCTACTGGAGATGCTTTTAATCTAACGGAATCTACTTTTGAGAATGGCAGCAAAATAGATCTAAGCTTTCAAACCAAACACGAATTTGTTAATGAGAAAGTATCGGGACATTATATCATCAATGCAAAAAACTACGCCATAGAAAGAATCTATATTGTTTTTGATTACAAGAACAACCCTTTTAAAGAAGATGGGAAAACAAGATACAGAACGGTATCCGTTGAAAAAGAAATATCACTTTCCAAATCTTCTAAAACAGATAAGTACTATATAAGTTCTGCAAAATATGATGTAAAAATCGAGTTGTCAGATGAACAAAACTCTTTCACTTCGTATTATGATGTCTCTTTTATTTTAACCACTTCAGATAACGAAGGTGATTTTGACGTCAAAAAAAATGTAAGTACATCTAAAGACTTATTCAAAATAAATTACCCTTACGACCAAAGTTATTGGAATGCTCAAAACCAGTTATTACTAACCGAAGATATGCTAGATTTTATTGAAAAAGTACAAGACCCTAACAACGAGTTTAAAGTAAGAAGTAATATCAAGAACTAATATTGTGCAAAATTACTTATGCCTTTTTCCTTTTTAATAAAAGTGTAAATAGCAATATTAAAAATCCGCAGGCAAGAAGTACTACAAAGCTTCTGATTAGACTGTAGTGCTCTGCTAAAAACCCTAAAATTGGTGGGGCACATAAAAACCCTGCATATCCCGAACCAGCAATAAAAGCTATTCCTTTCGAGGAATCTACACCTTTTACATTACCACCAATTCTAAAAACTTCTGGCACCATAACTGAAAAACCTAGTCCATTTAAAGCAAAACCTATAATACTCAAATAAATATCTGTGGTCAATACTATGGCATAACCTACAATTGCTAATATAGCTCCTAAGGCTACAATTTTTATAGAGCCTATTTTTTCACTAATTCCATCACCTAAAAATCGACCTAGGGTCATTGTTACTTGAAAGCCTAAAAAGCCTAATCCCCATAAAGCTTCGGGTGCCAATGCAATTTCCTTTAAATAAAGTCCACTCCAATCTACAATTGCTCCTTCACTACCCATGGCAACAAACGATATAAGCCCTAATAATAATAGCGGTTTTAGCAACCCAAAACTAAACGGTTCATTTTCTATTTCTTCGGCTATTTCAGAAATATACTTCCTCCTAAATATGAAATTGACTACAAGAACAAGTAAAACTGCAATTGACATATGAAGTACAGGGTTCGATAGCGGACCAATTAAAAAACTTCCCATACCAGCCAAAACACCACCCAAGCTAAAAAAGCCATGTGAAGCAGCCATAAATTTTACTTTATCTTTTTTCTCTATTTCTGTCACCAAGGTATTCATAGATATATCGGTGATACCATTTGCTGCACCGAAGAGAAAAAGTGCAGCCATTAAAACATAATAGTTTGGTGCCAATAAAGGTAACATAGCAGAAGCACAGCTCAACAACACCCCATAGAAAGTAGATTTACCAACTCCTACCCTATTTATTATCGAAGATGCAAACGGAAAGATAGTGAATACCCCTAATGCTAAAAAGAAAATAGCAATCCCCAATTCAGACTTACTAATATCTAAAGAGTCTTTTACTGTAGGTATATAGATTGCCCAAGTACCAAAAAGAATATTAATACTGGCAAAAACCCAAGAGGGTCCGAAATAGCGTGCATTAGCTAAAATTAATTTTAATGATTTCATCTACAGCTGATTGTTGTTTGTTTAATTCGGCTTCACTGAGCAAAAGGGCTATGGTTTGTTGAAAAAAAATTTTCCCATTCGATTTATACAAATCAAAACTAATCTCTAACAACAGATTAGTTCGCAAGCACCCCTGCTTTCAAAATTTGCCCGAAACGATACATATCTTCATATGAAGAATAAAAAGGCGCAGGTGCCAACCGAATTACATTTGGTTCACGCCAATCGGTAACTACTCCATTTTCCATCAAATAATTGAACAACGATTTTCCTTGTCCGTGCAAAAGGACCGATAATTGACAGCCTCTATCTTTTGGTGTTATAATTTCAAATGAACTATCGACCTCTTTATCAATTTCATGCAGAATAAATTCTAAATAGGCCACAATGGTATTTCTCTTCTCAATCAATTTGTTCATCCCAACTTCTTCAAACATGGTCAACGATGCTAAATATGGCGCAACGGACAGTATAGGAACATTACTTATTTGCCAGGCATCGGCATTTTCCATTGGTTCAAACTCGGGTTTCATAAGAAATCGAGTTTCTTTTTTCGTTCCCCACCATCCCTCGAATCTTTGAATGCCTTTTTTATTCAGATGCTTTTTGTTTACAAAAATACCCGATGCGTTACCAGGGCCGCTATTCATATACTTGTAACTACACCATGATGCAAAATCAGCATCCCAATCATGTAACTTCAATTCTACATTACCCACTGCATGTGCTAAATCCCAACCAACATTGGCACCTACTACTTTCCCAGCTTTGGTAATGGCTTCCATATCCATGACCTGACCATTGTAATAATTTACGCCACCTATTAAAACTAGCGCTAATTCATCGCCCAATTCTTCTATTTTCCCAAGAATATCTTCGGTTCTCCAATGATGTTCACCATCGCGTTTTTTAATTTCAATGATGGTCTCATCAGGGTCTAACCCATGAAATCGTACTTGACTTTGAAACATATATTGATCACTAGGAAAAGCTTTCTCCTCGCATAAAATTTTAAATCGAGTAGTTGTTGGTCTGTAGAAAGACACCATCAATAAGTGAAGATTTACCGTCAAAGTATTCATTACTGAAATTTCCTCTGGCAATGCACCTACAACCTTTGCTAAAGGTTCCGCTAGGCGTTCATGATAATCCCACCAAGGCTTTTCAGCATAAAAATGGCCCTCTACCGCCAGTTCTGCCCAATCTTTCATAACCTCATCAACAAAACCTTTTGTTCGTTTTGGTTGAAGGCCTAAAGAATTACCTGTAAAATATATTACCTCTTTCCCGTTTATTTTAGGGAAAATAAATTCATCTCTATAGCTTCTTAAGTTGTCTTGAGCATCTAATGATTGTGCAAACTCAAGGGTGTTTTTAAATTCCATAACTAATTTTATATAAAAGTAATCATAAGCCCATAATCTAATGTGCCCGTATGAATAATTGCATGCTACGAGTTAGTTCTCAACCGCATTTCTATCATGTGTTTTTTGAATCCTACTTTTTCATAGGCACGAATAGCTGGCTCATTCTCGCTATAAACATGTAATCTTATTTCTGTTAAACCGATAGAACTTGCCCATGCTTGTAAACCATTAACAATTTTACCATTGACCCCTTGTCCTCTATAAGCTGGGTCGGTATACATAAACCCTAAATAAGCAAATGTCTTATGATCAAGATATGGCCGAGCAGGTTTTTCTAGGGCATACCCCGAAGCTACAATTTTCTCCCCTTCACAGGCTACTAAAACTTTAGCACGCGGATCCGACATCAACCCTGCTAAATCATAATAATTAACATCGCTATTCTTAATTGTTGGGTCCATAGGACGCTCTGCCTTAACTACTTCTTGCTCAAATTGTAATAGCACCGGCAAATCATTCTTTACAGCCTCTCTAATTATAATTTTATCACTCATATTGCACTTTTAAAGAAGGCATTAAATTAAGGCTTAAAACCCTATTTTTGCAAAAAGAAACGTATGCATTTTATATCGCCACTTTTAGAAAGCTATTTGGCCGATAATTCACAAGAAGAACCTAAGTTATTACAAGACCTTACACGCGAGACTCATTTAAAAATGATTCAACCACGAATGCTTACGGGCCATTTTCAAGGCAGAGTTCTAAGTTTGTTGTCTAAAATAATTAATCCTACCTATATTCTTGAAATCGGTACTTACACTGGCTATTCAGCATTATGTCTTGCTGAAGGATTACGTAAGGAGGGTGAACTGCATACCATCGACGTAAATGCCGAATTAAAACAAATTCAACGAACTTTCTTTGACCGTAGTGAGTACGGAAATCAGATTATTCAACACGTGGGTAATGCCTTAGATATCATACCAAAACTCGATATCACTTTTGACCTCGTATTTATTGATGCCGAAAAAAAACAGTATGATAAGTATCTAGAAAAAGTTTTACCTAAAACAAAATCAGGTACAATTATACTCTCTGATAATGTACTTTGGTCTGGCAAAGTTGTTGAACCGTTAGACCCAAAAGATACCGCTACAAAGGTATTAATAGATTACAATAAAAAGTTAAGTGAGCATCCGCTTTTAGAAACTGTATTATTGCCTATACGCGATGGTTTAACTTTAAGTAGGGTGAAATAAGTAAGCCATATAACTTATAAAACAACCAAGCAGAAAATATTCCTACCAAGGCACCTACCATTAAGTCTATAGGAAAATGTACCCCCACGTAAATTCTACTCATTGCAAATAAGATAGGCCAAATATAAAATAAGTATATCCATTTAATATGTTGCCTAAGAAACAGAAGAACCAAAGTAATTATAGAGAAGGATGATGAAGCGTGCCCTGAAAAGAAACTAAACCCAGACGGACTCCTTAAAATGCGAATTAAGGTATTTATTTCTTCATCGTTGTTCGGCCTCAACCGTGAAACCACGTTCTTGGTCAAATCTGTTAACGTGCTCACGAACAAAACCATGACCAAAAGAGTCAATATCATGAATAAAGCTTCACGTTTCTTGAATTTTATAAAAAATAGGGAGATAATAAGTATGAACAGGGGAATCCAAGGTGGAAACTTAGTAACTGTTGACCAAAATAAATCGTACTGCTCTATACCAAGACTGTTAAGATAGACAAAGGCCTCACGATCCCATTGTAAAATCTTATCTAACATAATAGGTTACTTTCTCTTAATAGCACCAGTTACATCGCTGATATTCTTGCCTACATCACTTATTTGCTTCTTAACATCTTTTGCCAAGCCAGAACCAACATCTTTTTTCATGTCATCGATATCTTTCTTGATATCTGTCACAAAACTGGTGTCAATACCCTGCTTGTCTGCACTTTTTTGGATTTCTTGTTTAATATCTTCGGTAGCGTCCTTTAATTGGCGCATACCTTTACCTAACCCCTTGGCAATACCAGGAATTTTGTCGGCACCAAAAACCATCACTACGATAAACATAATGAAGAAAATTTCTGCGCCACTTATAAATAATGAATACATCGCAATCATACTACAAATATAAACAAGTTTAGTATCCAAATTAAAAAAGCCCCGTATATCTACGAGGCTTTTTATGGAAAAATTTTTAGACTTATTTTCCTTTAATCTCCTCTTTCATTTTATCGAAGTCACTCGTTTGCTCTTTCTTCGGCCAGCTGTTGTTCGTAGTATCAATATCTGCTGTTTCCATTTTAGGATCGATATTAATACCAGTAAGTTCAGAAGTTGAAGAAAGCACCATACTCACTTCTTTACTATTCTTTCTCCAAATTTCTGGTGGATACGTTACATTCTTAACCGAACCATCTGCATAGGTATATTCTACAATTAATGGCATTGGTAAACCACCCGGACTGTTATAGGTTACCTCATAAAAATACTTCGGCTCTTTCACCGCAGCTCTTTCAGCCTCGGTCATATTATCCATCATAAACTCTTTAAGAGTTTTTGAAGATTCTGAAGGTAAATTATCTTTAAGGTCAGGCGCAACAATATCAGTATCGCCATATTCTTCTAAGTATACCAATGGCGCTAAATCAGCTTCTGTCATACCACGTTCAGAAAGGTATGCTTGCATTTTTTTATTTGGCTTATCGGTAACATAGTACTTTTTGATATCCTTTATTCCCATATCAACAAAATCGGTGGTATAAAACCATCCTCTCCAAAACCAATCTAAATCAACGGCAGAAGCATCTTCCATTGTTCTAAAGAAATCTTCTGGTGTTGGGTGCTTAAACATCCACCGGCGCGAATAGGTTTTAAAAGCATGATCAAAAACCTCACGACCCATTACGGTCTCTCTTAAAATATTCAATGCAGTTGCTGGCTTACCATAAGCATTCGCCCCTAATTGAAATACATTTTCAGGATTTGACATTATCGGAGAAATCGTGCTTTGATCACCACTCATGTAAGGTATAATCTTCGTAGGATCACCTCTTCTTGAAGGATACTTATCATTAGGTGAAATAGCGGCCGGAAAAGCTTCGCCAAACTCTTGTTCTGCCATGTATTGCATAAAGGTATCTAAACCTTCATCCATCCATCCCCATTGACGTTCATCAGAATTAACAATCATTGGGAAGAAGTTATGACCAACTTCGTGAATAATTACACTAATCATTCCGTATTTAGTTCTGTCAGAATAGCTACCATCTTCGTTTGGTCTACCATAATTCCAACATATCATTGGATATTCCATCCCCTGATTCTTAGCATGTACTGAAATAGCTTTTGGATAAGGATAATCGAATGTATGAGATGAATACGATTTTAACGTATGTGCAACAGCCTTAGTTGAATACTCTTCCCATAATGGGTTACCTTCTTTCGGATACATGGAAATTGCCATGATATCCTTACCTCCTAATTTTACAGCTTGCATATCCCAAATGAATTTTCTGGAAGTAGCAAAACCAAAATCACGAACATTTTCAGCCTTAAGCTTCCATGTTTTTGTTTTATTTGAAAAACCTTTCTCAGCAGCTTCTGCTTCCGCCTGTGTAACAATTATCACAGGCTTATCATAAGATTTTTTTGCTAGCTCATAACGGCTCATCATTTCTTTAGAGTACACCTCTTTTCTATTTTGAAGAACACCAGTACCATCTAAAATGTGATCTGCAGGTACAGTAATATTTACTTCATAGTTTCCGAAAGGGAGTGCAAACTCTCCATTGCCCCAAAACTGATGATTCTGCCATCCTTCTACATCATTATAAACTGCCATTCTTGGAAAAAACTGAGCAATTACGTAAGCTCTGTTTCCATCTTCCTTAAAATATTCGTATCCAGATCTAGCTCTGTTTACAGTGTGATCAGGAATATTGTAGTTCCACTTTACATCGAAAGAATATTTGTCACCGCTTTTAAGAGGTGTTGGCAAATCGACACGCATCATAGTAAAGTTAATAGTATACGGCAATGCCTTACCAGAGGCATCTTTCACATAATCTATATTAAACCCCCCATCAAAAGGCTCGGTCATATAGTTACTTACAAAATCACTTGGCTGATCGGCTACAGGCACTCCACTACCATTTTTCAACGCTGCTTTTGAATCTTTTGTTCTAATATTCTGATCTACCTGCACCCATAAATATTCCAAATCATCAGGAGAATTATTGGTATAGGTAATTGTTTCTTCTCCAAAAATTTTGGCATTCTTATCATCTAAGCGAATGTCCATCACGTAGTCTGCCTGTTGTTGGTAGTAATCTGGTCCTGGCGCACCAGATGCTGACCTATACGTATTTGGGGTGGCAAATTCCTCGTAGAGTTGTTTAAACTTACTTTGATTATAATGCCCTGGTTCTTTTTCTTTGGTTACTTCTTCTTGTGCAAAACCAACTGCTACAAAAAGAAATAATAGAGAGGCAAACGCGTACTTTATTCTTATCATTATTTAGTTATTTTAAGTGGGAAAATTAAAGTTTTTAAAGAGATTTCTTAATATATGTTACAAATTTAACATTCCTTTAGTATGAGATTTTACTAATACGTGGCTTTTTTTCTTCCCATTAATATTAAAATGAACTACATTTTGTTGATCATCATAGATATCGGTGAGTATCTCATTTTCAACACCTATTTGCTTTAAATTCTTTAGTGGAACATCGGTTACTTCTAAATAACAAAGGATCATATCTGAATCATACTTCTTACCAATAAAGTCGTATTTAACAGTTTCGCCATTAATTTCTACCAAAAATTTAGTTCGAATATATTTCTCTAAATATTCTTTATCAATAGATGATTCTCTATCAGTTCCTAATTTCGAAGGTATACCGTAACGTTCTTTCAACACTGCATTCATATCATCAATAAAAACGCGGGTAATTATCTGCACCGATTGGTCCTTTTCAGAATAATCAATGTTGGTAACACTGATATAAAACTTATGTGCCCCAGAAAAAGCAAATAGTGGCAAAATTAGTATTAACAATGCTGTTCTAAAAAATTTCATGTTGTGTTGTTTTAATACTTCTCTACAAAGCATATGCCAAATATTAGTGCTAATCTAAGAAGTTATTTTTTTTATAGATTATACTTTTCTGAAGAAAATAGTCCCAAATTTTAATTTGGTCATGGGTGTCAACAATTGCTTGAAACTTAGGGTCTACCTCACAGAAATACAGAAAATCATCTATTTTATCTAGCGGTATACCTAAATCTTTTTGGTACACGCTATCTTCATAAAAATCACGAATTCGCTCTGTTCTATCGTACAATTTATTTCTTTCTACACGTTGCTTCAACATTTTAGTACGACCGGTAATAGCGTTTATTAAAGGGTCAAAACTCATAATAGGGTTGGCTGTTGCAGCGGTAAGTTCTCGTTCTGCCTTGGTCGGTATTTTTACGTAAGCATTAGGTAAGCCCAAAGTAGATGCCGTAACAATTGGGTCTAATTCTAAAGTAGCTAAATCTTTAATAAGATCACCACTAAGGTTATAGGGTGTTACAGTAACCTCGTCTAACTCGGTTAAAGCCTCTTCTAAACCAATAGAGACTAACTTGCTTTCTAAAATAGAGGTGGATATTATTACAATCTTCTTTTTGTATTGAATAGCAGAAAATTCTAAGGTATCCAATACATGAACGGTAATGGTAAAAAACCCATTTTCATCGGTAATTGTTGCTCGCTTTGTGGTTAAATTCAAAACATGTGTAGCAGCTACATCGCCATCATCGCTATATACTCTACCTTCTAAATTTTTAGGCTCACCGATTTGTGCTACAACTGCAACGCTGTATAATAATAGAAAAATTAGGAGACTACTCCTCATCTACCCCCTTCAGAAACGATTTACTGTTATTAACCAAGGCATCAATGAGTTGAAACTCATTTTCTTTCCTAAGTAAAGATTGCGCTGGCATTCTTGTATCGCAGTATATTAAGAACTCATCTATTCTATCTTGAGGTATTGCTAAATCAACTACGAAAAATGAATCATCATATACTTGTCTTAGCACATCACTTACTTTTAAACTGGGCCTAGGTTCATCTGATTCGTTCTGAGACTTGAAAATTGCCCTGAAAATATTAACGAAATTCAAACCATCTTGCATTCCTCTTTCCGATTGAGATAATGAAATATTCTCTACTTCTGTACCACGATCAATTTCGTATTCATACGTTTTAAACTCTTCATTCTTTAACTTTAAAAAACGCTCTTGTTGATCAGGTGTAATTACCACTTCATCTAACTCGGTCACCTTTTCGTTTACTTCAACAACTAAACGATTATTGGCCAAAATTTCTTCTGTGATAGTGACTACTTTTATATTGTAGTTTACAGCAGTAAATACCAACTGATCACCGAGCTTAACATTAATTTTAAAACGCCCTTGGTCATTCGTGATAGTTGCTCTTTCAGAAGTAGAATTAATTACGTGTTCATTAGGTACAGCAACATTCATATAGATTACAGAACCCATTAAAAGTCGTCTTTCATCATCTTGTGAAAAACTGGCCACTGTTGTAAACAATACTATTAAAAAGAGTAATTTTTTGGTCATTATTTTATTTTGAGATAAGAACCCTTATAATATAATAGGGTATTCAGGATATAAAGTAAAGATATGTTAATATGATAAAAAAAAACGTGCCAATAAACTTTTGTTAATTTCTTAAATCAACCTATATTTTAGATTGGTACAAAAATATGTACTTATTGGGTTAATGATTTTAAATCCTTTCAACGAAATTTAATGTTCTTTAACCTATTAGCATACTATTTCAACTTATAAATAAAGCTAGATAATAAGATAATACTATTTTTGTTTACCACCATTTTTAAGTCACAAAACGCTTAGTATGAAAGTCATAAATTTCTTTTTATTATTTACAATACTCTCGATATCGACTGTATTTGGGCAAATTAAAATTGGAGATAATCCCCAAAATATAGACCCTTCATCGGTATTGGAATTAGAAAGTAGTTCGAAAGTATTGGTGATTACACGTGTTAGCTCACTAGAAATGGAAGCTATTACACCACAAAGAGGTGGTATTGTTTACAATACCGACACCGCGTGTATTAATTATTATGATGGCACGCAATGGATAAACCTGTGCGATGCAGTTAATTTCACCATAACAAACGACCCTATAATCAACAATAGAGCTACTATTGAAATTACCCAAACAGAAGACGGTTATAATTTAGAGATTGCAAAAGATGGTATACTTGGCGATAATATAATAGATGGCGGTATTGGGCCAGACGATATACAAGACAATTCTATTACCCAAGATAAACTTGCTGCAGAATCTGTTGGTTCTAGTGAAATACGCCAGAATGCAGTAGGTTCAGATGAAATACGAGATGGCAGTATAGCACCAAGCGATATAGCTAATTTTATACCTGGGCAAGTACTTACTACAGATGAAAACGGAATTGTACAATGGGAAGCAGCTGATGATATTTTTGATCTCACTTTTAGCAAGCTTGATACTACATTGAGCATTACTCGCTCTACACTACCAGGAAGTTCTGTCGTTAGTCTAGCCTCATTAATAGGGTCTGATGATCAAGTGCTGACATTGACCGGTAATATTCTAAGTTTGGAAGAAGGTGGCACACCCATTGATTTAAGTATTTATGATAATACTGGGTCTGACAGTCAAAATTTAGGTGCGGCTACACTTGTAAATGAGCAACTTACAATCAATATACAAAATGGTAATGCTACCACTGCAGATTTAAGTGCATTGGCAACTGATGCAACTTTAACAGCAGGCCTAGCCCTTAAAGAAAATGTAGTCAATAAATCTAATAACACAGCTTTAGGCACATCAGCGGTTTTATACCCTACACAGAATGCTGTAAAAATTTATGTTGACAACGAAATTTCAGATATTGTTACCACTGGAGGAAGTGACCCCGTAAATGAACAAAACCAAACCTTTGCTGTAGTGGCTGGGGAACTTAGAATAACTGATATAGCAGGTACTTTGTCGGTACCAATATCTTCTATTGACACGAATACCCAATTAACGGATGCTGAAATAACGGCATTTGGATATATTAAGAATGAAACAGACAATCAACAATTAACTTTGGAGACTGGCAATCTGCTATCGCTAACTAATGATACCACACCTATAGACTTAACTCCATTCTTAGATAATCAAGTTGCTAGCGAAGTAGATTATGAGAATGCTGCCTCTGGACTAACGGGAGTAACAGTACAAGAAGCTATAGATGAACTTGCAAGTAGCACTGTGGTTAATACAGATAATCAAAACGCTGCTCAAGTACTATACGATAATATAGTTTCTGGCCTTACAGGAACAACAACCCAAGCAGCAATTGATGAACTTGCTGGGAGTACATTGGTTAATACAGATAATCAAAATGCTGCTCAAGTGCCATACGATAATATAGCATCTGGCCTAATAGGAGCAACAACCCAAGCAGCAATTGATGAACTTGCTGGGAGTACATTGGTTAATACAGATAATCAAAATGCTGC
>RCMY010002119.1_pt1 | contig 20281 bp, 19 predicted proteins | sample 2041341 | NCBI WGS metagenome assembly RCMY01 (sample SAMN09708234, study PRJNA481090) | Marine sediment metagenome, whole genome shotgun sequencing project. | reverse complement strand
TGTTCACGGCTGGATGGCAGAGTGTTATGCAACGACCTGCAACGTCGGATACCCTGGTTTAATTCCAGGTCCAGCCTCCAAATTGAAATAAAAAGCCTTAGAATTGATCATTTTAGGGCTTTTTTATTGAAGAAAACAAAAGGATTGAAATAGGCATTCCATCCTCTAATTTTTGATGCTATCATCCCGCCCCAAGTGAAAAGGTTGAGTAGCAAAATGGTTATGCAGCGGTTTGCAAAACCGCCTATCCCGGTTCGATTCCGGGCTCAACCTCCACTCTTTTAAAGAGTGAGGCATACAGTGTTAACCGAACACTTAAAACAACAGGTTAGATTTAGTAAGACCATCTAAGTAATATGCCCAGGTGGCGAAATTGGTAGACGCAAGGGACTTAAAATCCCTCGGTGGAAACACCGTGCCGGTTCGATTCCGGCCCTGGGCACCATTAGAGTCAACGACTTACGTGAATCCATGTGGTCTCTATAGAAATTAATAATCCAAAAAGGTACACTGTAGGTACACTGCTCAGATGCAAGGTACGTTTATGGCTACTATCGTTAAGACTAATTCAGGTTCTTGGAAAGCAATAATTCGCATTACAGGAAACCCAATAGTTACGAAAACCTTTCGTATAAAAAGAGATGCTACTGATTGGGCAAGAACAACAGAAGATGCAATTATTCGTGGCGTTTACATTGTTAAAAGCCATTCAGAAAAAACAACTATTGCTAAAGCATTAGATCGTTATCTCAAAGAAATTACACCAACAAAAAAACCTTCTTCTCAAAAACCAGAAATTAGACGAGAAAGAATTGTAAGAAAACACTTGGGTAAATATAGTCTTGCCTCATTAAGTGCAGCTAACTTAGCTCAATACAGAGATAAACGATTATCTGAAGGTATGAGTGCAAGCTCTGTTCGCCTCGAACTTGCACTAATTAGTCATTTATATACGATAGCTATAAAAGAATGGGGAATGGGGTTAGTAGTTAATCCTGTATCTAATATACGCAAACCTAAACCTGCAAAAGGCAGAAACCGTCGATTAGTGGGAAACGAGGAAGAACGTTTGCTGAATGTTTGCGAATCACATAGTAATCCCATGTTAGCTTGGATTGTAAAAATGGCGATTTATACTGCTATGCGTCACAGTGAAATAGTAAATCTAACAAGAGAGCAGGTAAATCTCACCCGTAGAACAATTTTTCTTGCAGATACAAAAAATGGTGAATCTAGGACTGTACCTTTAACAAATAAGGCACTCATTGTTATCCAAGAAGCCATGAATAATCCTATAAAACCAACAGATACAAAATATATTTTCTTTGGTGAGCCAGGTCGGAATGGGAAAAGAAAGCCTTATGACACTAAATCAGCTTGGTATGATTCTATTCATAAAGCTGAAATAGATGGTCTCAGGTTTCATGATCTACGTCATGAGGCAACCAGTCGCTTCGTTGAGGCGGGTTTATCAGATTTGGAAGTTGCTTCAATAACAGGTCACAAGTCTATGCAAATGCTAAAGCGTTATACACATCTTAGAACAGAAAATCTTTCGGATAAAATTGCAGACATTTAAGAATAGAGTTGTTTATTATTGCGCAAAATTTAAACAAGTCATTGATTTTAAGAAAGTACAAGTGCTAAGATATATTTAGTATTCGCAACTTTGTATCTTGATTGCGCATATTTACCTCTTACCTTCGCTCCTTCTAAGAGGATCAATAAAAAGTTTATTGATGAGCACTTTTTTACCTTCACAGCGTAAGCATTCTGAATGCTTACTATCATCAGTTACGACTGGTGACTGCACCTTTTTGTATTATTTTTCCATACAAATCACCTCTACTTTTTAATTACTTTAAAAGCGCAGCTTTATTTATCTGTGCAAACTTTCGTGCTAGAAATAAATTAACTCAGAAAGCATCAGCCTTAGCTGTTTGCTTATTATCTACATACGTCCTATGACAACTTTCCGTACTCAAGAAAATCATGTCGAAAGTTCAAATACTCCCTGTCTATAAAAATTATAGGGATAAAAATGTAGTACTGAGTTGATTCACTCATTAATTGAATCCATAAGAAATAAAATTAATTTTACCTGCCATGGTTTTGAGAACAGACAGGTAAATCTATTTAATAATAGTTTAAGGATTAAAAAATGAATTCTACGCTTAATTATCTCCAAAATGAATACGGCCCTCTAATGTCATTAGAGGCATTAGCCAAGACGCTTGATCGATCTCCTCAAGGGCTTCGAGTTTCTTTGAATAGTCAGTCTGATATATCAATTGCAATCAATGCAACAAAACGAAAAATTGGCAGGCGTGTTTACTTCAAAACAGAAGGGATAGCCAAAATGATTGAAGGCGAGATTCAAGATTAAAATGGCTACAAATAAAACAATTTATAGAATCAACAAGACAGATAATTTTGTCATTCTAAATAGGCATCTGCTAGAAGATTCTAAATTAAGTTATGAAGCCAGAGGTTTACTAGCTTGTATGTTAGCAAAACCAAATGATTGGATTTTTTATATTAGTTATTTTATAAAAAATAGTCCGGCAGGAAGAGACAAGGTACGCAGAATTTTTAATGAGCTTATAAAGTTTGGTTACATTGTGAAATCTGAACATAGAAGTAGCAAAGGGCATTTTTCTTCCCCTCAATATACTGTCTATGAGTCTCCTGTATTAAGTGAATCAGGCGTTAAAATTGTACCGAAGCCTGAAAACCCGTCAACGGATAATCCGTTAGCGGAAAAACCGTCGCCGTTAAACCCGCCTCTACTAAGTAAACACTTAAAACCAATTAAACAAGTAACTAAAAATACAACTACAACTACCAAAAGTGATAATTATATTTGGTCTCCAAAGTTAAGTGATGAGCATCGAAACTCTATTCTTACTTTGTTGAATGAAGTTGATGATCATGATGCTGTTCAATTGTTGTTGGATGAGCTTTCTGGGCAGATAGAAAATATAAAAAACCCAGTAGGCTATTTTCGCACGTTACTTCATAGCTATCTATTGGGTGATTTTATTCCAGCTAAAGCCATACAGATTCAAGCAAGTAGAAAACGGACATATAAAAATGATAAATCAGTCGAAAGATCTTTGAAATACCACGATGAACAACTCGATCTGAAAATCAAAAGGTATATGCAAAAATAGCTGTTAATTACTATTTTTGAGTAGATTATTTTGACAGTTTTCAAAGAACCTGCGCCGCGTCTCCGCTATGTACATGCGCCGCATGACATAGCGGAGACTGCTGTAACAACGTTTTCACTTGTTTTACGCAAACGTTTGGCGCAATCTTGACGCAAATAGTTTTAGGGTGTTATTGTTGATTCAGTTATATGTATCGTTGCATTCTCAACGAACCTAAAATCCTTATCTCCTGCGCTCTTCAGATTAGGTATCAACATTCAGTTGATGAGCATATTTTAATATCTCAGATATTATTTTTTACCCTAAATGCATCCGCATATTCTTTAACTATTCGTTTAAAGCAACGCTTAGGCTATTGCTTATTCATTACATTCACATCAATGCTTAATGGGAGATCTTGAACCATTAAGCATTTCTTTTAATCACTTTGCAGCTTAACCAAAATGGAGGAACTAAACCTGCAAAAAATGAGTTGATTCACTTTTAAAAAGAATCCGTTTAATAGGCGTGATCAGTCCAGTCTGTCATACGTAAAATGACAAAAGGGGCGAATTCGGGAAACCGTGTAGCAATTACTAAATTGCTATTGTTCTTACGACCAATATCAAATCATTTGAAACAGTAAATCGGAGTAGCGACGTGAATCAAAAATATTTTAGTCTTGATGACACACTTATGAAATTAATAAACCGCAGCGAGCTTAAAAAGAAAAAGCGCTTTGGAGTTTCTCAGTTAGATAAGTGTAAATATGAAATTATCGATTTAAGAAATAAAGGTGCTACGCTGGAACAACTCCAAGACTACTTGAATCAAAAAGGGATTCGGGTTGTATTATCAACAATCAGTCGTTGGTTGAATCATCATGCCCCGGTTCGCAAACAGCAATAAACAAAGCGTCAAAATGGCGGGTAGTATTATGCGAGAATTGCAGGGTGTTCATATAAAAAGTGTTGGCACAGTAAGAAATTATGAGCAGGCACTGAAAAATGTTGCAACAGCCATGGTCAATCAAGGACAACACCTTCGAGACCTTGATCATGATCGAGCTATCTCATACTTGGAACAAAGAGCAGAAGAAGTTGGACAAAAAAGCCTCGATATTGAACGTCAGGCAATCCAGTCCATGTTTCGTCATGTCACTGGCAGACTGTCAGAAGGCGAAACCTTAAGAGTTGTTAAATCAGAACATGAGCAGATCCTTAATTCCAGAGCTTATACATTGGAACAAACTCACGCCATTGCAAATAATCAGAAGGAGCAGAACTCACTCGCCACACAAATAGCTTATTCTGCAGGATTAAGAGCAAAAGAATTGATCACGTTGCTACCTATAGAAGAACGACCAGCAGATTCACGAAGAAATAAAGAACCCCTGAATGAAAAGTATAAGGGTAGAACAGGACAACGCTATAGCGTCATTGGTAAAGGTGGATTGGTCAGGGAAGTTATGATTCCAGAGAATCTAGCAAAACAGCTTGAAGATAGAAGGCTGGAACAGCAAAGAGAAGTCATAGACCGGAATATATTTTATCAGCAACATTATAATATCCAAGCAGGACGTAACTGGAGTCAGTCATTTTCACGATCAAGTAAACAGGTTCTTGGCTGGAGTAATGGTGGACATGGATTACGTCATTCATACGCTCAGGAACGCATGGATGAGCTTAGATCACAAGGTTTGACATGGGAGTATGCTCTGGAAGTTGTTTCCCAGGAGCTGGGGCATTTTAGACCTGATATTACTGAGATATATTTGCGGTGAGGTCTTATACTGAAAATATAACAGCATAGTCAGTATTAGGCATTACTTACTTCCCCCTTTAGTAGCTACAATTCTTTAACAGTATTCCACGGGTATCTATTAATTTATGACTTAGTAGTCACTAATTAAGGGTTTCTTGAAATATCTATTAATCGACATATTTTCACAAGGTTAATGAATAAATACCTATTCATCATCGAACTTTGTTCATATGAAAAATTTTAAAAAATACCAAATGAAACATTATAGTTAAGTGTGTACTATTTAAATATAGATACTTAAACAAAATTCTTACAAAGTACAAAATAATCTATTGGTCCTAGGTTCGAGTCCTGGTCGAGGAGCCAAGACAAATAAGGCTTGTAGCGTTTTTCGTTACAGGCCTTTTTTGTGGATTGTCCACGACTTTTTATCTGTTAGCAAAGTGCTATGTATTTCAAGATATTACTTTGACTCCCTCCGCTGGATGATAAAGGATTAGAGTAAACAGTTATCCATGTATGAAACATCGATACCCTCAGAGAAGTCTGTATTTAATATTAACTAAAACTGCCCTACAGTAGAGAAAAAAATTGAGCGAATAAGAGACTCAAAAGAGAGTGATAAGATTAATATTCGGACTCGAGTTCAGTAATTTTGGTGTCATTGATAAACTAAACTTCTTCGACCTGCAGTCAGCTCATAAGAGGACGGTCAGAGTGTCGAACTTGTTGTAAATCATCTGCTATACACCGGCTAATGATTTAGTTAAAAATCATCGGTATTTTGGCTTCTGAGTATTCCCACAATCTCTGGCATACCATTATCTCCAGTTTTTAATAGATCGAGTGGACCAGAAGCCGAACACCTATATTCAACACTAATATGATCTACAGCTGAATAACACAGCGGATTACTACCTATGATAAATAATTGTTTTTTAGCTTGTCGTGGGACTTATCAGACTGTCTATTCCAAACTCTCTGTCACTATTTTCAATCATCAGTTTCCGCTCTCTTTGAAACCTATAATTACGCATGATTTCTTCAGGCATTTTTTGTTCCCCAGTCTGACGTTCACGAATAAGATCCTGAATCACTTCGCTTTCATTGCCAAAGTGGCCGCTGGTAATTTGTGACTTGCCCCTTAGTTTCTGCTTTTCAGTCACATAGATACTTTTATTCAGCGTTCCCATCCTTAAATCCATTAGTAGTCATTAGTACTCAGTAGTTATCTCCTATTCATTTAAGAATAATCAACCCAGTTTTATCAAGTAATTCCAATTCAATTTTTTAAAAATGTAAAGACACAGCCATCTGTCTTAAACGATGCTTTTCAGTTTTTTTTATTTAATTTTCATTGAAAGTAGTCTTATTTATTTCATTCCTCCAGGAAGATAGTTGTTGTAATAACCCTTTTTCTTAATATGAAGTTAGGGCTCATATAACTTTTTCAAAATAATGGATGTTTATTGACTTAGGTCTATAAATTTAGAGTTTACTTTGGGTAAAGTGAATTTGTGGATAATAGCAATATAGGGAGTTCAAATGACCAATGAATTAAAAATATGGTTTGATTATGGTTTGATTATAGTTTGATGAAGTGGGTCATCTCAATCATTTAGATAGGAAAAATATGACTCTTTAACGTGCCTTCCGTTGTGATTTATGATGTCGTCAAAGGCGATGATACTGAAATGTATAAAGAGAAGGCCAAATTTTCTAGTTTTTTTAAAAATGAATTTACCTTCTCTCTAGATATAATCATGAACAAACGCCTTATGGTATAGATACGTACTTCAATAGGTATATGTGCGTACTCCATATTCAGTATCTACGGATAGTCATTGCGTCTCACGCTAGGTAAATTGTATTCACCCCTAATAAAGGAGATGAATACCATGAGTCATTTAAGTAGCAATTCTCAAATTAATACTACTAACAACGTACGTGCTATTGATCCAAATGCTATCGTCGTCAGGGAACGCGAATTTCTATTCAGGATGGGTGATCAACTTAATGGTATCTACAGGGTTAATTCAGGTTGCGTTAAATTATCCAGATATACCGAAGATGGAGATAAACAGATCATTGGATTCTATATGGCTGGTGATTTAATAGGCTTGGATGCTTTAGCTGATGGTTTCAGTCATTCGATAGCGGTAATTCTGGAAACTTCAAATATTTCACTAATCCCCTTTAAAACAATATTGAACAAAGATGAAGTGTTTGATTGCAGCACTTTTATTCATCAGCTTGGTGTCAACTACAATCACGATAATGACCATACTATGATGCTTTCACAGTCTGCTGATCGTCGCTTGGCATGGTTTCTAACCAAATTTTCAGATGATTTGGCAAAGCGAGGAATTCTTGCGAAACAATTTAGAATGCCTATGACGGGTATAGATATCGCTTTGTATTTAGGGATGGCTTTGGAGACTTTAAGCCGTGAATTCGGACGATTTTTCAAACAAGGTCTGATGAATAAAAACAAACGTAATATTGAACTACTAAATATTAAATACCTGAGAAAAATTGCAAGTGGTGATAATACTGTTGAAGAGAATTCTGGTTGGGCAAACTGTGTATACCGAAAAGTAAGTCATAAGCAATCGGCTCTCAGCCCTAGAGATTAGCTGATTTAACTGGTTTTAGGGAAAAGTAGAGCTTGTTACTAAAGCCGTTCGTAAACTGAGTTTATTTATTATTTGTAATGCCGAGATAGGCCCCAAACCAACACAAATTCCCAGTAATCTTACCAAGATATCTGAAAGAGAACTTTCCTCTTTAATAAAATCTCAAGTACAGAAAGATCTGGATAAATCTATTTACTAGCGAAACAACAAGGTCTCGCTTTTAACTGAGTTGCCTACCTGAGGAATACGAACCAGCGGTGAGTGACGAGTTGATAAAAAGGAAATGAATAGATTATTTAAACGGGATTATAAGGAGGGCCTAAAAAAGAATGTGTGAAAAAACTAACTAGAAATTACCAATGATGAAGAATATTTTTTATTAGCCAGTATTGAAAGTTATCAACCAAATAAAGTATTTGCCTCATGATAAAATCCAGAAAAATCCAAAAGCCCTTACTCATTCGAACCCATATGTGGTTGCAGGTTATTGTCGCTATGGTGCTTGGTATCGGGTTGGGACTATTGCTGTCTCCATCAGGTGCAGCGTTACTTTCCAAAGAGGTTGCATACGGTTTTGCGCAGTGGGTGGCGTTACCCGGACAGTTATTCCTAGCCATGATCCAGATGGTGGTAATACCCTTAGTGATGTCCTCAATCATTCTTGGAATTGCGTCCAGTGGTGACGCATCTTTCCTTAAAAAGGTCGGCATACGAATTGTGCCTTATTTTATTGTTACCACTACGGTTGCAGTGGTCATTGGAATTACCATGGTGATGCTGTTAAGCCCTGGTGAATTCATCGATGCTGATTTAGTAAAATCAATGGTGGGAGTTACTCCGCATTCAGTGATAGTCGCTGGTGCTAGCCAAGAAGCTATCAGCATCCCGGAGCGAATCGTTAAACTGGTTCCGTCAAACCCTTCAAAATCACTAGTCGATAAGGATATGCTGACTATCGTGATTTATGCCATTTTTATCGGTGTGGCGTTACTTGCATTAAAGAAAAACCAAAAAAAACTGATCCTTGATTTGGCAAATAGCATTCAGGCACTCACACTAAAAATTGTTAATTGGGCAATGACGATTGCGCCACTCGCAGTATTTGGTTTGCTGTGTGATGTCACCATTCGCGTTGGCGTTGAAGCAATAATCGGCATGTCAGTTTATGTGGCTACAGTAATACTTGGATTAATAGCGTTATTAGGGTTCTATCTTCTAATCGTCAATTTCGTGGCAAGAAAAGATCCCAAGATATTTTTGAAGGCGATTCGAGAGCCTCAATTGTTAGCATTTTCCACATCGAGTTCCGCTGCAGTAATGCCGTTGTCGATGAAAACAGCTCATGAGAAATTGGGTGTGCGCGAATCTATTGCACAATTCATCATTCCCTTGGGAGCAACTATCAATATGGATGGGACTGCCCTTTATCAAGTTGTTGCAGCCGTGTTTTTAACCCAGGTGTTTGACATTCAACTGACACCCAGTGATTTCTTGCTACTCACTGCAACCACTATTGGTGCCTCAATTGGTTCACCAAGCACACCAGGAGTGGGTATCGTAATACTTGCAACAATAGTGCAGGGTATGGGAGTGCCAGCTGCTGGCATAGCCCTAATTCTTGGTGTCGATAGAATTTTGGATATGTGCCGAACCACCATTAATGTGAGTGGCGACTTGACAGCCTGTGTAGTGATGGATCGCTGGATTGGTGAAGAGGTAGCAGCGGTTAAGATGACTCAACCTCTTCCAGAAGTTACTTAACCAGTATTTCTACTCATAAAAAAACAGAGTGATATGAGATTACAATATAAATTTTCTTTCACAACTTAATCACCATTCAAATTGGTTTGGTCAGGTTTAAGTAGTTTCCACAATTAGTTACGTATAACAACGAATGGTCTATTGAGGAATTATACGTAATTATCTTATTGCTAATAGATATTATTTGATGGAGAAAAGTTATGAGAATAGACGCACTGAATAAAAACTTTCATCGTGCTTATCAATCTCTGGTGGAAACTGTAGAGGAATTAGTTGTGAAGGATGGTGAAAATTTGCAACAGGCATTGCTTTCTGCTGAAGATAAGTTGAACAAGTGGAGTGACTTAAGTAAGGAAGAAGTGCGAGACATAAGCAATGAACTAAAACATGATTTTCGAGGCTTGGCTGAACATTTAAATGAATCTAAGAAGTCTTTTAAAGAAGAGTTCAAACAGAATGCTGCCTTTGTCACAGACTCTATCTGGGAAAAGTTATTGAAAATAACAGATACCAACACAGCACAACTATTATCTTTCGAAAAAAACCTTGAAGAAGAAGTACAAGAAATCAGGACAGGTGAGCATCTCAGTAATCACCAAGAACATGCTCAATGGAATTCTGATCATGAGTTATGGCTGACAGAAATAGCACTTTGGAAAATACAACAGCTTAAGGCGTTGAGCAAAATAGATGAAATCGAGAAAGCGATTAAGCAGTATTCCAATAACTTAGTAGAGCATGCACAGGTTGTTCAAGCACACGAATTACGTGACCATGAACACGAAGAGCAAATGGCCAAAGCAGAACGAGACCCTAGTAGTCACGTTTTTGAAGCAGCGGATGCTACGGGTATTGCTATACATAAACAGGAAAGACAAGAACATATTCAACACGCTCAATTGCATAGATCCATGAAAAAACATCATTCTGAAATAATGTCATCGGTCAACAAGCTCTACAAAAAGCACTTCAAGAAGCACTTCAAGAAGCATTTTAAAAAAGATGTTTTAAAAGCATACAGGATTTGAGATATACCTAAATAAAAGGAATATGTAATGTTGCAGTTTATCCCCGTATTTGATGGCAATACTATTGCTATTCGAGCTTCAGGAAAGTTAACTCATGAAGACTATCAGAATTTTTTGCCGCAATTAGAAGAGCAAATTAAGGAACATGAGAAAGTCTCTTTGCTTTTTGAATTTATTGATTTCACAGGTTGGGAGTTAGGTGTTGCCATAGATGAATTTAAATTCAGCATAAAACATCTTAGTACTTTTGAACGAATAGCGCTGGTTGGGGATAAGGCTTGGGAAAAATGGATGGCCTTAATGATGAAACCTTTTTTGTTATCTGGTGAAGTACGTTATTTCAATCGAGAAAACCTACAAGATGCCTGGGACTGGTTACGAGAAAAGCAGGATTTTGAAAAGGCAGCAGAACAATTAGAAGCTTATAAAAATATAGTTGTTGCTGTAGATTTTTCCTTGTATTCAAAGCACGCCTGCAAACGTGCGATTGAATTAGCAAATCATTATCAGGCTTCATTGACATTATTAAATGTTACTTCGGAAATCACCCCTTATCCACCCTATGGCGGAATGGGTATGTATGTCAGTGCTCCGGATAATATTGAAGAACAAAATCAAATTCGGGTAGCTGCTGCTGAATTACAGATGAAAGCTTTTGTGAAGGATCTTTATAATGATTTTAGGATTGCAAGCATAGTAATTTGCGGTGATGCAAGTTCAAGCATCGTGTCTTTTCTAGAGGCGCAGAGTACTGATTTAGTTATATTCGGTGCAAAAAAGAAAAAAGGGATAAACAAGCTATTGGGTTCAATCCCACACTATGTTCAAAATCATAGTCGTTGCGAAATATTAATCGTACCAGTTCAGGATACAGTGTTTTAAGGCCACCTCTATTAATCCATGTATTAATCCATGTACTAATTCATGGGTTTACAAATTGAGTTCAGAATTCTCAAAATCATTATGCATGGGCTTAATAGAGGTGACCTTAAATCATTGTTCAAATCGTGCGTTATTTCGACAAGATCACTTGAAATTATTTATAGGTTTCTTGAAAAACAGAAAAAGTCGCGATAAACACCTAAAAAAATGAGAGAAAATAACATGAAAGATTCATTCAATACCTTGAGTAGCATTAAATCTAATGGCCAGTCGTTTCATTACTATTCACTTAAAAAACTCGGTGACTCGTTTGATTTAACATCGATGCCATTCGCACAAAAGATTCTCTTGGAAAACCTCCTCAGGCATGAGGACGGTACAGATACTACTAAATCAGACATTGCGTTGCTTGCACAATGGAAGCCAGAAAATGAGCCGACTGAAGAAATCTCCTTTACTCCGTCTCGGGTATTGTTGCAAGATTTCACAGGTGTACCAGCTGTTGTGGACTTGGCCGCAATGCGTGATGCTATTTGTGATCTAGGAGGGGATGCACGACAAATAAATCCATTATCCCCAGTTGAGCTGGTTATCGACCACTCAGTACAGGTGGATCATTATGCTTCCGAGGATGCGCTCAATTTCAATGCAAAACGAGAATTCGAGCGCAATATAGAACGTTATGAATTTCTCAAGTGGGGTCAAAGTGCTTTTGAAAGTTTTTCTGTAGTGCCACCAGCAACAGGCATTGTTCATCAAGTAAACTTGGAGTACCTTGCTCGCGTAGTATCTATTGGGGAACGTGAAGACAATCTATTAATTTATCCAGATACATTGGTCGGTACGGATTCCCATACCACCATGATCAATGGACTTGGCGTGCTCGGCTGGGGTGTAGGAGGCATTGAAGCCGAAGCTGCGATGCTCGGGCAGCCTATCTCAATGCTTGTACCTCAGACAGTTGGCTTTAAATTATCGGGTGAACTTCAAGAAGGAGCAACCGCCACTGATTTGGTGCTCACGGTAGTGAAAATGTTGCGCGAATTTGGTGTCGTTGGCAAGTTCGTTGAGTTTTATGGTGATGGCCTGAATCATCTGCCAGTGGCAGACAGAGCTACGATTGCAAACATGGCCCCAGAATACGGCGCTACCTGTGGTATTTTCCCGATTGACGATGAAACCCTACGATACTTGCGTCTTTCGGGTCGAAGCGATGACCATGTTGAGTTGATTGAACGTTACGCCAAAATTCAGGGAATGTTTCGTGAGGCAGGCCAACAAGATGCTAAATATTCAGCAGCCTTAGCACTCGATATGACAGAAGTGGTTCCTAGTTTAGCTGGGCCAAGTCGGCCGCAAGATAAAATTCCCCTAACCGAGGCTAAACAAAGTTTCATCGAAACACTAACTAATATGACTCAGTCCAGAGAGGCTGAGTGTGATGTAGAAGGGTTCGCAAACGAAGGAGGTGGCGTGGCGGTCGGAAATGAACAGATCGAGGGCAATAAAGAAGTTGCGACGGCAAACGATGACGGAGAGTTTGAGCTAAGTGATGGTGCCGTTGTGATTGCAGCAATCACTTCATGTACTAACACATCAAACCCGGCGGTAATGCTATGTGCTGGCTTGCTTGCTCGTAATGCGGTTGAGCTTGGGCTAGAAGTGAAGCCTTGGGTCAAAACTTCATTAGCACCGGGATCAAAAGTGGTTACTAGCTACCTAATAAAAGCTCAATTGCTTGAAGATTTAAAGAGCCTTGGTTTTTATGTTGTCGGCTACGGCTGTACGACCTGTATCGGAAACTCTGGCCCACTGGATGACGATATTCAACAAGCTATTAGCGATCGCAACTTAGTGGTTGCAGCCGTTTTGTCAGGCAATCGTAATTTTGAAGGCCGGATTCATTCGAGCGTCAAAACAAATTACTTGGCTTCACCTCCGTTGGTAGTTGCTTACGCACTCGCAGGACGAATGGACATTGATCTATACAATGAGCCCCTCGGAAAAAGCAAGGAAGGCAAAGAGATTTTCCTTAAAGACATTTGGCCTTCCAACAAGGAAATTCAAGCGTGTATTAAAGACAATATTGATCCAAGCATTTTCACTGAAAATTACGCCAACCTTTATGAAGGCAGCGACCATTGGAAAGAAATCAAAACAATTGAGAGTGATCAATATGCATGGCTTGAAGAATCAACTTACATTAAAAAGCCCCCTTATTTTGTTGGTATGTCCAAGGATGTTCCAGATAGCTTCGATATCGAAGGCGCGCGATGTTTGGTGAAAGTAGGGGACTCTATTACCACTGATCATATTTCTCCTGCCGGCGCGATCGACCCAGACAGTCCCGCAGGCCAATACCTGTTAGATCAAGGTGTCGATGTTTTTAGCTTCAATTCTTATGGTTCGCGAAGAGGCAACCATGAAGTTATGGTGCGAGGCACCTTTGCCAATGTGCGATTGCGCAATCAGCTTGCGCCCGAAACCGAAGGAGGCTGGACTACGCACATGCCAACGAACATAGTTATGCCGATCTATGATGCCGCAATGCTGTACCAAAAGGATAGCACGCCCTTGATTGTGCTTGGTGGCAAGGAGTACGGTACGGGTTCCTCACGTGATTGGGCTGCAAAGGGTTCGCTGCTGCTTGGCGTGAAAGCGGTTCTGGCTGAAAGCTTTGAGCGGATTCATCGTTCTAATTTGATTGGAATGGGTGTTGTGCCGCTGACTTACATGGACGGTGAATCGGCTGTATCTTTAGGACTTACTGGAAATGAGACGTTCAGTATTCTGGGGCTGAAAGATATTGAATCAACAATGTCTGACCCTATCAAGGTGACAGTTGTTGCAAGCACGGAAGACAAAGAAAATTTACGATTCAGTGCATTGGCACGACTAGATACCCCTAAGGAAATTGAATACTACAAACACGGCGGAATCCTCCAATACGTTCTTAGGAAAATGGTCTCTTCTGAGAATGAAACAGAGCATTAATTGAGAGAGGGCTTATCGATTGTCTTGTTTTACTCTCAGCGAAGATGAATATGACACCCCCCACCTTTTACGTAGTTTCCACAAGGCATCTACGAACATCTCCGTATTTCGCTTTTTTCGTATAAGCCTGATAATTCACGAAGAAGACATACCAACAATAAAAATAATATTGATGAAATTAAACTGGATAGAAAATATGAAAGCGTATCAACACATTCTACTGACTACTGACTTTTCTAATTTTAGCGAAGAGGTGGCTAAAAAGGCAGTCAATCTTGCGGGGCATTACAACGCAAATATCACCTTATTACATGTAGTCGAGCATTCTCGTGAAGATATACCTTTAGATTTGCATGTGCCAGAAGGTGCTGACCCTACTGAGTATGTGATAGCTCAGAATCGTCGTCGTCTTGAGAAGTTTATCCAGTCTATTCCAAACTTTAAGGTGATACCTATGGTTAGCTTATTATTGAAAACCGTTGAAGATGAAATTATTAATGTTGCCTTAAAAATCAAGGCTGATTTGATTATTATAGGCGCAAATGGTCAAAACGGTGTTTCAGTTCTACCTCGTCTTGACGTGAAAACTATCAAAACAAATGCTCCGTGTGACGTGCTGGTGGTACACGCTGTGGCTGCTTAAAATCTTGACTATGATAGCCGCAATTTCATAGCTCTTAAAGCGTTTTTGCCTCCATGGAAAACGCGGAAAAGCGCAGAAATACACAAAAGAAAACACTCAAGCCGAGTTTTAGTCGACTAATTCATCTGGAATGAATTTGAACAGTGAAGTGAAACGAAATTACCTCGAAGAGGTGAAGGACAAGGACGTACTTCATAGACAACTTTGGAGTATAACGACGACGACCCGAAGGGCATGGTTTACATTGCACATAAAAAAACCATGAGCTTTGCATAAACTCTATTTACGTTTTTAAGCAACAAAAACGTAATATCATTCAAAGGTGGGGGGGGCTTTTTAAATACAAAACTCATCTAATTCAGCTTGTTGGTTAGATATGAAACGCCTCCGACTTGTAAAAAAAGTTAAGTTTTAATGTTGATATTACGATTATAAAAAACAGCAAACCACTTATAAACTCTAATGGTAAAGCTGCATAATCTTTGCCATAAATAGCAAAAACAAAATAATAAAAAGGAAATGTAAAAAGTAATATCGAATATGCAAATTTACTGCTTTCTAATCGAGTTTTTTTGAAATGCAAAATTACAGCTATTGATACAAAAATTCTGATTATAAACGCGAGTATATTCATAGTTGCCCAACAGTGTGTTAAGTAGGACGGCGTCCCACTTAACAATATTATAGGGAGCCCTTAATTTATTGATAAATAGTATACTGAATTTCAGTAGAGGTGGTGATCATGAGTCGTACCAAAATTTGGTGCCTAGGGATATTGGCGTGCTTTGGAGCTATTATGGCTATCGTAGCCGATATGTTGTCGGTCTGGTCGAGTGCGCCACACAATATGCAATCTGCGCTTTCCATCGACCTTTCGAGTATCCAGGGTCTGTACGTCGGCAAACCGAGATGGACGTTTGTTTTGGGGAACTATCTTGGTGTGGCTTTCCTTCCGTTTCATATGCTGGGTTTCTTGCTCATCCATGAGGCAGTCAAGTCTGCGGGCAAATTACATGGGTTAGTTTTCATTTCGGGTGCGTTTTACTTTGTAGCAATAGGTGCAGGCTATCATGGGACATTTGCCTTTATTGGCGACATTATCCAATCTGGCGACAGCACTTTGCTAAAAAATGTGACTCCATACTGGTTAGCTTGGGGATTGGCATTGACTATTGGGTATATTGTACTGTGTTTCTATCTCATGGCACTTATCTTGTCAGGTCGAACCCTTTACAAGCGATGGTCTGCCGCCCTTACACCGTTGCCCCTTATGGCACTTACAGCAGCCATAGTAAATTTTTTGCCGAGTGATGCAAATGCCCTCAAAGCGGCTTTGACTGTCACCGGCCTAAATTTCCCGCTGCTCGTATTCTTCATTTTTACAATTTATGTATTGCTGAGCAGGAGTAACGAGAAGTGAGTCTTACTTAGAGTACGGACAGTACGATGAGAAAGGTAAACGTCAGTTTCTTGAGGGTCGGTTTATATTTTTTCCACCACCAATTTTCAACAAGCTTCAATTTACCACAGGACTAGGGTCATACGACTTTTTTAATATTGGCTTGTTAAACAGAATAACCAATATTGTTGCATTAGAGGCAAGAAAAAACAGGTTAAAACCTGATAATATTTTAAAAGATTACAAATCTTCTTAAGACACTGTTAGCCAACAAAGGCAAAACGACATGTTTGAATTCACTGAAAAAGTCTTGATCGACAAGCCTCCAGCAAAAGTCTGGGAAACTTTGCTAGACATAGAAAAGTGGTGGCCACCATCCAATACAGAACATATATGTATTAACGTACTGTCATCTGGTAGTCCCCTTGGCGTAGGTTCCGAAATCACTTTTGAAGAAATGGTTGCTGGTATTAAAGCCAAAGCAATCGGTTCAATCACGCGATGGACGCCAGAACGTGAGGCGGCATGGGAGGGTAAGGCAACGTATCACTATCTTGGAATCCCTATCCACATCCACGAGGGTGTTTCTTGGCGTATTAAAAACCATTCTGGGTCATCCACTCTCTCAGCAATCGTATGGGCAAAGTTTCCCCCAACTGTGTTTGGTCGGTTCATAGAGTGGTATGGGACAACTTTTTTGAATATCGTTGATAGGGATCGAGAGCATGCCCGTTGCGAGTTGGAATATCTCAAGCGAGTGATTGAAAATGAAGGCATACAAGGTGCATAATACTACCCGAAAAAACACGTTGGTTAGACTCGCTAACACTTTTTAGCACGGCGTTATACGATCTAGGAGAGACCGTGACTGAATCAAAATGGTATGATAAATTCGCCAGATTTTACGATGTAGCGACTGTCGGCGATGTATTTTATAATAGCCCACGCAAAGCCGCTATTGAGCAACTCTGTTTATCATCAAACGACGGTGTCATGGATATGTTCTGTGGGACAGGTGTTGATTTCGATTTAATCTACAAGAAAATAGCATCCAATGGACACATCTTCGCTGTAAATGGTTCAATGAACATGTTGAATCAAGCGCGTCAGCGTAGTGGAAAGCTCGGACTCCGACAAGAAAATATCAGTTTTATTCAAACAGATTTAGCTAACATCCAAGGTATTGAGAGTCTTTGCACTCTAATAGAACAAGAAAAACCTAAAGCTATTATATTTTCACTTGGTCTTACCTGCTTATCCAATTGGCGCGAACTTTCGTCTGAGGTATTCAATGCTGCTGCCCCAGAAACCAGACTGTCAATTATGGATGTTTACAGCAAGAATTTAACCATTGGTGCTCGCTTTATAAACTGGATTGGTTCAGCCGACTGCCAGCGACCTGTTTGGCAAGAACTAGAACAGAAGTGTCAGTCTTTTTCGTGGCAGGAGTACCGACCATTTAAGGTACTTGATGTTTCTGTAATCGTTGCAAGTGGCATTAAACCGAGGGTCGTATAAGGTGCTTAAAAAGTGCCTGCTTTTAGTGTTTTTTTTGATCAACTTATTAGGCATTTTTTACTCGGTACTTAAACGATAGATTAGCCAAATATAACCCAATTATTATATCTATTACTCCACAAAATTCTGGCCACCAAACAGGTGTACTCGTATTAACAAAAAATAAGTTGTGAGTCACATCATATATAACCGAGTGATAATAAGGAAAATTTGTAAAACAAGTTAAGTTTTAATGTTGATATTACGATTATAAAAAACAGCAAACCACCTATAAACTCTAATGGTAAAGCAGCATAATCTTTGCCGTAAATAGCAAAAACAAAATAATAAAAAGGAAATGTAAAAAGTAATATCGAATATGCAAATTTACTACTTTCTATTCGAGTTTTTTTGAAATACAAAATTACAGCTATTGATACATAAATTCCGATTATAAACGCGAGTATATTCATAGTTGCCTAATGCCATTCTTCCAGTCGGACAAAGTGAAGCAGCTCCACTACTTCACTTTGTCCGACTGGAAGAATCTGTTAGGTCCTGCTTTTTGAGGAATACGGTTTCGACTATCGCTATAATTGCCATGCCGGCTAACGCCACCACTACAACCAGCGGATCGGACATGACCTTGACCCAGAGAAATCCCCCAAGCACCAATAGGTCAAGCATAATTGCCGTGACCAGAATCAGTAAATTTGCATGAATTTCTTGGCGCAAATAACGCAGTATTCCCCAATGTACCGCTATGTCCATGATCAGGTAGAAAATAATGCCCAGCGCGGCAATACGGGTCAGGTCAAAAAACGCCGTCAATACCAAACCGATAACCACAGTGTATACAAGTGTATGCTTCTGGATGCTGCCTGACATGCCAAAGTGACTGTGGGGCACAAGCTTCATCTCGGTGAGCATGGCGAGCATTCTCGATACTGCGAAAATACTTGCAATAATGCCCCCAGCCGTTGCCAGCATCGCCAGGATTACCGTAAACCAGAGCCCATAATCACCGAATGCCGGTTTTGCGGCAGCGGCCAAAGAATAATCTTGAGTTGCGATAATATCGCTCATCGATAAATTGCTAGCCACTGCAAATCCGACCAAGGTATAGATCACGACACAAAATGCGATCGAAATTATAATGGCCCGACCCACATTGCGATGCGGGTCTTTTAGTTCCGCGCCACTATTGGTGATGGTGGTAAAACCTTTGAATGCAAGAACGCCTAACGCTGTAGCACCAAGAAAGCCACTCAACGTAGAGTCAGAATCAGGTATTGTCCGGGTAAAATCTACCGCAATGTTGTCCGCAACCCATATGCCGGCCACGCCAAATATTAAGATGCCGCCTATTTTTAGAAAACCGATAAAAGACGCAACACCTTCAATTAAGCGATTCGCAGATAAATTAATGAGAAAGGCTACCAGTAATAGACTAACACCTAGTATTGGAACCAGTATCTCATGATCGGCTGTATCGAAAAGCTGCATGGTGTATGAACCAAAGGTTCGAGCCAGAAAGCTTTGAGCAATCACCATAGAGAAATACATCAGTAGTGCATTAAACGCTGTCGCCAGAGAGTGGCCATAGGCTTTGTAGAGATACATGCCAATGCCACCTGCCGAAGGATAGGCATTCGACATTTTCACATAGGAGTAGGCGCTGAGAAACAACGAGTGCGGCTGAAAGAAATGCCAGAGGGAAAAGCACACCGGTCATTTCAGCCATTTGGCCGGTCAAGGCGAAAATACCGGCACCAATCATCACGCCAGTACCCAGGGCAACCGCGCCAATCAGTGTCAGGCTGTTTTTTTGGTATTTAGGGGCTCTATCTTCAGAATATTCCATTGAAATTCTCCAGTATGTTGGCCTAACGTCGAAAATAACTGACATATAACAGCGTAGTTTCTTCGTGCTATGCCGCTATTGCATCATTGTCGCAAAAAGAAATCATGCTGTTAAATGCCCACGTTTATTTTTTTTGTTAAATTGTTAATTAGCACCAGCTCGCTTGGTTATCAGATTGGCTTAGTAATTCTTGAATATTTGCTTCAATAACACGATAACCAACATTACCGTAAATCACCTGACGACCTTCATTTAAAACTAAGGAGGGACTACCTGATACTCCAAATTCCTCTTTGAGTTGCAAATCACTCTCTAACGCAGCAAATGCTTCACCACGTTGAATTACTTCTTCAATTTTTTGATGAGGAAGTCCTAGTTTTTCAATAATTTCCATTTGAATCTTATAGTTTGAAATATCTGATATGTCTCTAAAAAATGCCAATCGTAATTCCCAGGCAACTACGTCAAAGATACTCTTATCTATATGGCCGGATTTACCGATTGTTTGTATTTCATTACGTGACTCTAGAATTTGAATAGCCTTTAAAAGAAGATGACAACTACTAGATGAAGTCGGTGTATTTTTTTGCCAAATATCAGGATGAATTTCAATGTGATCGAATTTTAGTGCTTTTTCGTGAACGAACTTAGAATAAGCTGA
>RCMY010001736.1_pt1 | contig 20286 bp, 17 predicted proteins | sample 2041341 | NCBI WGS metagenome assembly RCMY01 (sample SAMN09708234, study PRJNA481090) | Marine sediment metagenome, whole genome shotgun sequencing project. | reverse complement strand
TAAAAGAGCGACTAAATGACTAAGCAAAGTAAAATAGAAAAAACCTTTCTCAGAATTAGGATTAATTGTGGAGACAATATCTGACATCCATTCAAAGCTTTGGATATAGACTGGAATGGTTAAAATTGCAAGAATGCCCATAATAATTTGAACATATGCAAGATACTTAACGGGTGATTCAATGGTGTCAATTTTTTTACGTATCCATAAACCACCAAAAGCTAAGCCAGTAATGAACGCACTTAACATGAGCTCAAAAGAATGAGTAGTTGACCCTAGCACCATACTTAACATTCTGATCCAGCTTATTTCATAGATAAATGATGCAGTGCCTGTTACGCAGGCTACTAGTAATAATAAAAACTGAAATTTATAATATGATTGTTTTTTATCAATATGCTCTTTTGAAGGAATATTCTCATGAGCATCCAATCTAATTACAATCCAAGTTAATATTGTTAGGCAGATATTAAGAAGACCTGCTGTAAAAATTGTGCCAGGTAGGCCAAATGCTTCAATTAAAATAAACCCACTTATTAATACGCCTATTGCAGCTCCAATGCTGTTGCTAAAATATAAACTTGCAATACTCGTTCCTGGAGATTTTGGGTAACGGCGAAGTATGCCAGCTGTCATTAATGGAAAGGTCATGCCTAATAAAATAGACTGCGGCAAAATTAGCATAGAAGCTGCGGTCCACTTTAGTAAAGACCCCAGAATTTGAGAATCTAATAACGGAAGGAGCCAAGTATAGAATGCATCTATTAATCCTACAAAGACATTATGAAAGACTAAAGCAAACGCACCAATTACTAGTTCAATAATTACGTAGAGCAATAATGGAGATTTTAATTTTTCAGAGAATCGGCTTGCCCACCATGCCCCAATTGCCATGCCGCCCATAAATATTATTAAAACAAGAGACTGTGCTAACGCGGCATGTCCTAAAAATAATTTTAAATAATGAGACCAGATTGACTCGTAAATCAACCCAGAAAACCCTGAAATTGCAAAAATCAGATAATAAAACCAAATTGGAGGATGAATTTTTAACTCTTTTTTAAGTTTGTTTGCCTTCATTTTTTAGTAATTTTTGCGTGTAATCGGCCAAAGTGTTTTTCAACTTAGCATAATTTTATTGTAAATGCTTTGCTTGTTTTTAATATGGGGTATTCAGGTATAATTTAGTATCAAAGATTTAAATTAAGTAATAATTGTTCATGACACAAGAAAAACTCATAATCGCTACAGCCCAAATGAATGGCATTGTTGGCGATATCCTTTTACATTGCGAACAAGTCATCCAGTTATCCAAACAGGCTAGAGATGAACATAAGGCAGATGTCATTATGTTTCCTGAACTAACCCTCACGGGATATCCGCCTGAAGATTTGTTATTGCATTCAGGATTACGGTGGCGGGTTCATAAAGCCTTTGAGCAAATTAAAGCCGAGGTGAAAGACATTGCTGTTGTTATCGGTTTTCCAGATTATGTGGATGACGAAATTTACAACGCGGCAAGTTTTTTATATAACGGAAAAGAGCTGGGTCGTTATCACAAGCAATACTTACCCAATTATCGCGTGTTTGATGAAAAGCGTTATTTTGCTCGTGGCAAAGATGCTGTGGTTATTGAATTTAGAGGCGCTGAACTAGGGCTAACTATTTGTGAAGACCTTTGGGTTGGTGAGCCATTAGATCAAGCGGTAAAAGCAGGCGCGGAAATTATTCTTAATATTAATGCCTCTCCATATGACACTAATAAGATTGAACAACGCAATGCAATCGTTAAGAAGCAATCCAAAGCCTTAGAAACACCAATTGTTTATGGCAACTGGGTTGGTGGACAAGACGAATTGGTTTTTGATGGGTCTTCGGTGGTGACAAATTCTAAAGGTGAAATTGTACAACGTATGGCATCGTTCACTGAAGGACTAATGATTAGTGAATTCACATTAGCTTCGGGCCGCTGGGAGCCTGTTCCAGTAAAAGCTGACTTTGATGATAGTTTTCATAAAGAAGTTTGGGATGCCTTAGTTTTATGTACTAAAGATTACGTCAATAAAAATAAATTTAAAGGTATCGTTCTTGGGTTATCAGGCGGAATTGATTCATCAGTGACGATGGCGATAGCTGTAGATGCCTTAGGGGCTGATCGAGTAAATGCCGTAATGATGCCATCTAAATACACATCGGATTTAAGTAAAGATGAAGCAGCACGACAAGCTGAATGGATGAATGTTAAATATAACATTATGGCAATTGAAGGAATGTATAAGGCAACGGTTGATGCATTACAACCAATACTTGCTGGAACTGAACCAGGTGTCACAGAAGAAAATATTCAAGCACGTTGTCGTGGTGTGATGCTGATGGCAATCTCTAATAAAACAGGCAATATGGTTTTAACTACTGGCAACAAGTCAGAAATGGCGGTTGGTTATTGCACGCTGTATGGCGACATGAATGGTGGTTTTGCGCCTATAAAAGACTGCTTGAAAACTTTGGTGTATGACTTAGCAAGATACAGAAATACAATTTCTAAAGTAATTCCTGAAGCCGTCATTGAGCGCCCACCTTCAGCTGAATTACGCTTCGATCAAAAAGATTCAGATTCTTTGCCTGATTACGATATTTTGGATGCAATTCTTACTGCGTTTATTGAAGAAGACAAATCAGTAGAGCAAATTGTAGAGTTGGGTTTTGATTTTGAAGTGGTTACTCGTATATTGCATTTAGTAAAACGAAATGAATATAAACGACGTCAAGCACCACCAGGTGTAAGGGTGAGTCCGCGAGCTTTTGGTAAAGACTGGCGTTATCCTATAACTTCAGGTTATTAATTTTTTGAATATATATACCAAAAAAACAAAAGGCGCCTTAAGCGCCTTTTGTTAAATTTAAAGTGTAATATTTTATAGAGTTTAAAGAATCAATTGTTTGCTTTGATTCGTTGTATGTCGCTGGCTAAATCAGTCATGCCTAAGTTTTTATAACTCACTTCTAAAACATCTAGAGCCTTACGAGCGGCTTGTGTATCTGGGTATTCTTCAAGAACATTTTTAGCGCGTTTGACGGCCGCTATATAAATAGCGCGACGTGCATAATATTGAGCGATATTTACTTCATGAGTCGCTAAACGTTCGCGGATAAAAATAATTCGTTGCTTTGCGTCGTCAACATACTTACTCTGCGGATATTTACTTATGAGAGTTTGGAAATATTCCATAGAGTCTTGCATATCATTTTGCGGTCTTTTACTTCTATTAATTCTAAAGAGATTTTCAAAACGACCACTCTCTTTATCAAAATGGATTAAGCCAAGCAAATAATAAACATAATCTAATTGCTTGTTGACTGGGTTTTCTTTAATGAATTGTTTCGCAGCATCAACTGCGCGCTCTTTATTATTTCTTTTATAGTGGCTGTACACTAAATTGATTTGAGCTTGGCGAGTAAATTTGCTCAATGGATATTGTGTTTCTAATTGCTCAAAATAACGAGCCGCCGAGTCATAATTACCGTTAAGCATGTACTTCTCGCCACGATCAAACAGTTTCTTTGCGGCTTCATCCGGGCTTAAGCGTGAATTACGCACTGATTTTGCATCATCTTCAGGATTTGAAGCGCAGCTAAATAACATGCCAAAGGCTAAAAATAGGCATATTATTTTAATTAGTGAAATTGACTGGTTTTGCTTTAAGTTATTTTTTTGCACGTGCTTCCCAATTACCGAATAAAATTAGTTTATTAAATTAGTATTTTGCTGTTAATTTGCATTATTTTCGAACAGCAAGAATAAACAAACGTCTATTATAGACTATTCAAAGAACGGTTTTACTCTATGTCAGATGTTGATAATCATACCCACAGTTCGCAAGCTGATAGACCACAACAGCTAGAAATCGTTCCACATAATCTTGCTGGTAAACGCTTCGACCAGATTATTGCCAAAATGTTTCCTGAATATTCACGTGCCAAGCTACAAACGTGGATTAAGGCCGGTAAAGTCATGGTAAATGGCAAGCAACTTAAGCCCCGTGAAAAACTAATGGGTGGGGAAACTATTATTCTCCAGGCAGAGGCAGAGGCTGTGGTACACACTGAAGCCCAGCCAATTCCGCTACCAATTATTTACGAAGACGACAGTTTATTGATTATTAATAAACCAGCCGGTTTAGTCGTACATCCGGGCGCAGGTAATAGTGACAGTACCTTAATGAATGGCTTGCTACATTATTGTCCATCGATTGAAGGGGTGCCTCGTGCTGGAATTGTACATCGCTTAGATAAAGACACGACTGGTCTCATGGTAGTGGCTAAGACCTTGCAAGCACACGCTCATCTGGTTTCTGAAATGGAAAAACGTTTAATAAAACGTGAATACATGGCTGTTTGTCGTAATGTACCCACAGCGGGCGGTAAGATTAATCAGCCGATAGGACGCCACGGTACACAACGAACCAAAATGGCGGTTTGGGAAAGTGGCTTAGGAAAATCTAGGCCTGCGGTAACGCATTATCGAGTGATAGAAAAATTTGCCAAACATACGTTGCTGAGATGTAAATTAGAAACAGGACGAACTCATCAAATTCGCGTGCATCTAGCATGGCGCGGCTATCCATTAGTTGGTGATCAAACTTATGGAGGGCGTTTGCAAACTCCAAGAGGGGCGAGTGAAGAGCTTGTTGATGTTTTACGAGGATTTAAGCGTCAAGCTTTGCACGCTACTCAATTAGGTTTTGTGCACCCAGAGCATAAAAAGTTTTATCAATGGCAAATTCCTGTACCTAAGGATTTTCAGAATCTATTAAATGTATTAAAGAATGACTTGGATCTGCGAGATTGAAAGCTCCACTAGAAAAAAAGCGCTTATCACTCTTAGTGCCCGATTGGAAAGTACCAAGTCAGGTTCTTGCCTGCACCACCATGCGTCAACAATTAGTTGAAGGTAATGCATATGCAGGTTTTAATCTTGCGACCCATGTTGGTGATGAGCAAAATTCAGTAGAGAAAAATAGACAAAAACTTATTCAGGCTTTAGCGTTACCGTCTGAGCCAGTTTGGTTGCAGCAAACACATAGTACTCAAGTAATAAATTTAGACGAATTAGATGCTGATTCAGGTATCCCACAAGCGGACGCAGCTTTCACAACACAAAAGAACAGAGTGTGCGTAATTCTGACCGCTGATTGTTTGCCTTTGATTGTTACGGATAAAAAAGGCAGAGGAGTTTTAGCTATCCATGCAGGTTGGCGAGGACTGGCGGATGGAATTATTCGCATCGCCATTGAAAAATTTGCACATGCACTCGATATAAAAACTACAGATTGCACAGTGTGGTTAGGGCCTGCAATCAGTCAGAAAAATTTTGAAGTAGGCAAAGAGGTTTACTCAGTGATTGTTGATGGGTCACAAAAAGCTAAAGAAGCCTTTATTCACAAGGAAAATGATAAATATCTTTGTGACTTATATCATTTGGCGCGTTTGGAATTAGAAACTCTTGGGATTAAACAAATAAGTGGTGGAGAACACTGTACTTATGCTCAGGAAGAAGAGTTTTACTCGTATCGAAGACATACTCATCAGCTCAATCAAGTTGCAAAAAGTAACGCGGCAACAAACCTCCCCAGTTTTTTACGGGCCGACGATACAAAAATTAAATCATTCACTAAAGACTGTGGAAGACAAGCAACATTAATTTGCTTAAGCGATAATACTTAATATGAATACATTGACCGGCATTATTTTTTTTACCGCATTAGGTGGAGTACTGAGCATTCTGGCAGCGAGTTCTTTGTTACTGCTGAGTGGAAAATCGCGATTAGCCTTAGTGCCACATTTGGTAAGTTTTGCAACAGGCGCTTTATTAGGCGCGGCGTTTCTAGGATTGCTACCGGATGCCTTAGCGATGGTGGGCCCAAAGAATTTTCATAATTTAGGTCTCTCCATAATTGTTGGTATTTTTACTTTTTTTATATTAGAAAAAACAGTGCTCTGGCGTCATTGTCATAATGATCATTGCGAAGCGCATGCAATTGGTCAAGCCCATTCGCATGCACATGATGATCATGGTGATTTTCACCGACATGAGCCAAACAAGTTTGAGCCAACTGATGAACAGCGTCAGGCAGCAAGTGGGTCTTTAATACTCATCGGCGATGCAGTTCATAACTTTTTAGACGGAATATTAATTGCAGCCGCGTTTCTTGCAGATTTTCATTTAGGCGTGGTCACAGCTATGGCCGTTATCGCCCATGAAGTTCCACAAGAAATTGGCGATGTAGCCATACTCTTAAATAGCGGCATGTCTCGTAAAAAAGCTTTTTATACCAATCTACTAGCAAGCCTAACCGCAGTAGTTGGTGGAGTACTTGGCTATTTTGCCTTACAGCAGTTTGAGCCATTTCTGCCTTATGTTTTAGGATTTGCGGCTTCCAGTTTTATCTATATCGCTGTGGCTGACCTGATCCCAGGCTTACATCGACGTGTGGATGCGAGTAATTCTATTAAACAGATTGCATTGATTGCTTTAGGTATTTTTGTAGTTTATTTGTCGCATTCAAATCTTCATTGAAAAGAGTCATATAAATATCGACTTCTTTCCTGCGAAGGCCGAGATAACAGTACTGTAATTAATACATAGTTTTGACGTGTATCAATATAGTTAATCACTTATTGCTTGAGAATAGCTGATATAACCCCATATATTGAACATGTATAATAATTTCAAGGGAGAAAACTCTCATGCGAATGGATAAATTAACCTCTAAATTTCAATTAGCACTTTCTGATGCCCAGTCATTGGCCGTAGGGAAAGATCATCAGTTTATTGAACCTGCACACGTGCTTTTGGCTATGATGCGCCAAGAGAGTGGTGCAATTCGACCTTTAATTAACAAGGCCGGTGGTAATAGTGCTGCCTTAGTTAATTCACTCGACGATTTTTTATCACGTCAAGCCAGCGTGCAAGGCAATGCTGGTGAAGTGCATTTTTCAAATGACCTTTCACGTTTACTCAACGTTACCGATAAACTTGCTCAAGATCGTGGCGATCAATTTATTGCTAGCGAGTTATTTGTATTGGCTTGTGTGGCTTCTAATGATCAAGTGTCGGGCTTTTTAAAAGATGCTGGCGTCACCTTGAAAGCACTCAATAAAGCCGTGGAAGATTTACGTGGTGGACAAGCGGTGACTGATGCGAATGCGGAAGAATCACGTCAGGCCTTAGACAAGTATTGCATTGATTTAACGGGTCTTGCCGAACAAGGCAAATTAGATCCTATCATTGGTCGCGACGATGAAATACGTAGAACCATTGAAGTCCTACAACGTCGTCGTAAAAACAACCCAGTTCTTATTGGTGAACCTGGTGTGGGTAAAACCGCAATCATTGAAGCGCTTGCACAGCGAATTATTAACGGTGAAGTACCGGAAGGTATGAAGAACAAACGCATCTTAAGTTTAGATGTGGGTTCACTCATTGCTGGAGCAAAATATCGTGGTGAATTTGAAGAACGACTTAAAGCCGTACTCAATGAAGTGAAACAACAAGAAGGTCAAATAATTTTATTCATCGATGAAATGCACACAATCGTGGGTGCAGGTAAAGGTGATGGAGCTATGGACGCTGGCAATATGTTGAAACCTGCATTAGCTCGTGGTGAATTACACTGTGTTGGTGCAACTACTTTAGATGAGTACCGAGAATATATTGAAAAAGATGAGGCCTTAGAAAGACGCTTCTTAAAAATACTGGTCGAAGAGCCTTCAGTTGAAGACAGTATTGCAATTTTACGAGGCCTAAAAGAAAAATACGAAGTGCATCATGGTGTAGATATTACAGATTCAGCTTTAGTTAACGCAGCTGTTTTATCGCATCGTTATATTACCGATAGGCAATTACCCGATAAAGCCATCGATTTGATGGATGAAGCGGCGTCACGAATTCGTATTGAAATTGATTCTATGCCTGAGTCTATGGATAAACTCGATAGACGTTTAATTCAATTGAAAATTGAACGCGAATCTTTACGTGATGAAAGTGATGAAATTTCACAAAAACGCTTACAAGCTTTGAGTGATGAAATTGATAAATTGGGTAAAGAATTCGCTGATCTAGATGAAATTTGGAAAGCTGAAAAAGCCATTATGCAAGGTTCAACGCATATCAAAGAACAACTTGAAGAAGCAAAATTTGATATGGAAGCCGCTAAGCGCGCCAGTGATCTAGCGAAAATGTCGGAACTACAATACGGACTTATTCCAGCTTTAGAAAAACAACTTGCTGAGGCTCAAGATCCAACTTCGCATGAGTTTAAATTGTTACGTCATAGCGTTACCGCTGATGGTATTGCTGAAGTGGTTTCACGCTGGACCGGTATTCCAGTCACTAAGATGTTACAAGGTGAAAAAGATAAACTTTTACAAATGGAAGCTAATTTAGGCAGCCGGGTAATCGGTCAAAACGAAGCCATTGTCGCTGTATCCAATGCGATACGCAGAGCGCGCGCTGGTTTATCTGATCCTAAGCGCCCAAGTGGTTCGTTCTTATTCTTAGGACCTACAGGGGTTGGTAAAACTGAACTATGTAAAGCTCTTGCGACCTTCCTATTTGACAGCGAAGATGCTCTAGTACGAATTGATATGTCTGAGTTTATGGAAAAACATTCTGTAGCAAGACTTATTGGTGCGCCTCCTGGATACGTCGGTTACGAAGAGGGTGGTTATTTAACCGAACTCGTACGTAGAAAGCCTTATTCGGTAATATTATTGGATGAAGTTGAGAAGGCTCACCCAGATGTATTCAATATCCTGTTACAAGTTTTGGATGATGGACGTTTAACCGATGGACAAGGTCGAACCGTAGATTTTAGAAATACGGTAATTGTTATGACGTCTAATTTGGGCTCGCACATAATCCATGAAATGGCTGAAGAAAACGATTACGAAAAAATGCGTGATGCAGTTATGGATATTGTGGGTGATCATTTTCGTCCTGAGTTTATAAATCGTATTGATGAGCGTGTAGTGTTCCATCCATTAGGTTTAGAAGAAATGCGTTTAATTCTTAAAATTCTACTTAAGAAATTAGTTAAGCGTTTAGGTGAACGAGAAATCGGTTTTGAGTTATCAGCTGCTGCCTCTGAGCATATTGCGAATGAGGGCTATAATCCAGCGTTTGGTGCAAGACCACTTAAACGTGCAATTCAGCAATTGTTAGAAAATCCTTTATCGCAATCTTTATTGCGAGGCGATTTTGCATCAGGCGATACGATTAAAGTTGATTATGTTAGTGATGGTTTAAACTTTAGTAAGGCTTAAGTTAGTAATAAGCCGAAACCCTGGAAAATTGATAATATTATTCAGGGTTCGGTGTGTTTAAACGCGATACAAGAAACTTTAGGAAAATAATGAGTATTTGGAAAAAAACAGCATCTATAGATGCCTTGAATAAATTTAACCCGAAAACCATGGTCGATCATTTAGGTATTGAATTTACTGAAATAGGCCATGATTTTGTTAAGGCAAGCATGCCTGTTGATCATAGAACGCATCAACCTATGGGCTTGTTACATGGTGGTGCCTCAGTAGCTCTTGCTGAAACCGTTGGAAGTACAGGAGCTAATTTAGCCTGTGATGTTGGTTTTGCTGGAGTAGGATTAGAAATAAATGCTAATCATATGAAAGGCGTACGAAATGGGCATGTGCATGCCACGGCAAAGGCCGTGCACATAGGGCGTACTACACATGTGTGGTCGATTGAAATTAAAGACGATGAAGGCACTATGGTTTGTTTATCGCGATTGACTATGGCAATTATTAAGGCTCAGTAATTAATTTTCAAAAATTAATACTGTTCCAGTCCGCCACCAACTAAAATAAATCCACCGACAATAATTGCTCCGAGTAAAACAGCTCCAGCTATTTTCCAAGCACTATAAGGGCGTTCACCACGGACTTTACCACTGCGGCCATTCACTACAAATCGATAAGTCTTTCCGCCGGAACGAAACGCGGCTGACCAAACGGGTAGTAATAAGTGTTTATAAGTAGTATCGGAATGCTGTGTACGTTGACTATGAATGCGTTGCACATCGCCACCTATGTCTCTACAGATGTCAGTACGAATGATGTTATCCATTACGGTTCGTGCAACTTCAAAACCCTCATCTAAAGCCACTTGATAAACTTCACTTCTAAAGCCGCTTAAGTATTCACTTTTATACGGAACCAGTTTATCTAAATCCCAAGGTTGCAGGTTATCAGTGATATTTCTTGGTAAAGAATGTGTTGCACCAATCAACAAGTCATCAAAATAACGACTCACATATCCACTCGCTGAGCGCCAACGAGTTTTTGTTACGTAACGAGTTTGTTGTGTACGACGGCCGTTATGGTTTACCCAATAAACTTGACGTTCTTGATAATGATCGCCACGTTGTCCTGTGTATGATGTGTCAGTGTCGCTATCGTATGTCCAGTAAGGAAGATAAACGCCTACAAGTTTGTCTTTATCTTTTACTGCATGTTTAATTGAACTTGGAGCAAACCACAACCCATCGACCCATTGATGAAAAAATGTCTGAGCTTGCTCTTGTTTGATTGCAAAGGGTAAAAGAGATTGAGGTCTAAAGTGTTTGTAACCACCAGTAGCTGAAACTATATGCGTGCCACAAAACGGACATTCATCTGCATGAATATGTTCGTCGAATGCAAACTCGGCCGCACAGTTTTCACATTTGGTAATTGGTTGTTCGTAATTAGGATGATTTTTTTGTAATTGTTTTAAAGCACTTCGGAAATCATATTCATGAATCCGTATGTCACTTTCTTCAATAATTGAGTCATGACCACAATATTCACAGACTAAATGTTCGGTTCCTGGCTGATAAGCTTGTACAGCTCCACATTGTTCGCAAGGGAATTGACGATTAAGCGTTTCTTGAGGTTTATCTTTTGTAGACTTGTGACTAGAGATAGAAAATTCAGAATCATCACTTTTCGAATCTATGTTCAGACTTTCTGGTTTTAGTAATTGCTCAAGAATTGTTTGGTCTTTTTTTTCAACAGAGCGCGAACTTTCCCACCACGATTCTTGATAAGGATTTATATTACGAGTAGTTCGTCGCTTTTTTCTTTTGAAAATGAACATTAGTTTCCAATCGTCATCCCCGCGAAGGCGGGGAACCAGTTCTAGGACTTATCATAGATTCCTGCTTAGGTAATTGCTTCATGCATTACTCTAGCTCCTGCATCCATGCAGTCGTTCGCAGTAAAGACGACTTATATTATGAAGATTAAGCAGTAGGCAACGGCGGCGGTGTTTGAAAAACATCATCAAGAGCATTAACATCTTTAGCACTTAGCCATTCATTCATTCCAGGTGACCAGACTAAAGAATCACGAGTCAAATTGTTGTCAGTTGTCTTACTTCGCATTTCAGGAATGGTGAAAGGTCCTGTTTGATGACCGTTAACAGCGATGTAATATACTTTTTCAGTAGGTACTGGAGGAGGAGAATGTGATGAATTGTTGGTGCCCATCACGCTATCGGTCATAGACTTTGCAACTGCAATGCCCATACCCATACCAATTCCTTCTGAGCCACCACCTGATGGATTCTTTGCGGCCGCTTCCATAGCTTCAGCTGTTTGATAATCCATGTATTTTTTAAGATCACCAATAACGCCCATAGAGGTACGTTTGTCTAAGGCTTTTTCTACTTCTGGCGGAAGAGAAATATTTTCTACCATTAAATTATTTAAACTAATGCCGTATCCAGTAAAAGCGGGTTTGATGCGTTCAGTGATAAATGTACTAAGGTCATCATAATTTGCAGCAAGGTCTAAAAGAGGTATACCGGATTCCCCAAGAATTGATGAGAAATTTGCAACAATTAAATTGCGTAACTGATTAGTAATTTCACCAGTAGTGAATCGTCCATCAGTACCAACAACCTCTTTTAAGAATACAACGGCATCAGTAATTTTAATCGAGTAAGTACCATAGGCCCTTAAACGTGCCGCGGTGAACTCAGGGTCGCGAACCATGATAGGATTTTTAGTACCCCATTTAAGATTTAAGAATTGCGTAGTATTAAAGAAATACACTTCAGCTTTAAATGGACTTTCAAAACCGTGTGGCCAGTTTTGAATGGTCGTAAGAATAGGCAAGTTGTTAGTTTCTAACTCATACATGCCTGGTTCAAACACATCGGCAATTTGACCTTCATTAACGAACACTGCAACTTGACCTTCACGAACAGTTAGTTTTGCACCATACTTTATTTCATTGCCTAAGCGATCATAGCGATACACCATAGTGTCAGCACTGCTATTCGTCCACTCAACAACATCAACAAATTCGCCAAATAATTTATCCCAAAATCCCATTACTAATTCTCCGAAAAATTATAGCTTAAGCTTTGCCAGTAGTTTTAGCACTGGCCGATTTTAACGATTCACGTAAGGCATTTTCAGCAATCACTAATTCTTTTTCTGCTTCAACACGCATGCGTTTACCTTCATCGGCAATTTCTAAACTTTCTTGAATAGTATCAATTAAGCTTTGGTTAGCTTTCTTAACACTTTCAATATCAAATACACCGCGTTCAATTTGCTCACGGGTTATCTTATTGGCTTGCTTTAGATTATCAGCATTTTTCTCAAGTAACTCATTGGTTAAGTCAGTAGCTTCTTTAACAGTTTTAGCAGCATCACCTGAGCGTGCAATAGTTACCGCAGTGGCTAATTGTTGTTTCCATAAGGGAATGGTATTAGCTACAGTTGAGTTGATCTTGGTTACTAAGCCTTTATCATTTTCTTGTACTAAACGAATGCTAGGTAAACTTTGCAGCGTAACTTGGCGTGTAAGTTTTAAATCATGCACACGTCGTTCTAAATCATCACGTGCAGAACGCATGTCACGTAGCTCTTGTGCTTCAAGCATGTCACCAGACGCTTCAACCTGCTGTTGTTTTTCAGGAATAGTTGTACTGTCTAATTGGGCTAGTTTTTCCGTACCGGCTGCAATATATAAATCCAATTTATGAAAATACTCTAGGTTTGCCTCATAGAGACGATCTAATGACACGATATCGTGGAGTAATTTGCCCTTGTGATCATCTAAATGATTGGTAATAGAGTCAATTTGTTTTTGTACATCTTCATATTGCTGCATAAATTTTACAATTGGCTTAGCTTTTCCAAATAATTTAGCCAAAAAACTTTGTTTAACATTTGGATCTAAACCGCTGACATCAAATCCACGAATGGTAGCAACCACACTGTTTAACGAGTCTCCAGCAGAGCCTAAATCTTTATTACGTACACCTTCAAGCATACTTTCTGAAATTGTAGAGAGTTGCTCTTGAGCTTTATTACCAAAGAAAATGATTGAGTTGGTATCGCTCATGTCAATTTCATTCATTAAGCCGTCAATAATCGCTTGATCTGCAACTGGAGCTTCTTTATAAGGCACCATAGCTTGCTGCGCTACAGGTAAAGACTTTGTAGCTGTTAGCATTTCTGCCGATGTATTCAAGTCTCTTTCCATTACTTCAACGGCCGAATCGATGATGTTTGCTGCACCGTCGGTTGCTTTCTGCTTTTGTGGTTCCATTTCGCTCATTATGTATCTCCTAAATAATTTTTTGAATTAGTATAATTTTTACTTAAACGCCTTCGCGTTCTAAACGTGTATTGAGTACTTCTATTTGAATGTCGACATCTAATACGTCGTGTTCGATTAGTTTTTGTTTTTGTTCTGCGAATACAACTTCGATATTTTCCAAAACTTCTCTAAAGTTCTGCGAAAGTCCGTCATTGTCTGCATGCTTAATAGCTTTAACGTAGCCTTCTGTTACACGCTTCGCACCTGTTAAATAAGTATGTAAAAACTTACGTGCTTTGCGTAAGTCTTTAGGGTCTTCTTCGATTAGGCCTAAAATTTCACGAGCTTGACCTGTAATGGTATGCAAATGTTTTTTCATTTCTAAGTTACGAATTTGACGTCTAGCATTTTCAATGTCGACAATTTTTTCTTCAGCTTCTTCAAGTGCCGCAACCACATCACTGGTTGAATAACCATGGGGAGTATTCTTTGCTGCTTTTTCTTTGTTTGGGTCAAGGCCGTAAGCAAGCACTAAACCAAAGAATGCACCAAGCCCCATAATGCTGGCAAAAAGTAAATCATGATTACGAATATACTTGCTGACTAAGAAAGTCGCCGCTCCAAATAAACAGGCACCAATGAACTTACGCGGGAGTGTTGGAGGTACTGAAACTTTTTGTCGTAAATATTTTTTTTCAATGGTTAAGCCCCGACGAGTAATCCATGCACCGTAAAAATACATTGCCGAAGTAATTGAACCCATCATTAGATCACCGGTGTTGCCAGTAAAGACACTACGTATGACTACTAGCAATAGAGGCAGAGGCAAAAGGAAAAGGAACAAGCCATGCGGACTGACAGGTGGTCGGATATAGCGAGGGGCACTAGAGGGGTATTCCATGAATTATCTACTTGAAAATATCGAAAAAGGGACTAAAAAGCTCGGTACAACTGGTCAATGTTACGGTGGCAAATAGTATTATTAGGCCTAGTGTTCGGCGAAATCCCGTTTTCATAGTAGTTTTGATAGGAGAATTATCAGTGGTTTTGACTATTTTGTTCATTTATTAATCAATTTATAGGCGATGAGGTCAATGGCATATTTTACCACCAAAGCGAATACACACACAGCAAACCTTTGTGGATTACTGGTTAATATGCTTGAAGGAACCTAATCATCAGACATGAATGACTATTAAACGTTTTTCAGCGGTGAGAGTATTTTCAATATCGAGTACAATTCACTAATACGGCTTGAATTACGTTCATTTGCCTTCACTTTATTACTAATCTCAACCTCTACCTTATTAATTATGCCGATATACGAATATCAATGCCAAGCTTGTGAGAAAGTCACAGATTTCCTTCAAAAAATGAGCGATGACCCTATGGTGACTTGCCCCGAATGTAATGAGGATTCTTTGAAAAAATTAGTTTCAGCCCCTCGTTTCCGTTTAGCGGGTAGTGGTTGGTATGAAACAGACTTTAAACAGGGTGAAAAGAAAAATCTTGTGTCAGCTGAAAAAAGCAGTACAAATCCCTCAGTAAAAACTGAAACTAAGTCTGAAGCTAAAACTACTAAATCAGAGTCAAAAACTGAAACTAAAACATCATCAAAAGATGATGGCAAAGCCGCTAAATCGCAATTGGAAATCTAAAATGAAAACCTTTCGTACTTACCTAGTTGCTGGGCTACTCATTTGGGTACCTGTGATGATCACAGTTATCATTGTGCGGTTTTTAATTGGGATGAGTGATAAAGCATTATTGCTTATCCCAATGAAGTTTAGACCCGAGTCTTTACTCGGCTTTAATATTCCAGGTCTGGGAGTAATTTTTGCACTCAGCGTACTCTTGTTAACAGGCTTAATTGCCAGAAATTATTTTGGAAAATACATAGTGGCTGCATGGGAAAAACTCATGTCGCGAATTCCAATCGTACGCAATATTTATTCTGGTGCACGACAAATTGCAGAAACAGTCTTTGCTGACAATTCCAAAGCCTTTTCTAAAGTCTGTCTCATAGAATATCCACGCTTGGGAGTGTGGAGTATTTGTTTTAAAACATCGACTGAAGTTGGTGAAGTACAAGCGCGTACCAAGAAAAATGTAGTTAGTGTATTTGTACCCACTACACCCAATCCAACATCGGGGTTTGTTATTATTTTGCCTACGGAAGATGTGATTGAGTTAGATATGAAAGTTGATGAAGGCTTGAGAATGATTATTTCTTTAGGTGTTGTGGTTCCTCAATGGAAAGACCCTAAGCAAGCCAAGATGATGTTGGAAGGCGAATAATCGAATAATATCGTCCAAACGTAGGGGTTGATCTGCGTATCAACCCTGTCAACAAAGGCAGATAAGCTAATCTGCCTCTACAATATCAAAAAACCTAAAAAATACCTCAAATCAAGGTAAAATACGCGGCTAATTTAGGGGATCTTATAATTCCCTCCATACGCCAGCCGCTACAATGCACTTAGCTGGCGTTTTATATTTACATTTTCAGGAATATCCTATGTCCATGCGTTCGCATTATTGTGGTCAAGTTACCGCCGATTTGGTAGGTCAAGAAGTTACTGTTACCGGTTGGGTACATCGCCGTCGTGATCATGGTGGCGTTATTTTTATTGATTTACGTGACCGTGAAGGATTATTGCAGTTGGTTTTTGATCCTGATTACGCTGATGTGTTTGCACAAGCTGAAACCTGTCGAAGTGAATACGTACTTAAGGCTAAAGGCCAAGTTCGTCCTCGTCCAGATGGCACGGTAAACAAAAACATGACCACCGGCGAAGTCGAAGTGATTATCACTGAGATGGAAATTCTTAATGTATCTAAAACACCTCCGTTTCATCACGATGAAGATGCTAACGAAGATGTTCGTTTAAAGTATCGATATATTGATTTGCGTCGAGACAACATGCAGAATAATTTAAAGCTTCGACATAAAGTTACTCGTGCCATGCGTGGGTATTTAGATGATGCAGGTTTCATTGATATTGAAACACCGATGTTAACCAAGGCTACACCTGAAGGTGCACGTGATTACGTTGTGCCAAGTCGTACACATCAAAATAAATTCTTTGCACTTCCACAATCGCCACAGTTGTTTAAGCAATTGTTAATGATGTCGGGTTTTGATCGTTATTATCAAATCGTTAAATGTTTTCGTGATGAAGATTTACGTGCTGACCGTCAACCAGAATTCACCCAGCTTGATATCGAAACATCCTTTATGGATGAAGATGACATTATCAGTTCCATGGAAGCCATGACTAAGCATCTATTTAAAGAAGCTATTGATGTTGATCTTCCTGATTTCCCTAGAATGACATATGCAGATGCCATGCGTCGCTTTGGTTCTGATAAACCTGATCTACGTATTCCACTAGAGTTAGTTGATATTGATGACTTAATGGATGGTGTTGAATTTAAAGTGTTTGCAGGCCCTGCAAAAGATCCACGTGGTCGTTTAGCAGCCTTGTTAGTACCAGGCGGAAATGACATTTCGCGTAAAAATATTGATGAATATACCAAATTTGTTGGGCGTTACGGTGCTAGAGGTTTAGCCTACATTAAAGTGAATGACGTAACGGCGGGTGCTGAAGGATTACAATCCCCGATCGTTAAATTCTTAAATGAAAATGCTATCAAAGGTATTTTAGAAAGAACAGGTGCTAAAGATGGTGATTTGATTTTCTTTGGTGCAGATAAAGCAAATGTTGTGAGTGATGCACTGGGTGCCTTGCGAGTTAAGTTAGGTCATGACCGTGGTTTAGTTTCTAAAGATTGGGCGCCATTATGGGTGATTGATTTCCCAATGTTTGATTACGATGAAAAAGAAGATCGCTACAATGCACTTCATCATCCGTTTACTGCTCCTCGTACAACAATTGAAGAACTTAAGTCTAATCCAGAGCATACTGTTTCACGTGCCTATGACATTGTATTGAACGGTACAGAAGTGGGTGGTGGTTCGGTTCGTATCCATGATCAAGCCATGCAATCTGCAGTGTTTGATTTATTAGGAATTAGTGAAGAAGAAGCCAGAGAGAAATTTGGTTTCTTACTCGATGCACTGCAATACGGTTGTCCTCCACATGGTGGTATCGCACTCGGTTTAGATCGTTTAGTGATGTTGATGACGGGTTCTACCAGTATTCGTGATGTAATAGCATTCCCGAAAACGCAAACCGCTGCATGTCCTTTAACCGACGCGCCAGGTGATGTTCCTGCTAAGCAGTTAAAAGAATTGGGCATTCGTTTACGTAACCCAAATCCTGAAGCAAATGGATAAGTTGATTTAACAATGTTGCATTGGTATCAAAAACTTAATCATGTGATGTTCCATTGGGATTACATCTACTTTCATGGACAGATATTTTCTGGACCAATGCGAGTATATTTTGCCCCCAATGGTGAAGCTTTTATTCAACGTCAAACGATTATTCATTTGCCAAATAAAATTCCTCCTGAAGGTATTGTGATTAAAGCTGAAAATACCGATGTGAAAATTGTGCCATTAACGCAAGGCATTACTTGGTATAAAGGCGAAGAGTAGGCCCTCTTGTTTAAGGTTTTGCACTCCAAAGAATTGTATTCAGAAATTTTTTCATAATTTCACGATAAATCCTTAACAAATTCAATACATTGCTGCACAATAGAATAATGACAGAAGAGCAAAATACCGAAAATAAAACTCCAAAAGAACATGTTGTACTCGTTCACGGCTTATATATGCATGGAATCGGTACCAAGGTACTGTCTAATTGGTTAAGAAAAGCAGGTTTTGAAACCAGTGAATTTTCCTATCGAACCGTAAATGAAGATCTTCACAATAACGCTGAACATTTGTATGCACATATGCAAGAGCTTGATGCACCAATAGTGCATGCGGTTGGCCACAGTTTGGGTGGGGTTTTATTGCAGCATATGTATGACACTCATAAGTACTCAAAACCTGGTCGCGTTGTTGCCTTAGGTTCACCATTTATGGGTAGCATGGTTGCTAGAAGATTGCGTAAAAATCCACTTGCATCAGCGATGTTAGGTAAATCTATGGCGACGTTGATGGAATCGGGAGACCGACATTGGACAACTGATCATGATCTAGGAATTATCGCGGGTACTGTGTCAGTTGGTCTAGGTTCAGTGTTTCCAAAAATGTTAGAAAGCCCAAATGATGGCACAGTTGCAGTCTCGGAAACTAAATTACCAGGTTATAAAGAACATATCACTGTTCCAGTTTCACATACCGCTTTGATTTTTTCGTCAAAGACATCGGACAAGATTATTTCGTTTTTGAAGGAAGGCAAGTTTGCGTGATTAAATCAGTCTTGTTTGAGACAGTTAGTGCTCTTTATTTATACCGTAATCAGTTATTTAAAGCCGCAGTCGGACCATTTATATTACTACTTATAATAAGTTTTTCTCTGCTAAGTATTAGTAATAATTTTCTTATATATTTTTTATGGGCTATAAGTATCATAATAGAAGTATATTTGGCAGTAAGAATACATAGAGTTATCTTATTAAAATCGAATGCTGTAGTGGACTGGGCTTTGCAATCTTGGTCAAAGCGTGAGATGCTATTTCTAATGCATTATGCAGTTTTTATTTTTATTGGGTTTATTTTAGAGATTATTATTTTCCGATCATCACTACTTACAATGTATGTAGATTCTGAAAGTTTAATTTATCTTTACGTTTTTTCATTTCTACCAGTACTATATTTATTATGTAGATTGTCATTAGTATTTCCATCGATCGCAATTGATGAGGCATTGAAATTTAAACAATCGTGGGAGCATACAAAGAAACATCAATTTTTAATGTTAAATGTGATTTTTTTACTACCAATTATTTTCCTTATCCCATTAGTTTTATTGTTAGTTTTTTTTGAAAATTCAGTAATTATAAATACCTTAATTAATTGGTTCTTAACAGTGATTCAAGTTTCGTTGCTATCAATAGCCTACAAAAATCTATTGATAAGTAAATAATCAACTCAATTTCTTCAACTCATACAGTTTCTGAAGCGCTTCCCTAGGCGTCAAATCATCTGGATCAATTGCATCCAAAGCATTTAACAAAGGATTCACTTCCTCAATAACTGCATCATCTTCAAGACTAGCAAACAAACCACCTAAGTAATCATTTTTTTCTTGAAGATTTTGCTGGGCTTCTAAATGATCCATAAACTGTTGTGCTTTACGAATAACTGGTCTTGGGATTCCTGCAAGTGCGGCTACTTGTAAACCGTAACTTCTATCGGCAGGACCTGGTTTTACTTTGTGTAAAAATATGAGTTCGTTTTTATATTCAGTGGCATCTAAATGCACATTCACCGCTTCTTTAAACTCATTGGCTAAAGTCGTAAGTTCAAAATAATGGGTCGCGAAAAGTGTGAAGGCTCTAACCTTACTAATAATGTGTCGTGCACAGGCATAAGCAAGTGACAAACCATCAAAGGTTGAAGTACCGCGACCAATTTCATCCATTAACACTAGACTCTTATCTGTAGCGTTATGCAAAATATTCGCAGTCTCAGTCATCTCCACCATAAAAGTAGAACGACCACCAGCGAGATCATCGGCTGCACCAATACGCGTAAAAATTCTATCCAGTGGACCCAATTGTGCAGAAGTAGCCGGTACAAAAGAACCAATA
>RCMY010001735.1_pt1 | contig 20286 bp, 21 predicted proteins | sample 2041341 | NCBI WGS metagenome assembly RCMY01 (sample SAMN09708234, study PRJNA481090) | Marine sediment metagenome, whole genome shotgun sequencing project. | reverse complement strand
CGGTTAGCCGCGCAATCTCGCGAAATGCAATTTCGGCATGTGCGTCCCTACCATCGTGAAAGACAAATGCTTTGACACCGCGTAGGCCTAGTTCTCCGGCGATTCCGCATAATTCATCTATGTTTTCTTCCAATGAATCGCCCACGTAGACCAAAGCTGCCAAGGGTTGTTTTTTGGCTTCCTGCTTGGCATGGGAAAGAACCTTTACGATCTGCGTCAAACCGCCACGGCAAACGATTTTTTCCATCAGACCGCGCAGGCCCTCGGCGTTGTTGACCCAGCGAGAAGCCTTGGATTCCCTTTGACCGCGAAAATAGACAAGCTGTACCGATAGATTTCCAACCGACGCAGCAGCCGAGAACATTTCCCCTTGAAGGGCGCAGGCGATGTCCCACGTCGCTTGGCGACTCATCGTTGCATCAAGGGCAAATATCATCCGTCCCCGCGTTGCGTCATGAACCGGCGCCAGTTGTTTTGCCTGTTTCAGAAAAGCATCGATCTCGAACCCGCTTGACTTCGAGTGGGCCGCGAGGCTCCTTTCGCCTAGTTGTGAGAGTTTGGTCTTTTTCATAGCCATATTTTACCGTCGTTGCGCGAGACTGGAGTAGCATGAGTATTTCCAGGCATGTGGCATGCCCGCGTTCGGGGATGTCCTAAGCGCGGCGCAAATCGTCAACATGCCAGACTTGGTCAAGCTCTTCAGATCTGAAAACGTCGGCGGATTTGCAAGGACACTGCAAGTCGTATTCACCACGTGTTACGGCTTCTCAGTCACTCCGACTGCTCGTCTTTTTCGTCGGCTTTCTTGACGCGGGTTTTGCCAGCGGGGCGTTCGGTGGCCCGCTTCAATTCATCCTGCGTGCCGATGTCACGCGGCAATCGTCCGCCTGAACGCCCTGCTTGAGAAATGGTGCCTTTGGCACCAAAGGCGTCGTCTGGGCTGTCGGATTTGGGGGTTTTATCGCTGGTCATGCTATTTCCTCAATTTTATCAAGTTCCGGAATGAAAACGCTCGAGCCCCGCGTGGCGAGGTAGAGCGGGTGTGACGTCAGGACAGAATCATCGAGAAATACCCCCCGATCAGTGCCAGCACGGTCGTGAACGCATAGCTGACCGGATAGGGTAGCGTCGAACGTCCGCATTACCTACGCCAAGATCAGCGATCCGGTGCTGATCGAGATCAGCCTTGGTCACGATGAGCCAGCCACCGACGCAGAAAACGAGGCCCTGACCCAATGCGTCTCGCCGCTTCAGACGGGATAGCGCAGGATCGCCGCCATTGCCGCGCCGTCAGGCATGTCCGCTCGTCGCACGGCCAGAACTTTGCCACCCGCGAGGATCACCCTTCCGGTGATCTCGTCGATCACGCCATAGCTGTTCGCACCCGGTTTTGTTGCCAGAGCAATCGTGCCGTCAATCTCGTCCACCGTGCCGGGCACCACCTCGTCGATATCGACGAGCAGCAGGTCCACTGCACCAAAGGTAGCGGCCCGCGCCACCGCCGACAGATCGGTAATTGCGCGGTGTGATCCGACCCGTTCGTGAAACAGCGCGATCGCCGTCTTGATCTGCGAGGTGTAGAGCCCGTCCAGAGCCGACCGTGATGCACTTGCCAACTCGCTTTTGCTCATGTGGTCGGGGCTTGCAGAAACTCCCTCGGCCAACAGACCCGGATAGCTGTTAACCGCGCGGAAGATCGGCCCAAGCGGTTCGGTCGCGGCGAGGATAAGCGGGGTCTCTCGCCCGGCCAGAACCGGGCGCAGGGCGGCGTCCACCTTGCGCACGAAACTGAGTGACAACTTCTTGCGGCCTTCCGAATTGGCCTGTGTGGTGTCTTGGGTGAGGTTGTTGACCGGAGAACGGCCAGCGGCATCGGCGGCGCTGTCGGGCAAGCCGGGCACACTGACCGCCGTGGCCGGTTGGTCGGCGAAGACCTCTAACAGACGGGCATCGTTCTCGGACAAGGCCAGCACGAAGGCATGCTGGGGAAAGGCCATTGCGCGCATCAGCGGCTTGAGGTGGAAACGATCCGACACCTCTACCGTTTCGGTGACCTCTGTCGCCAACCGGAAGGTCCGCAAGCTGTCTGGTGTAGCGAGAACCGCAAGGCTATTGGCCTGAAGCCGCCAGAATTGGTCATCCTCGTCCAGCGCAAGAAGCTGTTCCTCCAGAGCCGCACGACGGCGCTTGTCGAAACCTGCGGCGTCGAGTTGTTTGAGTGCCGTTCGGGTCAGATTGCCGAACGAAATGCGGCTGAGAGTGACATTCTGGGTCTCGGGTGTCGTTGCCAGATAGATCGAGACGCACGCATCAGCACGGGCCTCAAACAGCGCCCGGATTTCGGGCTGGGTCGGAATATCAACATAGAGCATGAATTGTCCTTTCGAGGATTCTTTGAGGTCGCGTCACGGATACTGGAGCCGCTGTGGGCCGGTTCGGTCACGCGCTGACCCGGCATTAAAAACCCGTTCCGATGATCGTTGATAAATGCCGACGTTAGCGACGGCCGAGCCTGGTCCGGCATCGAGCTTTCCGGACCGGCCCCTTGTTCGTTGAACCAGTTCGCTGAACCGACAGAACTTGCTCTGCCCAGAGGAGGATCGTTCATCCTACCGCTGGGAACCGGGGCGTCGCCCCGTCAGCGTGTTTTTTTCGTCTCTGGCGTGGAAGGCGCTTTGGCACCTGCGGTCTTTTTGTCAGATTCGGTTGTATCGCGCGGCTCGGGCCCACCCCAGCGCGGGATGGTCAGCTTGTTGTCCAGCCGACGCCCGGGAAGCCGTCTGTCACCCGGCGTATAGGACGCATCGTTACCAAGGCCCAAACCCGTACCGGCATGAGTGTCGCCAGATGATCCCCCTAGATCGAAGCCGGGACGGTCTATCCCTTGGCCGAGGTCGTTGTGCGAAGCGGACTCGTCTTTCGCTTGGCTCGCAGCAGCAGGCTTTCCGACATGATCGGTCTCTGCGGAGGATACTGACGCCGTGGATGGCTTCTCATTTTTCTTCATGTCTCTGATCCTTTGGATAGCTCTTGTTTTGCGAGTTGCCCTCGCGCCGGACAGCACAACCCTGACCAACGGTATCGCAGGACCCATTGGTCTTTGGCCGACACGAGCATCTGCTGCATCACGAAATCCTTCTACTCTTGGCCGAGTGAAAATTGCGGACGCCACCATCATACTTTGAATTGTAGGTCAGGGGTGCAGGTGGTGTATTGATCCAGATCAGCAAGCCTAGAACTGATTCGAAAGGTTGGCGTTCCGCGTCTGCCATGCCCCCACCTAGCAGATTCGGTCGCCTGCCGCTCCAGCCAGCGATTTTTGATAGCGCTCCCGGAGACAATGCGACCAGGGTGGCATGATCGATGTCAGTGCCGTGGCGGACCCGTGTGTTATCCTGAAAGCTTAAAAAACAGGAGATACCAATGGTTGCGCTTCCTTTTAACGATGCCCGGATCGAGGAACTTGTGTTGCGGCTTAACGCCGTGATGGCGAAAGAGGCCACGGATATTCCCGACCTTGGCGGCAATGCCTCGGACGACGAGGTGGCTGTGACCTTGCAGGAGACCGAGGGCGATCTGAGCCGCGACGAGATCACCCAAGAGATCGAAAGCATGAATGATGAGCAACAGGACGCGCTGGTTGCCCTGTTCTGGATTGGTCGTGGCGACCGAGAACCTGCGGAATGGGAGGCTACCAAAGCACTTGCTCGACAAGAGCACGAAGGGCTGGTGAGCCGCTATCTGCTGGGGCAACCGCAGGTTGGAGAATTTTTGACGGAAGGTTTGGGAAAAATGTTGGAATATGGAGTGGACTGATGCGGGCGCCAGGCCTTTTGATCAAACAACGGGTGATCCTGTCTTCAGTGTGCGGGCTAGCCTGTCCAATGAGCAGAAGCGATGAACGTGATGTCACAGTTTGAACTTGTCGCAATTCTGCTGGTTTTGACGGCCACGTTCAGTTGGGTCAATTTTCGACTGGGGTTCTTGCCGCACACTATCGGCTTGCTTGTCATGGGTCTTGGCGCGTCGCTCGTGGTTATCGGGGCCGAGGCGGCGCTGCCGGGGTTGTTCGACTATGAAGGTCTGACTGCCCTTTTGCGGCAGGTCGATTTCCAACAAACCGTTCTTGAGGGCATGCTCGCATTTCTCTTGTTTGCGGGCGCGTTGCATGTCGACATGGTCAGCCTGCGGAGCCGTGCCCTGACCATCGCCGCGATGGCGAGTTTGGGTGTTGTCGTGTCCACCGCGATCATCGGAGGCGTCGTTTGGGTGGCTGCCGACCTGCTGGGTGTGGCGATCTCATTACCGTGGGCACTCGTTTTCGGGGCGCTGATCAGCCCGACCGACCCGGTCGCGGTTCTTTCCACGCTGAAAGAGGTAAAGGTCCCCGAGGACCTCAAGATAGTGATGACGGGCGAGACGCTGTTCAACGACGGCGTGGGTGTGGTGTTGTTCGCCGTCCTTGTCCACGCAGCTTTAGGTGACGGTTTCGACTCCTTCCAAGTGGGCCAGATGTTCGTGGTCGAGGCCTTGGGCGGTGCGACCCTTGGTGCGGTTACGGGCTATGTTTCCTACCGCGCCATGCGCGCCATCGAAGATTATTCGATAGAGGTGCTGATCTCGCTGGCGCTGGTCGTCGGCACCTATGCGATCGCCTCCAGACTTGAGGTGAGCGGTCCGCTTGCCGTTGTCGTCGCGGGGTTGCTGGTCGGAAGCCGAGGGCCGCACGACGCGCTGAGCGATGAGACCCAGCGATACCTTTTCGGTTTCTGGACGTTGATCGACGAAATGCTGAATTCGGTTCTGTTCTTACTGATCGGGCTAGAGGTTTTGGTGTTGCGGTTTGAACCCGCCTTCGGTTGGCTGATGGCGCTTGCAGTGCCGCTGGTGCTGATAGCCCGACTGGCGGCAGTCAGTGGCCCGGTCCTGTTGCTTGGGATGTTCCGAAAATTCGAGCGCGGAACCATTCCGGTTCTGACGTGGGGCGGCTTGCGGGGCGGCATCTCGGTCGCGCTGGCCCTGTCTTTGCCAGAGGTCGCCGAGAAATCCGCGCTTTTGGCCGCAACATATGCCGTCGTTCTGTTCACCCTGATCGCTCAGGGTTTGAGCCTGCGTATGTTGATCAAGCGCGTGGTGCGGTGACCCGTTCCGATTGAAAGCGTTTCGCCAAGCCCGCGCGCCCTGCGACTGGACAATGACCCCGGCACAGCAATTACCGCGCATGCGAAGAAACTCAGGTAAAAGCCTGCTCAGCCCGCAACATGGATCAGTGCGCGCCGTGCCGCCAAGCACAACACTGTTCTCAGCCCACGCGTCTTGATGATTGAGCCAACAAAAGGATTAACGGAATAATCCGTTTCCTTTGCCAAGCCGGTTTCAGGCCACACGTCGGGCGGAAAAAAGGGAGAACACAAATGTTGATTGAAGTTTCAGATTTCAAGGGTTTCAAGGTTGCCGCGACCGATGGAAGCATAGGCACTGTTACCGACTTCCTCTTTGATGACGAAAGCTGGACACTCCGCTGGATCGTCGTCGACACGGGGACTTGGCTGTCTGGCCGCAAGGTACTCCTGCCGATTTCGGTTCTGGGGCACCCAAACGTGGCCACTGGCAGTTTCCCGGTCCGGTTATCCATGGCCAATGTCAAAGATAGCCCGGCTCTCGACACCCATGAACCGGTGTCGCGGCAGCACGAAGAACGCATGTATGGCTATTACAACATGAGCCCCTATTGGGGGAGTGGATTCTATATGGGCGGATATGGCGGTTGGAGTGCTGGTTTGTCTGAAGCCCACTACGCAGATGCAAGACGGCGGCAGGACGCGGTTTCCGCCGAACGGCATCGGGACGATGATCTCCACCTGCGAAGCATAGATGCCGTCACTGATTACAATCTTCACGCCACCGATGGCTTCATCGGTCATGTTGAAGGGTTTTTGATTGACGATTCCGATTGGACAATCCGTTTTCTGATCGTTGATACAAAGAACTGGTGGCCAGGCAAACATGTCCTGATTTCACCACGTTCGGCGCAAAACATCTTGTGGTCAGAGAGCCTTATCAATCTGGATATTGACCGTCAAACGATCATGGATAGTCCTAAATACGACCCATCTGCTCCGTTGGACGCCACGCTTGCGGCGCAGATGGTGCGCTACTATTTACCTGACACCACCGACGCCTCTGCATAGGCAGACCAAGGCATAAACGCGGAGTGCCACTTTTGCGGGTGACGCCATAAAGACGACAGGGGTAGTTCATCATCCCTGTCGTCGGGCTTGGATCAGTACCGCAAAGATTGCAGGTAGGTCCAAAAATCAGAATTGGTCTGTTTGCATCGTGTTCAACAAGAATTTCAATGGCCAAAAGATGAGTATGGTCGGAACGGCGACGCAGATGACGATAATTTCCAGTGGAAGCCCGGTACACCAATAGTCGCAAAAACGATAGCTGGCGGGCCCTAGTGTAAGGGGGGTATTTTTTTTGCTCGATAGGTGTAAAAAAATCGCGCGATGCAATCACCGCAGCCGCCCACACAAAACATTTTCAGTTCGATGTTGGAGGCTTGGGCCCTTATTTATTCAGTCAGAACTGCGGCACCCTAATTGACCGTTCTGGCCACCAATGGCGCGACGATCAATCGAAATCGACTGCGGGGAGAACCATGACCCCACGCGCGCGAGGGCATAGACCATAAACCTTGGTTAATGGGATAAGAGGGACTTATGGGGGCATTCCACGCGACATCACGGCCTGCGCACGGAATTTCCACCGGCGATGATACCATTGATTAGGGCTGCTACGGCCTTGTGCGTGTCCAGATTGGTGTCAGGCCCATTGGCATTTGTATGAGTGGCGGCGGCATCCCTGAGAACGCCCAAGATCTCGGTTTCGGGCAGGATTTTTGCGTCGTTCAGTGCCAGTAGCAAGGCTTCGCAAATCGTAAGTGCTGCGATGCCTGCATGTGTGTTATAATCCGACATTCAATCATGGCCCTTCGGTGTAAGTGTAGCTGCCCAATGCGTGGGGGCAGCGATTGGGAAAGGCTGTCAGACAATGGCCGCCCTTGGACTGATCCATATCAGTCACTGGCGTGGTCTATTTGCTAATCTAATCGCATTGTCCGCTTGAACGGGGGCGTTTTGCAAAGGGGACACTATGGAAGAACGACCGCTGGTGCGAAAATTGGGTGCGTTTGTTGCCTTGTCAGAGGTTGAGCAGCGCGTACTTGACCGTCTGCACAAGCGCCGTCGCAAGTTTGTTGCCGGGCGCGATCTTGTGCATCAGGGGCAGACCGAGCAGTCGGCCTATATCCTGATGTCGGGCTGGGCCTGTTCCTATAAGCTATTGCCCAATGGCGAGCGGCAGATTGTCGATTTTCAGGTTCCCGGCGATTTTCTTGGGTTGCGCAGTGTTATGCTGCATCTTTCGGATCACAGTATAGAGCCTGTCACCGATATTGAGGTTACCGAGGTCCATGCCTATGATCTTTTGGCAGCGTTTTCGGACACGCCCCGGCTGGCCATGGCGGTAATGTGGGCGGTTTCGCGCGATGAGGCGATGGTGGTAGAGCATCTGGTGAACATCGGGCGCCGCGATGCAGACGAGCGTATGGCGCATTTCCTTATTGAGTTGGGTGCTCGCTTGGCGCTGGTGGGGTTGGGAAGCAAAGCAGGCTTTGCTTGCCCGCTCAGCCAGTATGAAATGGCTGATGCCTTGGGGCTAAGTTCGGTTCACGTCAACAGGGTGCTGCGGCGCTTGCGCGAGAAGGGAATGGTGACGTTTCGCAACGGGTTCGTTACGTTCGACAACTATGAAAAGCTGACCAAATTTGCCGAATTTGATCCGACCTATCTGGATCAGATCGGGCCGCTTTTGCCCGAAAAGATCAGCCGCCGCGCCTAAATTCGGCCAAGCAGCATCAGCACCACAACGACAATCAGGACCGTGCCCAGCACGCCCACACCGGCATGGCCAAAGCCATAGCCATAGCCCCCGAAACGACCGCTAAAGCCCCCGAGCAGGAAGATGATGAGCACAATGGCTAGAATGGTTCCGATTGACATTCTTTGTCCTATCTGTTTGGGGCGCGGGGCCGTGTGAACGGCTAAAAGTCTGTGCCGTTTGGCCCGTTGCTCGATTACACGCTTTAAAGAAGTGACGCTTCACTGGCGCGATCATTTCCCGTCGATCGAAATGCCTTTTTCATCAATCTTGATGTCAATGCCGCTTTGGCGCTCTTGATAATAAAGGTAGCCAAACCCTATGGCGCAGGCCGCAAGTACGCCGACCAAGACGTATAAGAGGTTCCGATTCATGAATAAATTCCTGTATTAGTGTTGCTGCCAAAGGGGGGCTGAGGGTGCTGACGCAACCACACAGCCCAATCCCCTCGGCTTATTTGTTCTTGCAGCCGGGCACGTTAAGATCGTTGCAGAAGTATCCTGCGGCACCACCGATCACGGCCCCGGTAACCGGGCTTCCACCCGTGACACTGGATATGACAGCACCACCCGCAGCGCCCGCAACGCCACGTTCGGTGTTGTTCGCAAGGCAGCCACTTAGACCGGTCAAAACTGCAAGCAGAAGAATGGGTTTGGTATACATCGAAATATTCCTTGGTTGTGAAAAGCATTGTTACGCCTGACGGGTGAGCCCGCCGTTTGTCTTGGCAAGCTCCGGGTAAGTGGAACCCGGCGAGCGCACCCTCACATCAGAATTGCCGCCTTACGCAATCGCTTGAGTGACAGTATTCTGCAATTTGTTCGCCTCTGCGCCCTTGACTGATTTCATCTTGTCGGCGGTGTTAGCCGATTTGTGTGCTTCAGGCGTCATTGGCTTGTTCTTTAGTGGACAGTCCGGAAATCAGAAATACGCAGGGCAAGGGGACGAGGGGACGAGGGGACGAATTGCCCCGCATATTTCTGGTTCACTCGCACTGAGTAATCGTTCACCAGTACCCGATGAACTGATCAGACTGTTGCACCGCCATCGTCGACCCATACTGATATAGGTTGGTCTCTGCCGATATTTACCAAAGATTGTTTTGCAAATGCAGCAGATAGATGGCTGTTCGCAGGATCAGGAAAAATCCGCGTGCCGGCCATGCCTTCCAGAATAGCGCGGGCGTCTTGAAGGCGGCCGATCCCTGCAATGCCATTGCCGTTACGGACGAATTCGCTGGCGGCTGCCACTTTCGGACCCATGGTCCCCGGCTCAAGGCGAAGCGCGTCGAGCGCACAGGGCGTGGTGCGGCCAATCTCCATCTGATCGTGCTCGCCCCAGTTGCGATAGACCGCGTCGATATCGGTCAGAAAGAGAATGGCATCCGCATTCAAGCCATGCGCCAAAAGCGTCGATGTGCGATCTTTGTCGATCACCGCCTCTACTCCCACCATATCGCCACTCGCGTTGCGCATTACCGGAATCCCTCCGCCGCCCGCGCAAATAACGATGTGCCCGGCGTCCAGTAGAACCTGTATCGCCTCCAGCCCGATGATCCGCAGCGGCAGGGGCGAGGGGACAACACGGCGCATTCCGCCCTTGGCCTCTTTCACCATAGCCCAGTTGTGATCGCTGGTTGCCTGTGCCGCCTCGGCAGCCGAATAAACGGGGCCGATGGGTTTGCTGGGTGTGTCAAAGGCGGGATCGTTCGGGTCCACCTCGACCCGGCTGACGAGGGTTGAACACTGCACGCCCTTTGGCAAGGCATTCATCAGCTCTTGTTCAATCAGATAGCCGATCATGCCTTCGGTTTCGGCCCCCAGCACATCCAGCGGCCAGGGCGTGTCGGCATCATAGGCCGCGCCCTGAAGCGCCAACAGCCCGACCTGTGGGCCATTGCCATGCGACACGATGATCTGATGGTCGCGCGCAAGATCCGCCAATGCCTTGGCTGCGATCCGCACATTTGTGCGCTGCGCATCCGCCGTCATCGGCTCGCCCCGGCGCAGCAAGGCGTTTCCGCCAAGGGCGACGACAACGCGCATCCTATGCCCCCATCGTGGCGACAAGAACCGCCTTAATGGTGTGCATCCGGTTTTCGGCCTGTGTGAAAACAATCGAGGCAGGCGATTCAAACACTTCCTCTGTCACTTCCATGCAGTCGATCCCGTATTTTTGAAAGGTTGCCTCGCCCACTTCGGTATCGCGATTATGGAATGCTGGCAGACAATGCATGAATTTCGTATAGGGATTGCCGGTGCGGTCCATGGCTGCCTGATCTACGCGATAAGGCTGCAAAAGTGCGATTCTCTCAGCCCAGACGCTATCCGCCTCGCCCATCGATACCCAAACATCGGTATAGACAAAATCCGCGCCTTCTAGTCCTTCGGCATGCTTTTCGGTCAGGGTGATGCGCGCACCAGACGTTTCCGCAAGCTTGCGGCATTGGGCCACCAGATCGGCGTCGGGCCAGCAGCTTTGTGGGCCACACAAGCGCACATCCATGCCGATCAGTGCAGCACCTACCAGCAATGACGCGCCCATGTTGTTGCCCGCATCCCCCATGAAGCAAAAGGCGATGTCTGACAGATGCTTATGCGTGAATTCGCGCATCGTCATCAGATCGGCGAGGATCTGGGTCGGGTGGAAATCATCCGTCAGCCCGTTGAAAACCGGCACACCAGAAAACTCCGCCAGCACCTCGGCATCCTTTTGACCAAAGCCGCGATATTCTATGCCGTCATAGAACCGGCCCAACACGCGCGCAGTGTCTTTCATTGATTCCTTATGGCCGATATGGCTGCCCGATGGCCCCAGATAAGTGACATGCGCGCCTTGATCGTATGCTGCAACCTCAAACCCGCTGCGGGTGCGAGTGCTGTCTTTTTCAAAGATCAGGGCAATGGTTTTGCCTTCCAGCATGGGCCGTTCATACCCGCCTTGTTTGGCCAGTTTCAGGCTGATCGCCAGTTGCAGCAGGTGGCGGATCTCATCAGGCGTAAAGTCGAGCAGTTTCAGGAAACTGCGGCCGCGAAGGTTCTGTGGCATGAGATGTTCCTTAAATTGAGTCACGGATCAGCGGGCAGGTCATGCAATGTGACCCGCCACGCCCGCGCCCGAGTTCCGATCCGGGGATGGTGATTACCTCAACCCCGGCCTTGCGCAGCAGGGTGTTGGAATAGGTGTTGCGCTCGTAGCCGACCACAACACCGGGTTCCAAACACAGCAGGTTGTTGGCGTCATCCCATTGCTCGCGCGCAGATTCGTAGGCATCGCCGCCGGTAGGCACCGTGCGCAGCGCCTTAAGGCTCAGCGCCTTGGCGATCACCTCAAGGAAAGGTTTAGTTTCCGCTTCAATCGCGATTCCACCGTTGTCGTTAGGGCGCAGACTGGTGCAGCGGATCGCATCTGTGACCTCGGCAAACACCGTCACCAGATCGCGGTCGCAGAAAGTAAACACCGTATCAAGGTGCATGGCGCTACGGGATTTTGGAAACTGGCAGGCGATCACCCTAGTGGCACCTAAGCCTGCAAACAGCCCGCGCGCAATCTGGCCCACAGCTTGCGGCGTGGTGCGCTCGCCCATCCCGATCAGGACGGTGCCATGGCCGATGGGCATGACATCGCCGCCCTCGACGGTCGCGGGGCCGTGATCTTCCAACGGATCGCCCCACCAGATCGGAAAATCGGCATCCTTGAAATCGGAATGAAAGCGGTAGATCGCGGCAAGGTTCAGCGTTTCCAGCCGTCGAGCCGGCCAATGCATCGGGTTTAGCGTGACGCCGCCGTAAATCCAGCAGGTTGTATCGCGAGTGAATATGTGGTTGGGCAGTGGCGGCAGGATGAAATCGGCGGGGTTCAACATTGGGGCCAGTACGCCTTGGGCTGCGATCGGCAACTCGGCGCGGCTCATCCCGCCGATCAGGATGGTCGACAGCAGATCGCCGCTGATCTCCATCAAATGCGCCATCAAGTCGGTCGACAGACCCACGCCCACTGTGTTGTCGTTGATCCGCGCCGAAAGCAGCCAGCGCCGCGCCTCCATGTCGGCCAGCGTTTCGGCCAGCATCTGACGCAGGAACACCACCTCGACCCCGCGATTGCGCATCGCATCGACAAAGGTCATATGTTCAATCCGCGCTTGTTTTACCCATATCACATCATCGAACAGCAGTTCCGCGCAATTGGCGGGTGTCAGCCTTGCCATCGCGGCACCGGGCTTATGGACCATCACGCGGCGCAGTTTGCCCGCCTCAGAATGAACGCCATAGGTTAGGGTCATGTTGGTGTTCCTTGCAAAAGCACGCCAAGGCTGAGGGCGGCCATAATGATGATTGTCAGGCCCAAAAGCACGGGCCACACGAAACGCAGCCAGCGCTCATAGGGGACACGTGCGATGGCGAGGCCACCCATGACGACGGCAGAGGTGGGGGTGACAAGGTTGACGATGCCTGCAGCCGATTGGAACGCGGTGACGACCAAACTGCGCGAAACCCCGGCAAAATCGCCTACGGGGGCGAGGATTGGCATCGACAGCACGGCAAGGCCCGAGGTGGACGGCACAAAGAACGACAGCGCCACCTCGATCCAATACATCACGTTGATAAACACGATGCGGTTCAGGCCCGTTACCATGCCTTCGGCCCAATGCAGGATCGTGTCGGTCATATGACCTGCGTCCATGATCACGACAATGCCGCGCGCCAGCCCGATGATCAGTGCCACGCCCAGAAGATCACGGGCGCCGCCCACAAAGGCCTCGACCAAACCCTTTTCGCCAAGACGTCCGATGAGGCCGATTGCGATACCCGCAAACAGGAACAGTCCGCTCATCTCGGCCATCCACCAACCGCCAAGCGATACGCCCCAGATCATGACGGCAAAGGTCGCCCCGAACAGCAGCAGGACGATTTTGTGCAATCCGGTAAAGTCGGTGGAGGCTTCGCTCGCGCTGCGGAAATGCGCCTCATTCTCGGCTTTGCGATCAAAAACCAGCGATTGCGACGGATCGGCCTTCACGCGGGCCGCATAACGCATGACATAGGCCACGGTCGCGGCAAATGTCAGCGCAAGGATGGCAAGGCGTAGCATCAGCCCATCTGTAAAAGGCACGCCAGCGGCATTGGATGCAATCACGGTTGAGAACGCGTTGACGGTTGACCCCAGCACGCCAATGCCTGCGCCCAGCAATATCACCGCCACAGCCGTCAGAGAGTCATAGCCTGCCGCGATCATCACAGGGGTCAGCAGAACATAGAAGGCCAGCGTTTCCTCGGCCATGCCTTCGGTGGTGCCGCCCAGAGCGAACAGGCCCATCAGGATCGGGATCATCCACTTTTCTCGGCCCTTCAGCCGCGTCATCGCCCGTTTGATACCGGCATCAATGGCACCCGTGGCTGTCACCACGCCGATAAAACCGCCGATCATCAACACGAACAGCGCCACGTCGATGGCATTGGCGCTATAGCTGCCGGGATCGTAGAAGCCTGCAATGGGGGCGAGGATAACATCGAACACTCCCTGTGGGTTTGCCTCCGTCAAGGCATAGGTACCAGCGACGGGCACGTCCTTGCCCAGTGCTTTAGAGGCCTCGCGCGCGTATTGACCCGCCGGGATCACCCATGTCAGCGCCGCAATGATGACGATCAGTGCAAAGAGAATCGTAAAGGCCGAGGGAAAGTGAAAACGGCTGGCGGGCTTGGGAGGGGGAGTTGCGGGATTTGCCATGGGGTGTCCTTTGTCCTTGCACATCGCAACGGCGACTGTGACGATTGTGACAAGGTTAACTGACCATGGCAGGGGGTGGACTGATGGAGGTTAGCGGGTAGGGAGCGGGTAGATTTTGGCAGTCCGTCAATTATCTACGCCAATCCGCGCGTTCCGTGTCGGAAAGACGCCGTTGATGGTAAACCAAAACGGTTCCCCCGATATCGGGGTATCACCGGGTGCGATGGACTGAACATGGACATGCAGGTGCGGCTCACCGGAATTTCCCGAATTGCCCACTTGCGCAATTTTTTGTCCGACCGTCACACGGTCGCCTTTGGACACAGTGATCGAATTCGGTTTGAAGTGGGCAAGGACAACAGCGAGCCCATTGCAGTCGAGTATAATACTGTTCCCGGTCATCGTTTCGCGATTCATAATCGGCACACGATTGTCGGAAACACCACCAACGGTAGCAAGTACGAGTCCCGAACACGGGGCCAAGACATCACGCCCGTAGATGATGTATTGCGCAGGATCGGTCGGTGATATGCCGCTTGCGCGCGATCCGATGGAGTTGATCCCAATGATATCGATGGCATAGCTCTGGCCGCGGAAGGGGGCAGCACTTTCGCGGGTGAGAGTATCAAAATGCGCGTTGATCACAGGCGACGCCCCGCCGCTGATGACTAGATAGTGACCGGGCCCTAACGGCATGACCAGATCAATCGCAATATCAGGAGTGATGCGGCCTTGCATTGCGGGAATAACAAGGGTGGTGCCTCCGGCAAGAGCCGCCGCAGCCATAGCAATCTCGGCAAAACGGACCGCAGTGTTGACGTGATGCGACGTGCGAAATGCGCGATATTGTCTGAAGCTCAACAAAAGATGCAGGACCAGCAAGACATAGGGCGACCACCAAGGCGGGAAAAGCCAGATGCCGGCGATCGCTGCGTAGAGGATAACCATCAGCACCGCAGCTGTCCGCAAGGCAAAGCCGACAGTTGTGGCCGTCGGGATCAGACCATTCACCACGATGACGACAACCGGCAAAGCGACTTGCAACAGGGCCAGTTGGACGATCAGGTTATTCATGGCAGATCTTCGGTCCTCCGCTTATCCAACAGGGGTTTGCTGATGGGTCAGGCGTAGCCATTTGTCATCGTCTTTCAGATAGGTCGAGGTACACAGTGCCGTATAGATCGGCGCATCGCCTCGTTCGGCGGATACGGCATAGGTCAACACCGCGATGTTGCCTTGTTTGGAAACATGGCGCTCTGACATCACGACCGAGCGCCAGCGATGCGCCACATCCGCTTCGCGCCACAGCGTATCGCCGCGCAGGATTCCGGCAGGATAGGGATAGACGAAAACCGCATCCTTCGCGGTCATGTGGCGCGCGGCGTCGGCGCCTTGGGTCCAGAACCGCTCTTCCATCTCCCAAAGTGTGGTGTCCGTAGTCATGTTGAGTACCTTCTTTGCAAAAAATTCTGGTTAGCTGTCGTCGTTCCGGGGCTTTGAGCCATTTCAGTGACCCTGCGCCAGCGCCGCGATCCAGCTGATGACAAGGATCGTCGCCATAAGCCAGTAAACGGGTGCGCCCGCTGGTGGCAGGGTCAATGTATTGGTAACGGGGTTTTGGCGCAATCTTTCCCTCTGTGCCTGATGTGGCAAAAGGGCCAGCAGCGCCGAGGCAACCCGGCCCTGATCCGATAGAAGGATAGGCACGTCTGTGAAACGTGTCAGTAACCCCTCCAGCCTTTGGCGTGCAGGGACGTCGTGCATATGTGCCAGATCGGTTGCTTCGGCCCAAGGATCGACATCAAGCCGGGCCAACATCGACAGGACGGACACATTTGCGCCTGTCCCGTCCTCACCAACCGCTGCCCCGAGAAAAGGCGCATAAGCCGGGTCGTGAGTGAATTGGGTCATGGAGATTGCCATAGCGGACTCCTGTCTTGTGAGTGTTGGGGTATTCTTGCCGTTGCGATTTGTGCCACCGTTTTTGTAAGGATAGCCCTGAAAAAGGGGCGCTGAGCTGATGTAAATCAGGCTTGACCGAGTCCGTTCCGGGCCACAGGGGAGGTCAGCGCGTGCGTGGCCTTTGCAATCGCGGATTCCTCGTCCGTCGGGATGATCAGGACGTCAATCGCCGAGTCGGTCGCGTTGATGCGGATCGCGTGGCTGTCATTCGCGCCTGTGTCCAGAATGACGCCCAGCCAATGCAGCCGATCGCAGATGCCTTTGCGCACCCGTGCAGACTTCTCGCCGATCCCAGCCGTAAAGATGATAGCATCCACCCCGCGGATGGCTGGAACAAGGGCTGCTAATTGGCTGGCGGCACAATAGCAAAACAGGTCTATCGCCTCTTGCGCCTGTGGGGCGGTGCTCGCCTCCAGAACAACCATATCATTGCTGATGCCCGATACACCAAGCAGGCCGGAGTCTTCGTAAAGCAGCGTTGTGATGTCTTGCGGCGTCATTCCCTTTTCCAAGAGGTAAAGCACGACGCCGGGGTCAAGCGCCCCACAGCGGGTTCCCATCATCAGCCCGTCAAGCGCGGTAAACCCCATGCTAGTCGCAACGCTGCGACGGCCTTGCATCGCGCAGATGCTGGCTCCGTTGCCCAGGTGGCAGACTATCACCCGCCCGTTCGCCTTGTCGCCCAAATGGGCGGGAAGGGTGCTGGCAATGTATTCATAGGACAGTCCGTGAAAGCCGTATCGCAAAACTCCGTCTCTGGCCATCGAACGGGGCAATGCGAAAAGTTGTGCCAGCTGGCTTTGGGTTCGGTGAAAACTTGTGTCAAAACAAGCTACCTGCGGTAGGTCCGGAAGCTGCGCGGCGACACAGCGGATGGCGGCCAAATTGTGCGGCTGATGTAGGGGGGCCAGAGGGACTAGCGCCGTCAGATCCGCGACAAGCGCGTCCGATACCAGAAATGGACCGGTATGAAGGCGGCCGCCATGCACCACGCGGTGTCCGACTGCCCGGATGATGGTGCCGGTTTGGTGGGTCTGCACCCAGTCAATCAGCATGGGAATTAGGGCATCGGGACCAGTGGTGCGGTCCATTGGCGGGAAATCTCGGGCCGCCGCATCTCCTGCGCCAGTGCGCGCCGAAAAGACGGGCTTGGTGCCGATGCCCGCGATCTTGCCGCGCAGGGCTGGGGTGAGTGTGCCTTCATCCTCGGCATAGGCCGCGAATTTGAGGCTAGAAGACCCCGCGTTTAGAACAAGGATTGCATCGGTCATGGTAAACGCAACGTTTGATGGCTGATGAAAAGCTGCGCCAAGGCGCAAGATGCCAGCCGCGACACGGCACTGTCGGCCCGGCTGGTCAGGATGATTGGGACCCTTGCGCCCAGCACAATGCCCGCCGCATCGGCACCCGCAAGATAGATCAACTGTTTGGCCATCATATTTGCCGATTCCAGATCGGGAGCGACAAGGATATCGGCGGCACCTGCGACATCCGACACAATCCCCTTGGCCGCAGCCGCGACGGGCGAGATGGCATTGTCAAAGGCCAGGGGTCCGTCCAGCAACCCGCCGATGATCTGCCCGCGGTCGGCCATCTTGCAAAGGGCCGCCGCATCAAGAGTTGAGGGCATATGGGGGTTCACCATCTCGACCGCGGAAAGGATCGCGACCTTGGGGAGCACGATCCCAAGTGCGCGCGCAAGGTCGATGGCGTTCTGCACGATATCGCGTTTGACAGCGATGTCTGGTTGAATATTAATCGCCGCATCGGTGACCAGCAACGGTTTGGGATAGGTCGGCACGTCCAGCACATAGACATGGCTCATCCGCCGCTCGGTTCGCAGGCCAAGGCTGGCGTCGATGACGGCTTCCATCAACTCGTCAGTATGCAGCGAGCCTTTCATCAGTGCCTCTACTTTGCCCGCCCGCACCAATGCCACGGCGGTGGCAGCGGCGGCATGGCTGTGGGGTGTGTCGACAATTTCAACGCCTTCGAGGCTGCGCCCGGTTTCTTTTGCTGCGGCTTCAATCTTCAGCCGTGGCCCCACCAGAACCGGAAAGATCATGCCTTGGCCCGCCGCGTCCAGCGCACCGGTCAGCGACAGCGCATCACAAGGATGCACGATGGCGGTGCGGAGGGGGGCCAAGCCTTCGGTCGCGGCGATCAGTCGTGCATATTGTGCGCCCTGTACGTGCAAATGCACCTCGGGCAGCACGACGCGCGGGCGCCGCACCTTTTCGCGAGGGGCGATGACGCGGGCCACACCTTCGATCACCATCTTGCGGTGTTGGTTCAGGCAGGTACAGGCCAACAGCAGCCGGCCATTTTCCTGCTTTTCCGTTACTTCGACCCGCACGGTGACAGTGTCGCCCAGCCCAACCGGGGCCTCGAACTTCAGGCTCTGGTCCAGAAAGATCGTGCCGGGGCCGGGCAATTCGGTGCCCAGCACCGCCGAAATCAGCGCGCCGCCCCACATGCCATGAGCGATGACCCCGTGGAACATATCTGTGCGGGCATAGTCGGCATCCACATGCGCCGAGTTCACATCCCCCGACATCACGGCGAACAACTCGATATCTTGCGGTTTCAGGGTGCGCACCAGTTCCGCATGGTCGCCGACCGCAATCTCACCGTAAGTCTTGTTCTCTATATACTGCATCGTGGCAGCGGGGATACCCCGGTCAGGCGCGGACATGCAGGCCTCCGTCAACATAGGCGATATCGCCAGAGATGCTGCGGGCGCCATCGCTGGCTAGCATCGCTGCGACCGAACCAACATCTTCGATCGTCACAAGGCTTTGTTCCGGCGCGCGCGCCCGTGCTGCGTCGATCAACTCGTCGAAATGCGCGATGCCCGATCCTGCACGTGTTTGCAACGGCCCCGGTGATATCGCATTGACGCGGATGCGCTTTGGACCAAGCTCGACGGCAAGCGCACGCATTGTCCCCTCAAGCGCTGCTTTGACTGGCCCCATGATGTTGTAGTGGTCAACCACCTTTTCGCCGCCGTAATAGGTCATGGTCAGGATAGTGCCGCCATTTGCCATCAAGGGCTCTACTTGCTGCGCCATGCGGATCAGCGAATGGACCGAGATGTCCATCGCCCGCGCAAAACCGCCTTGCGAACAGTCGATAACCCGTCCGTGCAGATCATCCGCCGGGCAAAAGGCTATGGAATGTACAAGGATATCAAGGCGCCCCCAACGCTCTTTCATGGCGGCGAAAACCGCCTCCATCTGCCCCGACACTTCGACGTCCAGGGGCAGCAACAACTTTGCCCCCACCGCATCGGCAACCGGTTGCACATAGGGCTTGGCCCGCGGGTTCAGATAGGTCAACACAACTTCGGCCCCTGCGTCTGCAATGGCCTGCGCACATCCGGCGGCGATGGAATGGCTGTTTGCCACCCCTACGATCAACGCAACCTTTCCTTTAAGCGCGCTCATCGTTGCATCACATAGGTGCCGGGCGCATCGCACAGTGCCTTGTAGGATCCCGACAGGGTGCCCATCTGCGGCGGTGCAGCAGGAGTGCCAGATCGCGCTTCTAGCCAAGCCGTAAAGGCGGGCCACCAGGAGCCGTCTTTGGCGTCCGTTTCGGCCAGCCATTCATAGGGGTCACGGAAAGCGGCATTTGCCGCCCTGTCGGCAATTCTGAAATGCCTGCCGGGATGGCCTGGCTCGGACACGATCCCTGCATTATGCCCGCCGCTGGTCAGTACGAAAGTCAGCTCGGTATCTGCAAACAGATGCAGCTTATAGACCGATTGCCAAGGGGCGACGTGGTCATCCTCGGTGCCCACGGCAAAGATCGGCGCGCGGATGTCCGTGACAGCAATTGCCTTGTCACCGACATGATACCGCCCTTCGGCAAGATCGTTGTTCAAAAACAGCTTGCGAAGATATTCTGAATGCATCCTCGCGGGCATCCGTGTTGCATCCGCGTTCCAGGTTAAAAGGTCAAACGCATCGCTGCGCTTGCCCAGCATGTAGTTTCGGATCGCGGGTGCCCAGATCAGATCACGGGCCCGCAGGAGGGCAAAGGCACCGGCCATCTGATCGGACGACAGATAGCCTTTTTCGGCCATCATGTCCTCGATTAGCGTAACCTCGCTGTCGTTGATGAACAGCCGCAGTGGTCCTGCTTCGGTGAAATCAACCTGTGCGGCCAGAAAGCTGGCCGAGGCAAGGCGTGTATCGCCGTCGCGCCCCATCGCCGCCGCCGCAATCGACAGCAGCGTGCCGCCAAGGCAATAGCCGACCGCGTGCAGCTTTTGTGCTTTCGTGATGGTTAAAGCGGCATCAATAGCATCCATCACGCCAAGCTGGCGGTAATCCTCCATGTCCAGATCGCGGTCTTTGGCATCCGGGTTCTTCCATGACACCATGAACACGGTAAAGCCCTGTGCCACTAGATACCGGACCAGAGAATTTTGTGCCGACAAATCAAGGATATAGTATTTCATGATCCATGCAGGCACGATCAGAATCGGTTCGGGCTGGACAGTTCCGGTTGTCGGCGCATACTGGATCAGTTCGATTAGCTCGTTACGGAATACCACCTTGCCAGGGGTTGTCGCTAGATTGCGGCCGACCTCGAAGGGCTGCGCACCCTCAAGTTGTGCCGCGCCAATTTTCTGGGCCACATCCTCGG
>RCMY010001734.1_pt1 | contig 20293 bp, 22 predicted proteins | sample 2041341 | NCBI WGS metagenome assembly RCMY01 (sample SAMN09708234, study PRJNA481090) | Marine sediment metagenome, whole genome shotgun sequencing project. | reverse complement strand
CAATGACCTAAGCTACAGGCAGAGACTCCCGCTACAAAATCGAGGTGGGCGTTGCCGTCTGTATCGTAGATATAACTACCCTTGGCATGTGATATTTCAAGAGACAAGGGATGGGGCGTGGTCTGTGCCTGATATTTTAGGAAGTCGTCTTTCATGAAGAATCTCTTAGGAATTAGATGTACGTGCTATTCGACCCATCCGGGCCCGGATTAGTAAGAATCGCCCGTTTCCCGCTCTTATTTTTGACACTGCCCAGCGCCGGCACATTGGGTAAAGATCGGCAATCCTTTTACGGACCTTCTAATCACTCGAAGTGTTGGTCAACTTCTTCAACTTTGGTCGTTCCCCCGGTTTTGGTTTAGGGTTCAGGAGTTTCTCGTCTTCCTTCCCAGAAGGCAATTTCGAATTTTCACTTGGAGGCGTCAGTTTCAGAATTGGGATTTTGTTTATCGGATCTCCAGCATTCTTATCCCGTTCCTCCTCTTCTGCATCCATATCGATAGGGTTATCGATACCACGGATTATCGGAAGCACAAGATTGTTGTCGTCTTCATCAAAAATATCGTCTTTGGTCAAGATGCGTTCGTCGCCCCGCCAGATAAATCCTTTTAACAGTCGACTTGCTGGCGGAAGTTCTGTTTCAGGGAAGATATCCCCTTCGGGATTGGTAAAGAAGGTAAGGTCTTCCACGTCATTGTTCTCCATGGTGATCCTTATTTTACTACAGGTTGTTTTATTGATCCCAAGCAGCTCATCGTCATCGTTATACATATAGTAAATGACCTCCGTATTCTGAACGAGATCGATTATTTTCAGTTCGTTATCGACGAATTCCCCATATAAATTAATTCCCTTGGCCTGATTGTACCCTGTCATACTGATACTGTCCAACGATATAATAAAAGCGTTTTCAATTACTTTTAGGGAATCTAATTGTTCGGTTTTTTTGTTGGAAATGAGGTGGATGCTGTCACCCGTCATCTGGTTTTCACCGTTCCAGATCACGGGGTTTTTAATGAGTTGGGTGATACCTGTTTTTTCTTGGGAATGTATGGAATCACATTTGCCACTGAGGTCGGTCTTGTAAAATTTTGCGTTGCGGAAGGCCCGTAAGATTCGGTTTTCAGGCTTCCCGGTTACCATCAACGTATCGCCGTGCATATAGAGGGAATCCTGTTCCACTAAACTGATGGAGACTGCCTTTTTTGTAGCAAAAACGGAATCCTTGGCCTTGAATACCTCTGCGTAATGGGCACGTATTAGCCCATCGTTTACTGTGTCGGTAACCGTAATATTATTCGTCGCCGATGCAAATTCGGTAGCCTTATCGAAATATACACTATCGCCCTCCACGATACGGTTGTTATAGTCGATCCGGGTATTTTTGATGCCGTAGCCGCTTTCGATTTTGGTATCGTAAAATCCCCTTTCGAAATAAAATTTGTAGGTTTCGCCGGTAATGGTGGAAGGGCCATACATGTATGCATTCTTCGAGGTTTCGTAATAATCTAGTCGTTCGGAATCGACCATATATTCGGGGTTGTCGATATGTACGCTATCCAAAAACTGTAGTTTTTTTAGCTCCATAAAATACCGCCCGATTTTACTGGTCAAGGTATTTGCGGAATCGATGATAGTGCCCGAATCCTTATAATACGATTCTTGCTTTTCTCGATCAAAATAAAGTGTATCGGTACGAAGGGTGGTTTTGTTGCTATTTAGAAGCACGCTTTCGAAAGCCTTGGCTAGTTTGGTCTCCCCGTCGTAATTGATTTTCCCGCTGGTCATCTCGATGGAATCACCCTGTTGAAGGCGTACGTTACCTAAGGCTCTCAGCCGGTTCTCTTTTTGGTAAAAAATGGCAATATCGCACCACAAATCTGCTCCTTGATGTTCAAATTGAACTTGTCGATCATCTTTGCTGAATATGGATGCACCTGGGAATTGGGCCTCGTCCTTGGTAAAATTGGCGCCGTAGACGATGTTGATCTTTTTGTTTGCAGTGGTGTCGTTTTCTACAGAAATGGAATCCTGTCCAAAGCAAAAGACCGTGGTAAATAGAAAGAATAGGATGTGTTTCGCGTGTTGCAACTCCTTTAAATTTTGCCTATAATAGGTCACCGATGTATAGTCTGCGTACGATCAGGCCCAACAGATACAATCTTAATCGGGGTTTCAAGTTCCTTTTCCAAAAAGTCGATATATGCATTGAGGGTTTCAGGCAGCTGTTCGGCCTTGGTCATTTGGGTAAGGTCTTTTTGCCAGCCTTTCATTTCCGTGTAAATCGGGGTCAAATTTTCGGCCTCGATGTTAAAAGGCAGGTGTGTGATTTTTTCGCCTTTGTAGTTATAGGCAGTGCAGATTTTAATTTTTTTGAATCCGCTCAAGACATCGGCTTTCATCATAATCAGTTCGGTCACGCCGTTTATCTGTACCGCATATTTCAAGGCGATAAGGTCTAGCCAACCACATCTTCTTGGGCGACCTGTGGTTGCACCGAATTCATTGCCAACGCGGCCCATGGTTTCACCATCTTGATCAAAAAGTTCAGTAGGGAAAGGACCACTACCGACACGGGTTGTATAGGCTTTGAAAATACCCTTGACGTCTCCGATTTGATTTGGGGCCACGCCTAAACCGGTACAGGCACCGGCAGCAGTGGTGTTACTTGAAGTTACAAAGGGATAGGTTCCGAAATCAATGTCCAATAAAGAGCCTTGTGCACCCTCGGCCAATATTTTTTTACCCTTTTTTTGGGCTTGGTACAGATATTCTTCACTATCGATAAAGGTCAGCTCCCTTAGCGTTTCGATTGATTTGAAGAAATCCGTTTCCAGTTCGGCAAGATTGTATTGTATGTCAACATTGTAGAAGCCGATCATGGCCTCATGCTTGTTGGCGAGGGCTCGATATTTTTCTTTCCAGCCGTCTAGTTCCAAATCGCCGATACGCATGCCGTTTCGACCGGTCTTGTCCATATAGGTGGGGCCAATCCCTTTTAAGGTGGAGCCAATTTTCGCTTTTCCCTTGGCGGTTTCAGATGCGGCATCCAAAAGTCTATGCGTAGGTAAAATAAGGTGGGCCTTTCGCGAGATAAAAAGCTTGGACTTTACATCGAGATCGAATTTTTTAAGCGCATCGAGTTCTTTTTTAAAAATTACCGGATCGATGACCACGCCATTGCCGACGATGTTCATTGCGTTTTTATGGAAGATGCCGGAGGGTATGGTATGTAACACGTGCTTGATGCCGTCGAATTCAAGCGTATGCCCAGCGTTCGGACCGCCCTGAAAACGAGCGATAATATCATAATTTGTAGTCAGAACGTCGACGATTTTTCCTTTTCCTTCGTCGCCCCACTGAAGGCCTAACAATAAATCTACTGCCATTGGTAATTTCGGGTTAGCTGTTGGATTTCTCTTTTTTGTTCTCCAGTTCGCCCTTCTCTTCGGGCCGGTTGCGTGTACCGTAAAAATATAAGGAGTGTGTATTGATTTTGATATCGAACACCTCTTCAATAGTCTTTTTGATGGATTGGATGCGCGGATCGCAGAATTCTACAACTTCACCCGTGTCGGTCAAGATAACGTGGTCATGCTGGCGGTCAAAATATGACTTCTCATACTGCGCCTGATTCTTTCCGAATTGGTGCTTGCGTACCAACTTACAGTCCAATAAAAGCTCTATAGTGTTGTAAAGTGTCGCCCGGCTGACCCTGTAATTTTTGTTCTTCATGCCAATGTAGAGCGATTCGATATCGAAATGCTCTTCACTATCGTAAATTTCTTGGAGAATGGCATAGCGCTCTGGCGTCTTTCGATGCCCGTTTTCCTCCAAAAAGGTGGTGAAAACGTTCTTTACTATTTCCTGATTTTTGTTCGCTGCCATAACAAGGATACTTCTAGGTCAACAAAGGTACAGTTCTTTTTCAAACTCTGGTAACCTTATCGATTCCGTGTATTTTCTTTAGATTGGAAATCAATTTTTTCAGGATGCTATTATTTTTCACCACTACGGTAATCTTGCCCGTAAAGGTGCCGCCATCGGTACTGAAATTAATGTTTCGCATGTTTACGTGCATTTCATCGGATATGATTTCGGTGATCTCGTTGATAAGGCCCAGGTTGTCGATGCCCGTAAGCTTGATTTCAGACCGGAATTCCTGTTGGGTCGAATCTATCCATTTGGCACTGATAATGCGGTATGCATAGTTCGACTGCAGCTGGATCGCATTCGGACAATTCTTTTTGTGCACCTTTATACCATCGTTGACACTGACGAATCCGAATACGGGGTCACCGGGAATAGGGTTGCAGCATTGCGAAAGTTTATAATCCAATTTTTCCTCCTCCTGTCCAAAAACGAGCATATCGTACTTTGTGGTAATCTCGTCCTTATCGACATCTTGAGGTGCCGGGGTACGTCGTATCTTATTTTTGAAAAAGCTGATGAAGGCATTGTTGTAAGACGACGCAAAATCTTTGATCATCTGATTGTCGATAGCTCCGGTACCGACTCTATAGAAAAGGTCTAAACTGGTCTTGAGTTTAAAGAAAACCACCATTTTATTGATGGAATCTTCGTTCAATGTGATTTTTTGGGATTTCAATTTTCTGCGCAGGATTTCCTTGCCGTCTTCCGCCGTCGTTTTTTTCTCTTCCTTTAAAGAAGATTTTATCTTGGCCCTTGCCCTGGCCGTGGTGGCATAATCCAGCCAGTTCTGGTTGGGTTTTGCCTGTTCTGATGTAATGATCTCGACTTGATCTCCACTGTTCAAAGTTGTGTTAAGCGGTACAAGTTTACCGTTTACTTTAGCCCCGCGGGTGCGCATGCCTACTTCGGTGTGTATGTTAAAGGCAAAATCTAGGGGAGTGGCCCCTTTGGGAAGGGATTTCAATTCACCTTGGGGCGTGAAAACGAAGATTTCTTTGGAGTAGAGGTTCAGTTTAAATTCTTCCACGAAATCCACCGCATTCGTATTCGCGTTTTCCAGGGCTTCTTGCAAACGGTTCAGCCAGACTTCGATGCCCATTTCTTTTTGTTCGCCGTGTTTGTACTTAAAGTGTGCCGCGTAACCCTTTTCGGCAATTTCGTGCATACGCTCGCTACGGATTTGTACTTCTACCCAACGGCCTTTGGGTCCCATAACCGTTATATGTAGCGCCTCATATCCTGTAGATTTTGGAGAGGAAATCCAATCGCGCAACCGCACGGGGTTCGGCGTAAAATGATCGGTGACGATGGAATAAATTTTCCAGGCCAGGAATTTCTCGTTCTGACGATCGGATTTGTAAATGATGCGCAGGGCGAACTTGTCATAGATTTCGTTAAAGGAAACATTCTGGGCCTTCATTTTCCTCCGGATGGAGTAAATGGATTTCATTCGTCCCTTAATGGTATAATTTAGGCCTTCCTCTTGCAAGGATTTATCGATGGTTGCGGAAAATGCGTCTATATACGCCTGCTGCTCTTCCTTTGAGTCCTCTATTTTCCCTTTAATATCCTTATAAACCCTTGGTTCGGTATATTTTAGGCTCAAATCTTCTAGCTCTGTCTTTATATTGTAAAGGCCGATACGATGGGCCAATGGCGCATAGATATAAAGGGTTTCCGACGCCATTTGTACCTGTTTGTGCTCTGGCATGGCGTCCATGGTGAGCATATTGTGATACCTATCGGCAATTTTGATGATGATAACGCGGATATCGTCGTGCAGGGTAAGCAGCATTTTCCGAAAGTTCTCGGCCTGCTGCGAGGTGTTCATATCCTTTTTAAGATGAGCTATTTTTGTGAGTCCGTCTACAATGCGAGCCACGGTCTCCCCGAACATGCGCTCGATGTCGTCGAGGGTGTATACGGTATCTTCGACCACATCATGAAGTAAGGCAGAGGCTATCGAGGTTGCATCAAGACCGATTTCGGAAGCGACGATCTTGGCCACGGCAATCGGGTGGAAAACGTAGGCCTCTCCCGATTTTCTGCGTTGATCTTTATGACCGTCCACCGCTACCTCAAAAGCGGCCCGTATCAACTTTTTGTCATCGTCTGACAAATGTTGGTAACTAATACGAAGCAACTCTTTGTATTGCTTGGCAATCTCTTTGTGCTCTAATTCTAACGCGGCCTGTGTCATTTTCGGGAGTTCTAAATCTAAAATACCACAATCTTTATAGATGTACAACAAAAAGTATGCCCACGAAGGTTTAAGGTTTATAGTTTAAGGTTCCTGATCCTAGCGATCAACGGCGGATGCGAATAGTGCATAAAAACATAGGCAGGATGCGGGGTAAGATTACTCAAGCTATTTTTGGACAGTTTTTTCAAAGATGATATCAATGGGGATGCCGCATAGGTGTTCTTGGCATAATCATCGGCCTGATACTCGAATTTTCGAGAGAGGTGGTTCATAATCAGCCCCGTTACCTCGGAAATCGGACTGTACAAAATGCCGAACCCGATCAATGCGGCATGAAAACTGGGCTGCGAAACACCGATGGCAAGCGATACATCAGGATTATTGATAAAGAGGGATAAAAGAAAAAGGGTGAATCCCGTTAATAGGATCGATGCTCCAAGGTTAAAAATGATATGCTTTCTTTTATAATGTCCGACTTCATGGGCGAGTACGGCCACGATTTCCTCCTCTTCCAAATCGTTGATCAGGGTATCGTAAAGGGTTATCCTCTTCTCCTTGCCAAATCCGGAAAAATAGGCATTGGCTTTAGTGGAGCGCTTCGAGCCATCGATGACAAAAATATTGTGCAGCTCGAAACCGACATTTTCCGCGTAGTTTTCGATTTTATTTTTAAGTCCGCCTGCTTCCAGCGGGGTTAGTTTGTTGAAAAGGGGAACGATCAACTTGCTGTAGAAAAGGTTCATGAATAAGGTAAAGACCGCGACCAGCACCCAAGCGTAAATCCAAAAGTTACTGCCGGCCCACTCGAAAAACCAGATGATCAAGGCCAATAACCCGCCGCCGACTACCGCCATCATGCCCCATCCTTTTAATTTGTCCATAAAAAACGTGCCTTTGGTCGTCTTGTTGAACCCGAACTTTTCTTCGATAACGAAAGTGGAGTAATAGGAGAACGGCAGGGTAATGATATCGCTTCCGATCATGATAATCCCGAAAAATAGCAAGGCTATAAGAATCGGGTTGTCGGTAATGCTCCGCGCAATTTGGTCTACCCATTCGAAGCCTCCGAAAATCAGAAATCCCAAAGTGAGCAACAGCGAAAAGGCTGACGTTAGCAGCCCGAAGCTATAGTTGGTCTTTTTATACGCCTGCGATTTTTTGTATTCCTCCGCATTAAAAACATCGTCCAGTTCTTCCGGCACCGGATCGCCGTAACGTTTTGCGTTGAGGTAATCCAATACGGTTTCGATAAGAAATTGGATAATCAGAATGATAATTATGATGTAGAAAAGGTTATTCAAGGTCAAATGGAATTTATAGTTCGAAAAAATTTAAGCCTGTGTTCCGGCGAGGCCGGGATTAAGCGTGCCATTGGCATACTTCGACTTTGACTGCATACTAAGAAAAGCCTCGTTGCCGTTTCGCCTCAAAGATAAGAATCGCCGCGGATACGGATACGTTCATGGAATCTATTTCGCCGGCCATAGGTATGATGATATTTTGTTCGGAAGTTTCGAGCCATTCCTGTGAAAGTCCCGTTGCTTCGGTCCCTACGACAATGGCGGATGCCCTATTGAAATCGACTTCCGTATAGTTTTTCGAAGCCGTCAGGGCGGCGCAATAGCTGTAAATATTCTTGTCCTTTATATAAGATATGATTTCAGAGGTGGTTCCGACGGCAATATTGTTTGTGAAAATACAGCCTACGCTGGATCGAATGATATTCGGATTGTACATATCGGACCTAGGATTGGCGATAATAACGGCATCCAGCCCTGCGGCATCCGCGGTACGAAGCAATGCGCCGATGTTTCCCGGCTTTTCGGGTGCTTCCGCAATTAGGAGCAACGGATTTTTAGTGGGTAAGACGAGTTCGCTCAGGGAATGGGGTTTGCTTTGCGCTAAGGCCAAAATTCCCTCCGTTGTTTTGCGATAGGCCAGTTTTTGGTAGACTTCCTTTGAAATGGATATAATTTCCGGTTGGCTTAGGGAAGCATCCAGCAGGTCGCTTATATCATTCTTAGCAATCAAATCGTCCTGAAATAGAACAGTATCCAACGTATACTTTCCCTTGATGGCGAGTTGCAGTTCCCGCAATCCTTCCAACACAAAAAGCCCCGATTTCTTGCGCTCCCTTGCTTTATCCTGTAAAACCCCAATTTTTTTGATCAGAGGGTTTTGCAGACTGCTGATTTCTTTGATTTCATGCATGCCACAAATGTAATTAAAACGGGAATAGCCCGACTGAAGCGATGGAATTTAACCCCCATTTTCCTATTATCATTACCAAATGCCGAGAATGCCTAGGCTGCAGAAAAGGTTGTGGAATAGGTTTGCGATTTGGCCATGGCATATCGCTTTTTTTGAGTAACTTGTATCTTTATTCAAATATGAAGGAGGAGGATTATGGAAGTATTATTGTTCGGAATCGCTAAGGATATCGTTGGGCAAAGCTCCTTTCGTTTTAACGAAGGGGAAATTGTACCCGCCTCGGTGTCGGAATTGAAGGATAGATTAAAGGGAAGTTTTCCCGAACTTGGGAAGCTCTCATCTTTGGCAGTGGCGGTAAACAGTGTCTATGCCGAGGATGGAGATTCTTTGAGGCACGATGACGAGATAGCCATAATACCACCAGTAAGCGGCGGCTGATGAAAGGGAATATGAGTATAGAAATCGTTGATGTAATCGATACCTCTCAGGTGTTCGCCGAACTCTCGCACCCGCATAGCGGTGGTATCTGCGTTTTCGTGGGTACTGTCCGTGAGTTTACGGAAAACGAAGAGGTTTTGTCATTGGAATTTGAGGCTTATAAGGTCATGGCACTTAGTGAAATGAAAAAAATAGCCCTTGAGGCCGCTGAAAAATGGAAGCTGAACAAACTAATTATTCACCATGCGGTCGGAACGAAGCAGGTCGAGGAACCTGTTGTTGTGGTAGGGGCATCCTCGGCCCACCGTGATGCCTGTTTTGAAGCATGTCGCTATTTAATCGATACCTTAAAAGCACGCGTACCGATATGGAAAAAGGAAATGTTCAAAAACAAATCCGTCTGGGTTTCGGCGCATCCTTGATAGGGATGGGAAAGTTGTTACTGAGCAGATTAAAATATAACCCTCTAAACCCATAAATCTGCCCGGGTGTTGGATTCATGAATTTTTTGCCCCGAATTTTCGGGTTAACTTGCGCTTGAACATGATTTTTATATGCTAGTAGATAATCACAATAGAAAAATAGACTACCTGCGATTGGCGGTCACAGATCGTTGCAATCTGCGGTGCAACTATTGTATGCCGGCCGAGGGAATTAATTTTGCCAAAAATGATAAGCTATTTACAATCGATGAGCTATCCCGCTTGAGCCAAATTTTAGTCTCACAGGGTATCGATAAAATCCGGATTACGGGCGGGGAGCCTTTCGTTCGCAAAGATTTGATGGTTTTGATGCGTCGGCTTTCGAAAATAGAGGGACTTAACGATATATCGATCACCACCAATGCCACGACTATCGGCAAGTATATCGACGAACTCAAGGCATTGGGAATTTTGAACGTCAACGTCAGTATGGATGCCATCAACCGTGAAACCTTTGAAAAGATTACGAGGCGGGACCACTACGATACGGTGCATAACAATATCATTCGTTTGATTACGGAAGGTTTTAACGTCCGCATTAATTTTATTGCTTTGCAAGGCCAGAATACCGAAGACATTCTACCGATGTTAGAGCTTACAAAACACTACGATGTTTCCGTCCGATTTTTAGAAGAAATGCCCTTTAATGGAGGAAGCAAACATTTTGATAGCATTGTTTGGGATTATAAAAGGATATTGGACTATATAAAGTCCGCCTTTCCGGATTACTATCAACTGGAATCCCCAAAAACATCCACTTCCATGAATTATAAGATTCCTGGTTTTAAGGGTAGTTTCGGGGTAATCCCTTCCTTTAGCCGCACCTTCTGTGGAAGCTGCAACCGACTTCGTATTTCCGCGACCGGTGATGTCATTACCTGTCTGTATGCCAAGCCCAGTATGAACATTAGGGATATTTTGCGCAGCGAAAATTCGGAAGAAAAGGTAAAGGAACAAATTTTAAAAGCTATCGGAAGCCGCGCCAAAACCGGCTTCGAGGCACAGGACAACTATAAGGGGGTATTCGATAATTCGATGACCTCGATCGGGGGTTAGTGAAAAAGACCGATCTTGGTTCAAGGCTCTCCTTAATACTGAACGAACAACTTGAAAGAAAAACTCTCCCACATAGACGCATCCGGAAACGCCACAATGGTCGATGTCTCCGATAAAGCGGTTACTGCCCGTACTGCAGTAGCTTCCGGGCGGGTCGAAATTCCCGTGGAAGTGTACAAAACTTTGGTGGGGCAGGATTTTTTGGGAAAAAAGGGAAGCATCATCCAAACAGCGGTAATCGCAGGTATCCAAGCGGTCAAAAAGACTTCAGAGCTGATTCCCCTTTGTCATCAGATCAATCTTTCAAAGGTGCAAATTGATATCCATCCTAAGCAAAATACCTTGGAAATCCGATGTACGGTCAAATGTAACGAAAAGACCGGTGTCGAGATGGAGGCATTAATGGGAGTTTCGGTCAGCGCATTGACTATCTACGACATGTGCAAAGCCTTATCCCACGACATAAAGATTACCGATATACACTTGGAACAAAAAACAGGAGGAAAAAATGATTTTAGGTCCTAAAATATATGGTTTGGTGCTTGCCGGAGGAAAAAGTACCCGCATGGGAAAAGACAAGGGCATGATACCCTATCACGGCATGCCGCAACGGGAATATCTCTATCATCTATTAGGCCGTGTCTGTACGGAAACATTTGTTAGCATTCGCTCCGATCAAAAAGCGGATTTTCCTGAAGATATGCAGTCTATCGTTGATGATGATGCCTATAGAGGACCATACAACGGACTGCTATCCGCCCACAACAAATTTCCTGAAGTTGCCTGGCTGGTGCTGGCTTGCGATTTGCCATTGATCGATCTAGCATCGCTGCAAGAACTGATAGCGGCCCGAGATCCGAATGTTCTGGCGACTGCTTTTGCCCAAAAAGAAGATCCACTGCCCGAGCCTTTATGTGCCATTTGGGAACCCCATGCCCTGAAAAGTTCCAAGTCTTATTTGGAAAGCGGTAACGGAACCTGTCCCCGTAAATTCTTGATTAATAACGAAACGAAATTGGTTTTTCCGAGTGATCTGAACGTATTGTTGAACGCCAATTCGGAGGAGGAATATAAGGAGGCGATCGTTAAATTGGCGATAGAATGAAAAATTCTGGCTAGCTTCTCGAGACTTGTACTTAGCGTAGTCGAAGTATCAAGAGGAGTGGCCAAAAAATGAGTTATGAACCACGAACGCTACAACAGACAGATTATTCTAGCCGGTTTCGGCCCTGAAGCCCAAGAAAAGCTGTTCCGATCAAAGGTACTGGTCGTCGGTGCGGGTGGCCTAGGCGTGCCGGTACTGACCTATTTAAACGCCATGGGCGTCGGCACCTTGGGGATAGTCGATAATGACCTAGTCTCTATGTCGAATCTGCATCGTCAGGTGTTGTATTCCGAGACAGATGTAGGCCAATCCAAAGTGGCTATTGCCATTAAACAATTGAGCGCCCAAAACTCCGAAACGGTTCTTACTGCACACAAGATCTTTTTGACCAAAGAAAATGTATTGAAAATCATTGCAGAATACGATATTGTCGTTGATGCTACCGATAATTTCCCCACCAGATATTTGATCAATGACGCCTGTGTCATCTTAAAAAAACCTTTTGTATACGGAGCCTTACATGGATTTGAAGGGCAAGTAAGTGTTTTTAATTACAAAGGCGGACCGACGTATCGCTGTCTTTTTCCGACGATGCCGAAATCCGATGAGGTGCCGGATTGCAACGAAAACGGCGTGTTGGGGATACTTCCGGGAATCATTGGAAATTTCCAGGCCCTTGAAACCGTGAAAGTAATAACCGGGGTAGGAGAGGTGCTTTCGGGAAAACTGCTGCTGTTCGACGGCCTTTCAAATGCCTTTCAAAAAATACGATTTTCGGTCAGACCTGAGAATTTGGAAATCAAGGTACTACGACCCACATACGATTTTGAATGCGGTATTGATTTTAACGAAATGGATGCCGAAACTTTTTTGAATTTAGCGGAATTTAAAGGTGTGGAACTTATCGACGTCCGCACGCCCAAGGAGTTCGATCGAAATCATTTGGAGATTGCCCAGAATATTCCCTTGTCCGAGTTGGATATCCGGCAAAACGAAATTAACTTTCATGAAAAAGTGTATGTCGTTTGCCAATCGGGCGTACGTAGTAAAAAGGCTATCGAGCGGCTTCTGAAAGTTCGTCCCGATGCCGATTTCATCAATCTTTCCGGTGGAATGAACCAGATAAAGAAGTATGGGGTTACCTATTGAAAGCCTGATTTTATTGTGTATGGGTTTCTTTGTGGTGGCAACGCTGTACTCGTCAGTGGGCCTTGGTGGTGGGTCTAGCTATTTAGCTCTGTTGGCCTTATTCTTAGGGGGATTTTTTGCCATTCGATCCATTGCCCTTATTTGCAACTTAATTGTCGTTTCAGGAAGTACCTACCTCTATTTTAAAAACGGACATGTCAAATTACGTGATTTTTTTCCCTTTGTTGTCACAAGTATTCCCTTGGCGTTCATCGGCGCATCCTTTCGTTTGGAAGAACATATTTTCTTTATTCTTCTGGGATGTTCCCTAGTTACCTCTTCTCTCTTCTTGGCCTGGCAAACGTTCTCCATGAAAAATCCTTCGGAGCGTATCAAAAGCTATCCTAAAATTTTGAGTTATGTTTTGGGTGGTGGCATCGGATTGCTATCCGGATTGGTAGGGATAGGCGGCGGTATTTTTTTAGCTCCCGTGCTGAATCATCTGCATTGGGGCAAGTCCATCAAAATAGCCGCTTTGGCCAGTTTTTTTATCCTCGTGAATTCCCTTTCCGGCATTGCGGGTCTAGTACAGGGTGATATGTTGCAACTCCCTTGGAAAGAAACCTTGGCGTTGGCTGGCGCGGTACTCATTGGGGGACAGTTGGGCATCCGTATAAGCCTAAAACGTTTGACGCCAAACGGTATAAAAAGAGTGACCGCGTTGTTGGTATTCGTCGTTGGAATCCGCATTTTGGTGAAGTATTTGCCAGAGATTTGGGTATAATACCGATCCGCAGTTCACTACATTTGTTTGAGTAACCCAGTAACCCAGTAACCCAGTAACCCAGTAACCCGGTTGCCCGGTACCTCAATTGCCGGGACCCCAATTGCCCGGTACCCCAATTGCTCTGTAACCCTGTTATCCAGTAACCCAGTAATCCATTTTTTGATTGAAAACTCTTTTACATCCAACCTATTTCCCCAACCTCGCCACATTTGCGGTAATTTCTCAAAACGATATTCGATGGGAGGTCGAGGACAATTACCAAAAACAGACCTACAGGAACCGCTGTTATGTCTGTACCGACCTTGGGCGGCATATGCTCAGTATCCCCATCCAACACGTGGGCGGCGACCAAGGGCGACAGAAATATAAGGACGTGTTGTTGGATAATTCTTATTCGTGGCAACGTCAACATTGGCGTACATTACAAACGGCCTATAGAACCTCACCTTTTTTCGAGTTTTATGAGGACGACATTGCTCCGTTGTACGAACAATCTTTTGACAGACTACTGGATTTTAACTTGAAGACCATTCAAACAGTCTGCGACTGCCTTCAAATCAAGATGCCGCAAGAAAAAACTACCGGATATGAGCTGGAACCTTTTGGCGTAAGGGATTCGCGCTTTTTGGTTAATGCAAAACGGAAGTTTGAGATACGGCAAGTGCACTATGTTCAGGTTTTCGGTGATCGGCATGGCTTTATCGAGAATTCCAGTGTGCTAGATTTACTTTTTAATGAGGGGACGAACGCATTGGCATATTTGCGAAATCAAGATATAAACTTTCGGAATGTTTAGGTTTATCGTCCATTACGGCATCCATTTTTTAGTGCCAATCGCTATAGGATTGCTCTTCTTTAAAGAGCATCGATTAAAAGTGATTCTCATATTATTGGCGGGTATCCTAATCGATGTGGACCATTTATGGGCCGACCCTATTTTTGACCCTGAGCGATGTAGCATCGGGTTTCATCCTTTGCATAGCTATTGGGCGATCGCTATGTATTTAGGATTGCTATTCTTAAAAAAAACTTGGATTTTCGGGTTGGCCCTGCTCATCCATATTTTAGCTGATGTTATGGATTGCTATTTGATGTGATGATTTTTACTCCTTCAATCGAAACGACGCCATCACCGGATAGTGATCCGAATACCTGAAATTATAGTTTTTGTGCGCTTTGACCTCGAACGAACTATCCGCCAGGATAAAATCGATGCGTAGGGGTATATTCAAAAAATTTAAGGTTCGGCCATATCCCGACCCCGCTTCGATAAAGCTATCTTGCATGTCGCCCTTGAGCAAGTGGTGCGCCTTCGAAAATTGGGTATTGTTGAAGTCCCCGCAAAGCAGGGTTTTATACGGACTTGCTTTTTTGTGCTCCGCTATCATTTCGGCCTGTTGTTCCTGTTTTTTAAAGGCATTTACGACCCTTCGATATAGGAATTTGGACGAATGGGAACGCAATACCCCTGTTCCGGGCGTAATTCCCAACGATTGCATATGCACATTGTAAAGCCGCAGCGTATCTCCCTTATATGCTATGTCGGCAAACGAACCGTTGTTAATACTGTTGGGAAAGGTCAGGGTCTCAGCATTGATGATCGGATATTTTGAAAAGATGCCCAAATGCACCTTCTCACCACCGGATATTTTTTTCAAGTAATGGTACGGGTAATCCAAAAACTCTTTTTCCATGTTAATACTGACTTCCTGAAAACAGACGATATCCGGTTGCTCTTCTTTTACCAGACCTTGAATGGCGTTAAAAACATTTTTGCGTTCCGTCCATCCAAATTCGTTGAAGCTCTCTACGTTATAGCTCATTATTTTCAGATCTTCCTTATGGAATTGGTTTCTGGGAAAATTCAATTTCAAGAACGTACCAAGTACAAAATAGCCGAATACAAGTACAAAAAGGGAGGGAAACAGTTGCCGTTTTCTTTGGATGGCCCAATACATTAAAAAGATAAAGTTGACCGCAACCAAAACGGGCACCGCCAAACTTAAAAAGGATAAAAATGGAAGAAAATTAACGGAGAGATAAGGCACCGCACAGGCGACCAGTAAAAGGAATACAAAGATGAGGTTGAGCGCGTATACGATTTTATTGAAAACGGAAAGTCCCTTCACATTTTTGGAATTTGGAATTTGCCCTTTTTTGAATTAGTCGCTCTACTGTCTATTCCTCTTTCCCCGCCTTGAACAGATAATCCTTTTCCGCTTTGGAGAGGCTTTCATAGCCTGATTTACTTATTTTATCGAGAATGGCATCTATTTTTTGTTGGTGGTTATCTTTGGTGGAGCTGGATTTCGAGCGGGCGGAGGATTGTTGCTTGCGATAGACGGTTTTCATAGGTGCTTTCTTTCTTCCATTGCTAACGGTAGCATTACTTTTCTTAAACAGGTCAGCAATACTGTCCATGAGTTTTGAGAATCCTTCGCCGATATCCGTTCCCTTATAAAGTTGTCTGGCGTAAACATATCCTAAGAAAGCACCGCCCAAATGCGCTAGGTGTCCACCGACATTGCCTCCCATAGGGATCTGAATTAAATCCATCAAGACTACAAAAATCCCTACCTGCCAAAGTTTTACGTTAAAAAAAATGACCCGTATCTCTTGATTGGGAATATAGGTGCATACGAAAATTAGTACAGCCATTACACCGGCCGACGCCCCGACCAAGGAAGTGTTTTGCCCAATAAGCGCAGGAAAAATATTATAACTGAGCAGAAATAGGAGTCCTCCTAAAATCACGCCCAAAAAGTAGACGTTCAAAAAGCGTTTGCCATCGAAAAGATTAAGCATAATACGTCCGGCGACATATAGAATGTACATGTTCCACAGGATATGAAAAAAACCGGCATGTAAAAAGGAATAGGTGACAATGGACCACGGCTGTATGAGGAAATCAAAAAAGTCTTGGGGCAACGCGAACCAATCCTCGATTTCGGGGCCTATCAAAGCGGTAGTCAGCCCCATAACGATAAAAACGATTACGTTTATCGCTATTAGCTTTTCTGAAACGCTCAGTCGTGCATATTGATATCTTAATCCTCCTTCGTTCATCCTAAATAACCTGTTAATATACTATTATCACCATAACCCTAGTTAGTTCCATCTTTTGTTATCGAACTCATTCTTTTTCCAAAACCACATCATGATAAACCCAGCAATGGCACCGCCTATATGCGCAAAATGGGCAATACCGGTGGAAGCGCCCGTAAAACCGAAAATCAGGTCCCCCGCAATCAGCAAGGGTACGAAATATTTGGCTTTTATGGGAATGGGTAGAAAGATAAGCATAAGTTCCGCTTCTGAAAAGGCAAAGGCGAAAGCGACCAAAATTCCATATATTGCACCAGAAGCACCTACGGCTGGGGTGTTATAGGCACTTAAAAAGCTATCTACCTTATCCGCGCCGATCAAATCGTTCCACATGGGACTATACTGTCCGCCCGCAATAATTTCCATAATCTGGTTTTCATCGACGCCCTGATCGACCAAGGCTTGTAAACCATCGTGAAAAACGTAGTAATTCACACCGGTATGTAACAGGGCGGCTCCGATACCTGCCGAGAAATAAAAGAACAAAAATTTATTACGGCCCCACATCTGTTCCAAAGGCGTACCAAAAGCCCAAAGGGCATACATATTGAACATGATGTGGAACAGTCCTCCATGCATGAACATGTGGGTAATTACCTGCCACCACTCAAAATTCGGGTTCTCGGGATACCAAAGCGAGAACCAAGTGAGCATTTGTTCTTGGTATATCTGCGTGGCAATGAAAATCAGTACATTGATAATCAGCAAATGCTTTACGGCATCGGTCAATCTTCCCATTTAAATAAATTTTTTATCGATATCGTTTTCCGTAATGGTGATGTATACGGGTTTGTTAAAAGGGCTGGTCATCGACTCCTTACAGGCAAATAGATCGTTGACCAAGGCCAGTTGTGATTGGCGGTCCAACACCTCCCCGGTCTTGACCGAAAGGGTTTTTGCCAAGGTTTTCGAGAGCATGTCGGTATGCGAGAAACTCTCACCGCTTACTTCTTGTTGGTAATCGGAAATCAGTTGATCTAAAACCATACCCACCTCGCTTTCGGCCACTAACAAAGGTACACCGGTAACGGTAATAGATTCCCCGGCTATCTTTTCAAAAATAAACCCCACGGAGACCAGTATGTCTTCTATTTCCTGCAATGCGCTAATTTCCGAAGTGGAAAACGAGAGTGTCAACGGAAACAGCAACTGCTGGCTTACCGCTTCTTGAATGGTACTGTTCTTTAAAAACCGCTCATAAAGCACGCGTTGGTGCGCGCGGCTCTGATCAATGACCACCATGCCCGATTTAATGGTCGTTACAATGTATTTTCTACGTACCTGAAAGGTAGTGGTTACGGTTTCGGGCGCGTCTTTCTCCCCTTCGAATATAGATCCGGTAATAGTATCGGATTCATAGCTGATGCTACTGCTGCTATCTTCGTTACCCATTTTTGATTCCAGACCTACGTAGAGGTTTTGCCAGTCGGCACTTTGTTTTTTATACGTATGTGTGACGCCACCGCCTTGCTGCTTCTCCCGAAACGGATTGAACCCGGCATCTACGGTAACCTGTGGAAGTACGCCGGATTTATTTCGAAACCCGTAAGGGGTCTGAAGGTTCGGATCGTGATCAAAATCCAACGCCGGTGCTACGTTGAACTGGCCTAGGCTGTGTTTTATAGTCGAACGCAAAATAGCGTAAAGACTGTGCTCGTCGTCGAATTTGACCTCTGTTTTGGTGGGATGGATATTAATGTCCAACGATGCCGGGTTCACCTCGAGATACAAAAAATAGCCCGGATAGGTGTCCGATTTTATGAGTCCCTCAAAAGCCGCGACTACCGCATGGTGCAGATATGGACTCTTGATGAACCGATGGTTGACAAAAAAGAACTGCTCTCCCCGACTTTTTTTGGCGAATTCGGGTTTCGTAATAAAACCCTTTATCTTAACAATGGGAGTTTCTTCTTCAACGGGAACCAACTTTTGGTTCGTTCGGGTTCCGAAGATGTTAACGATACGTTTTCGATGATTGTCTACCGGTAAATGGAAAAGCTCGCTACCGTTGTGGTAAAAATGAAAGGCCACATTGGGGTGGGCCAACGCCACTCGATGGAACTCGTCTGTAATATGCCGTAATTCCACCTGGTTCGATTTGAGGAAATTTCGACGTGCCGGAATATTGAAAAACAGATTTTTCACCGCAATCGAAGTTCCTTTCGGCGTAACCGATACTTCTTGGAAAACTACCTCACTACCTTCAATCCGAAGATGCGTGCCCACTTCTTCGCTATCGGGTTTGGTCTGCATTTCGACGTGGGCTATCGCGGCTATAGAAGCCAAGGCTTCCCCCCGGAATCCTTTAGTACTCAAATTAAAAAGATCTTCTGCCTTTTGAATTTTTGAGGTTGCATGGCGTGAAAAGCTCAATCGCGCATCAGTGGCGCTCATGCCTGCACCGTCGTCGACCACCTGTACCAAGACTTTACCACCATCTTTTACAATTAATTTTATAGTTTTCGCACCGGCATCCAGGGCGTTTTCAAGCAGCTCCTTGACTACCGATGCAGGTCTTTGAACCACTTCGCCCGCCGCTATTTGATTAGCGACATGGTCTGGCAAAAGTTTGATGATATCTGCCATTATTTCGAAAAGAATATGGAGAGGTCAAAATCGAAGATGTAAAGTACAATAAGCACGAGCACCGCGATAATGATCAGCATTCGTTTTCTGAGATTCCGGTCGCCCTCCTGCCGCATATCCGACATGGCGTTGCCGAACTTACCTTTCAATCCCCTTGGGGCATTAACGGTACTGCGGTATTTATCGAATTTAGGCTCCATTTTAAACGGATTCCCCTTGCCCTCGTCATCGAAATGACGGGGTTGATAATCGAACTTCTTACTGCGCTTTAAGCGCGTGAATTTGCTTAACATACCCATGATTTTCAAAGTTACTCAAAATCAAAAAATATGCCGTATAGCTAGTGCCAAAATTTGTTAACCTTTTTTCAGGAGGGAGTAGATTCCTAATTTGACCGATCTTGAACCTTGATCCTACTAAGGGCAGATCTGAATTTTAAATTTTTCACTGCTAACCGTTACTGCCAACGTTCACTTTTCAAGTGTCGCCATTTTAATTGCTGCAATCGCCGCTTCGGTCCCTTTATTGCCGTGTTTTCCACCGCTCCGTTCTTGGGCTTGTTGAAGATTGTTGTCGGTAAGTACGCAGAATATTACGGGTATATCACCGTTAACATTGAGGTCCATAATGCCTTGCGCGGTCGCACTGCATACGAAATCGAAGTGTTTGGTTTCCCCTTGAATGACGCTGCCAATGGCAATAACGGCATCCAATTTTTGGGAAGCCATCATTTTTTTGCAACCGAAGGTCAGTTCGAAACTGCCGGGCACGTTCCAACGGAGGATATTTTTTTCCAATGCCCCACAATCCAACAAAGCTTGCTGGGCGCCTGAAAACAGTCCTTCCGTGATTTCTGAATTCCACTCCGAGACCACGATTCCGAAACGAAGGTCTTTTGCGTTGGGAATGGTCGATTTATCGTAAGCGGAAAGATTTTTGTTAGCCGTTGCCATGGATCAGTTTTTAGTGCGAGTTCACAATTCAGAATTTACAATTCAGAATTTCACGCCCCACCCTCGGCCATCCCAATAAAAGCATCGATATTGCGGGCTTCGTCAGAGGTGGTATATCCTTCTTTTACTCTTTGAAAATACTTTAGGGCCTTATCGTTTTGGTTGAGTTCAAGGGCAGTAATCCCCGCCTTATAAAGATATTTAGGCGTAGTGTAATCGTTATCACTATGATTAATGGCCTTGTCGTAATAACCTAAGGCATCTTCGGGTTGGCCTAGCTGCATAAAGGCATCGCCTATCCCGCCC
>RCMY010001733.1_pt1 | contig 20303 bp, 20 predicted proteins | sample 2041341 | NCBI WGS metagenome assembly RCMY01 (sample SAMN09708234, study PRJNA481090) | Marine sediment metagenome, whole genome shotgun sequencing project. | reverse complement strand
TAAACTTATTAAATGGTGATTATAAACAAGTTGAAGTTTCAGAAGTACGTGGTTTAGTAGAGAGCGGAGCATTTATTATTGATGCACGTGAACCAGACGAGTATGCTGAAGGTCATCTTGTAACATCCGTCAATATTCCATTAAGTCAATTCAGGGGAAGACTTAATGAAATTCCTAAAGATCAACCAGTTTATGTACACTGTCGTTCAGCTCAAAGAAGCTACAACATGACACGTGCATTAAACCAATTAGGATATGACAATGTGTTTAACATTTCAGGTTCATACTTAGGAATAAGTGAATTTGAATGGTATAACGATCAAGTTCTTGGAAGAAAACCAATCGTAACTGAATATAACTTTAATTAAAAGGAGAAATCATGGGAAAGAAAATTAATGTTACAGAATTTCTTATCGGATTTATCGTCTTAGCTGTTTCTCTATTCTTAGGAGTTACAAAGCTAGCTTCCGGTATGTTAGTATTTAGACTTGTAATTGGTATTGCACTTGGATATGTATTATCCAGAGCTTATACAGGATTTGCAGGTAGTGTGAACCGTGCCTATAACGGTGGTTCTACAAAACTTATGCGTGCAATGGTTATGATGTTCTTTGTATCATCAGTAATCGTTGCTGGTTTACTTGTATTCAACTTAAATGAAGCAGGAGAACCAATCACTAAATATAACTTATGGGTAAACCCAATTAACTTAGGTTTATTACTTGGTGGATTACTCTTTGGATTTGGTATGACATTCTCGTCATGCTGTGCATCCGGAGTTATGACTGACTTAGTAGCTGATTTACCAAAAGCATTCATTACTTTAATCTTCTTTGGTATTGGTGTATTCGTAGGATTCCCATTACAAAACTCAGCAGATTGGATTAATGTATCATGGTTTAACACAGCAAGTTATCCTAAGGGAGTATTCTTACCAGACTTATTCAAGGGAACACCATTAAATGGTTACCTTATGGCAGTAGTAGTAACAGGTATCTTATGCTTACTTGTTGTGATTGCATCACACTACTATGAGTCATACAGAAAACGTCAAGGAACGTATCATCCAATTCCATCGGAAAGATTACAAGAAAGCTTAAACAATGCAGACGCACCAGTAGAAAAAGCATCCATGAAAGACTATCTATTCAACAAGATCTTTGTTGATCCATGGTCACTAACAACAGGTGCATTCTTACTTACAATCTTATTTGGTACAATGTTTATTGTTACGAAGACAGGTTGGGGTGCTTCAACACCTTACGGACATTGGTTTGGTAAATTCTTAACATTAGTAGGCGTAAGCGGAGAATCACTCGAAGCATTTACTAAAGTTAAAGCTGAAACATTCACAGCACCATTCTTTGCAAACGGTACTACAGTTCAAAACATTGGTATCGCAATTGGAGCATTAGTCTATACACTTACAAGTGGACAAATGGCACAAACAGCTAAAGGATTCTTTAACTATCCTAAGTGGCAATATCTACTCTTTATCATGGGTGGATTCACAATGGGATTCGGTACTCGTTTATCCAATGGATGTAACGTTGGTGCTCTATATTCACCAATTGCTAGTTTCTCACTTGCAGGTTGGATCTTCTTTGTTGTCTTGGTTCTTGGTGGTATCATCGGGAATATCGTACAGAAGAAAATATTTGATGCGGCAGGTTCAGGTAACTAAGAAATGTCAGGGGACACAGCAATATAAAGTGTCCCCTATTTTTTACTAAATGGAGTGGAGAAATGAAAAAAGAAAAGAAACAACATCGATTGCTAAGTATTAGTACATGGGTACTAATTCTTGCCATTTGGTATCTTGTTACAAACCTAGGTGTAGTTAAGAGTACATTAATGCCTACACCACAACGTGTCTGGAATACATTTATTGTCGTATTGAACCAGGGTTATAATGGTATTCCATTTATGAAACATTTTGGAATGAGTATGGGACGTTTACTCTTTGCAGTAGTACTTGCAATTGTAACCGCAATTCCTTTGGGCTTATTAAGTGGCTATTTCTCACGAGTACAAGCTGTTTTAGATTCGATTGTTAACTTCTATCGACCAATACCACCTATGGCTTACTATGTTCTCTTAATGTTCTGGATGGGAATCTATGAAGAATCAAAAGTTATGCTGCTATTTCTAGCTGCTTTTGCACCTATTTATATTTCTTGCTCAGCTGCCGTAGGACGTATTCATCATGAGTACATTCACAGTGCAGAATCATTAGGAGCTAATAAATATCAAATATTCTTCAACATTGTCTTACCAGCATGTGCACCTGAGATTGTTGTGGGTATAAGAACTGCCGTAGGGGTAGCTTATACAACACTTGTATCAGCAGAAATGATTGCTGCTACATCAGGTATCGGATGGATGGTTATGGACGCATATACCTATATGAAGACAGATGTTGCCTTCGTAGTCATTATTATCATGGGAATTACAGGAATCTTATTGGATGCCGTTGTACGCAAAACTGGTGATAAACTCGTGTTTTGGACAGATAAGTAGAGGAGTAACAATGAAGAAAAAGTTATTAATCGTATTAACATTAATTTTGCTACTAGCAGGATGTGGTAAAAAAGAGGAAACAAGTGATACCCCTTCTAAAGTTAGAATTGGTATTATTCGTGTTCCTAATGATACTGCAGTAGCCATTCAAATGAATTATTTTGATAAGTATTTTAAAGACAAAGGAATTGAAACAGAGTTTCTATTCTTTGATTCGGGAGTGTCTGCGAACCAAGCCTTTGTATCAGGTTCTATCGATTTTGCGGAAATGGGATTTACTAACGGAGTAGTAGCTCTTGCAAAAGAACTCCCAGTAAAACTAATTTGGATTCATGAAATATTAGGAACCAATGAAGCTTTAGTAGTCCGTGATCCTGCAATCACAGACGTTAAAGAACTAAAGGGTAAAACAGTAGCTACAATCTTTAGTTCAACATCACATCTAAGTTTACTTAAAACACTTGAGATGAATGGGATGACTGAGAATGACATTACTTTACTCAACATGGAAACCATGCCAATCGTTGGTGCATGGGAGCGTGGAGATATTGATGCTGCCTATACATGGGAACCAACCCTTTCAAAAATTAAAGAAACTGGTAAAGTCTTAATTAGCAGTGAAGACCTTGCGAAACAAGGAATTATGACTGCAAACATTCGTTTAGTTCATAAAGACTTTGCAGAGAAACATCCTGGATTGGTTGTGGATTTCATTCGTGCTTTAACAGATGCAGGAAATCTATACCGTACAGACCCAGATAAAGCAATTCAAGCAGCAGCTGATTATATTGGAATAAGCTTTGAAGAAGCGAAAACACAGATTGAAGGAACACAGTGGTTAACTCCTGAACAAGAGATGTCATCGGATTACATGGGTGATAATGGTGCTTTTGTAAAGATGTTTAAATCTACATCCGAATACTGGAATGCTCAAGAATTTACATCCCGAGTACCAAGTGACGAAGAAATTCGTGAGTTTATCGACACAAGTTTCATCAAGAAGTCATTAGAAAATTAGGTGGCAACAATGCGTGAACCTATTATTAGTTTAAAGAATGTTGGTAAAACATTCTCTCGTTCAAATCAAGAGACAGTTGCTGTGAAGAATATCTCACTGGATATTTACCAAGGAGATTTTGTGGTTGTATTAGGACCATCAGGATGTGCTAAGAGTACCTTACTTAATATCATTGCTGGTTACTTAACTCCTAGTGAGGGAAGTTGTACAATGCATGGAGAAGAAATAGTTAAGCCAGATGCAAGTCGTGGTGTAGTCTTTCAATCGGCTAATCTCTATCCATGGTTCAATGTAAAACAAAACATTAGCTTCTCACTACGAATGAAAAAAGAAGATAAGAAGAGTATTGAGACAAAAACGCAAGCAATGCTTGATGAAATCTTACTGACAGATTATGCAAAGTATTATCCTCATGAATTGTCAGGAGGAATGCGTCAACGTGTATCCTTAGCACGATCATTGATCAATGACCCAGAACTTCTTCTATTGGATGAACCCTTTGGTGCTTTAGATGCACTCACACGTTTATCCATGCAAACTCTACTCTTAGAGTTATGGAATGATAAAAAGAGAACACTCTTTCTCATTACACATGATATCGAAGAAGCACTAGTTCTAGCATCAAGAATTATCGTCATGAAAAAAGGACCGGGTGAAATCATTTCCAGTTTTGATATAGATTTCAATAAACGAATTGAAAATGATCCAGAATATCGAGTCAATCTCGATCCTGAATTTATAAAGATGAAAAATGACATTATCGATTTAATTCGTTAATGTCTTTTTTTAAATGAGATAGTTTCAAGGATAATTTAAATTTTGTGAAATAATATGGTATATTATATAGTAAGAATTTGGAGAGATAAAATGAAAAAGACAATTGTACCCGAAAACTATCAATCGACTCTTGGTAACTATGAAACTCAGACTGCGATTGGCTTTATCAAACGTTGTTTTGAGGAAGCTTTGACTGGAAGTTTGAAATTAAAGCGTGTATCAGCACCTTTATTTGTTTCGCATAATTCCGGTCTGAATGATGATTTAAGTGGGGTTGAACGCCCAGTAAGTTTTGACATTCCAGCTCTTGAGGGAGAGCGTGGAGAAGTTGTGCATTCTTTAGCTAAATGGAAGCGTAAAGCGCTGTATGATTATGATTTTAGAGAGGGTAATGGCCTCTATACTGATATGAATGCAATCCGTCGTGATGAAGTGCTTGATAACCTTCATTCTATCTATGTTGACCAATGGGATTGGGAACGCGTGATCACAGAAGAGCAACGTACCATCGACTACTTAAAGAAAACAGTATGTGACTTAGTGAATGCGATTGTCGAGACATCCAGTCGTCTTCATACTAAATATCCATCGGTAGATGTTATAATAGATTCAAAGGTATCCTTTGTTACAAGTCAAGAGCTTGAAGATATGTATCCTAACTTAAGTTCCAAAGAACGTGAAGATGCTTATGTAAAAGAACACCCAACAACCTTTATTCTTCAAATAGGTGGAGCGCTAAAGAGTGGGGAACCCCATGATATGCGTGCTCCTGACTATGATGATTGGTCGTTGAATGGCGATTTACTTTTCTGGCATGAACCTTTACAGTGTGCAATGGAATTATCAAGTATGGGTATTCGTGTTGATAAAGATGCCCTCTTGTCGCAACTTGAAATTCGTGGAGCAATGAGCCGTCTTGAGCATGAATTCCACTCAATGATTGTAGATGGAACACTTCCTCTAACAATCGGTGGTGGTTTAGGTCAATCAAGAATGTGTATGTTACTTCTAGGTAAAGCACACATTGGTGAAGTTCAAGTATCACTGTGGGATAAAGAAACTCTTGATGCATGTAAAGGAAAGATACCTCTTCTCTAATAGAAAGGAGTGGTTTCTTATGAAAGCTGTATTTCATTTTGACAATACCAGTCAATGGACAGTATTAAGTGCAAATATCACAAACATCATGAAATCTGGCGAAGATATCGAAGTATGTGTTGTAGCGAATAGCCAGGCTGTAGAACATTTTCAAGACAAAGAATTAAAGCTGATTGAAAACGTTCCCTATTATGTTTGTAACAACGCTCTAAACAGTCGAAACATTGCACCAGAGAGTCTTGTCGATGGTGTCGAAGTCGTACCAAGTGGTGTTGTTAAGATTATTCAACTCCAAGAAGCTGGTTATCATTATATAAAACCATAAAAAGATCCTTGTTCATTGAACAAGGATTTCTTTTTGTATTAGAGTAATTCCAAGAAATTTCGAATCGAGATATCCCAGAATGCCCATTCGTGGTCATATTCATCATAGAAGTCTGAAACATCTGCACCATGACTTTGAAGATATTCTACGAACTTAACACTCTCTTGATATAGGAAATCTTTCGTACCACATGTAATGTAGAATTTTGGAAGTTTCTTTGTGTCCTCAATAAGTCTGTAGAGTTCTAGGTCTTCTCCATTAGATTCAAGGAGTCCTTTGAAACTCACGCCTCCAATTTCTTGAGGGAAGTCTTTGCTAGTATATCCTACAGGAATTATTGGAGCAGAGAAACAACCGATGTATGAGAATGTATCATTAGCGACTAAACCAGCACGCAAGGAACCAAAGCCACCCATCGATAAACCTGCAATGTAAGTATCTTCATATGCTAACGATACTGGGAATAGTTTTCTCGCAAATTCCACAAGTTCTTTTCGTACCAGTGTTTCGTATAATTGTCCATTGTGTTTATTATCGACGTAGAAGCTATTATCGCCATTAGGCATAATAACGACTAGGTTCTTGCCAGATAAATAGGATGTGAGTCGAGTTTGTGTTAACCAATCTACATTAGAACCATGTAAGCCATGTAATAATATTAACAGACGATAGGGTCTTGGGTTGTCGCTACTCGCATGGATAACGTCACTGTCATCAATTGGTAAATATACATTGATATTGATATTTCTTCTTAATGCATTTGAAAAATATGTAATATTAGATAATGCCACTTAAATACCCTCCTTATGTCTATACTATACCACTACACTTGTGAAAATAGAATTATATTTAAGATGCGATAATTTAAGTTCATAACGAATACCAATATTTATCGGTGTTTAATTTGGAGTTCTTTATTATAGTTTGGTCGAACTCTTTGGAGTGCTTTAAGGAGAATGAAGAATAGAAGAGTATTTGCGATAGCTGTAGGAACTACAATAACTAATATCATCTGAATAAAGTCCATAGGTAGTAGACCTAGAAAAGAAAGTGTTATTAAGAAAATACTTCCAGATAATAAAGTGCCTAAAGTGCCAAGAGTTAGAGATTGAAGAAGTTGGGACATTTGTTTAACTCTTTGACCTAAGACAAAGACAATCGGTCCACAGACAAGCTTGTCAACAATATTAGCGACTTCTCCTCCAGGCATCGATGTAGTCATGGAAGCAAGGATTGCACAAGCTACGGATACTGTAATGGCTTCTTGTAGTGAATCAAGTAGAAAGAGCGCCATGAAGAAGAATGCTACAAGGAAGTCTGGCTTCATGAGTCCAAAGATACCAGGAACTAGGGTATGGAGAACAAGTCCAATTGTAAGTAATAATGCTGATAATACTAAATTTTTATTTTTCATATGTAATATGATCCTTTCATAATATTGAGTATTTTGATGTATAGCTGCTCTTCATACCATAGTTTTCACCTCCCTTATAACAAACAAAAAACCCACGCCACACAGGGCGAGGGTTCGCGGTACCACCTGAATTTTCCACTTAAAAAAGTGGCTCGTAAAGAATACTATCATATTCTCTGCTTACGATAACGGGAGCTTCCGTCGAGAACTACTTACAAAGTGTTCGTTCTGCCTTTCATGAGTCCATTCACATGTTTCACAATACATACTTCCACCACCCGTATGCTCTCTATCATTGATTCGCGTGCTACTTCTCTCAATCACTAAGTTTGTTTGACCAAATAATACCACACTAAAATCTAGTGTCAAGAATATTAATTTAATTATGATAATGTTGATAAAATTTTCATCGTTCTGAATTGTCTTAAAATTGATACTTTTAGCTAAAAGTGATATCGTATATCTATAGAGAGAACATGATTAAACTGTTCTCATTGACTGTTTAACATACTGTGATACTACTTTTGATTAGAAACTGATGGATTCGAAGATGAATCTTTTTTGTCTTTTTAGGAGGCTAATAATGATAAATAATTATAATGAAAAAGAACTTATCCAAGTCCAGCAAAACCAACGGTATATCTTAGAGAGGTTTCAAGACTTCTGTGAGAAACATAATTTACATTATACTTTAGATTTTGGAACGATTCTTGGAAGTCTACGTCATCAAGGTTTCATTCCTTGGGATGATGACATTGATGTCGCGATGCTGCGTTCTGATTATGATCGCTTTTTAGAGATAGCAGGAAGACATATGACCCAAGATATTTTTGTACAGTCTTTTGAAACTGACCCAGGGTTCATTCATTGCTTTACACGATTGCGTTTGGATGATTCCTTAGCACTTCAAGAAGATTGGAAGTATTTAGACTGTCATCATGGAATATTCATTGATGTATTTCCATATGACACAGTTCCTGAGGATGAGAAACTTAGAAAGAAACATCAGTCTGATATCTATCGTTATCAAGAATCAAAGCTTCATAAAGTGCGTTTGATGCGTGCTGACTATGGAAAGATTGATTGGCGTGACTACCATGCTTATCCTTTAGCTATGTTACCACTACATGTTATCAATAGAATGCAGACATCAGTAATTTCAAAGTATAATGCAGGATTTAACGATGATGATACAGTTACACATATGACTCAAGGATTTAAGTCATACATGAGTGATATTCGTACAGTCTATGAACATAATCATTCGGTATTATCAGAGTTTGAAGGGAAGATGTATCCAATACCTTTACACGCTGAAGAAATACTGACACGTATGTATGGTGATTTCATGACTTATCCTCCTAAAAAGGAAAGAGAACCGCATCATGATGTCATTAAATATCGTGTAAGAAAAGATATCTGTGAGAAGTATGATGAAATTGATAAGAAACGTAAGAAAGAGATGCTATAACAGCACCTCTTTTTTTCCGTAATAATGTGTCATTAGAGATACTACGATAGCACCAAATATCATGACAAAGGTTGAATAATAAATGTAGTTTGGATCAGGAAACAGATTCGCAAGTATAACAATCGCTCCAAGTCCTGCAATACGTCCTAAACTGACGTAGATTTCAAGACAAATAACGTTTGCGGTTACGTTGAAGTTCTCACTTTCTTCAGTAATCGACTTCATTTTAATCATGTTGAAGGGATTACTGTATAAAGGTGAACCAACGGTATTTAGGATACCAAATGCCATAGCCCCTAGGATATGTGTTGAGAAGGTTAAGAATACCATCGCAACAATAAGCATGAGATTTCCTAGTTGATAGGCATACTTCATTTTGTTATGTGGGATATATCGAGCAACAATCTGGTAACATACAATACTTAAGATAGACATTGCAGCATTAAAGTATGATAACAGAGCACCTGAATTATCGAACAGTTGATAGATCAAGATACTACTTAATATAATCGTATAGGCTTCACGTAAACAGTTGAAGAACATAATCCATTTCTGATAAACCCAGCGTTTATTTTTACTTCGCATAAGTTTAATAACTGAGAAATCACGGGTTAGGTAATCAATTTCAAGCTGACTTCCTTGGAATGCAACGATTCCATAAATGAAGATAACAGCGATAAAGATTACAATATAACCCTGAATGTCGCTTGGTGCCATATTAATAATGAGTGATGATACAAGTGGAGCAACAATATTAGCCAGTCCATTCCATACACCTAAGGAACTTAAGAATAGGTTACGAATATGTACACGCGCTACATTCTGGTTAAGCACGTTCATAATAAACCAATATAACCCTTCACCACTTCCAATAATAACGCCAACAACATAAGCAAGCCACACCATAGTTGGGATGCTTTCTCGTATTGTAAGCAACATAACGTATGCAAGAATAATCAAAATTAAACCAGCGGTAATAATTCGGTTAATCTTCATTTTCTTATTGAGATAGCCCCCAAGCCATGCAAATATAGGTATTGTGATATATCGACAACACGCATATAAAGCAGTTAATTCCAATGAGTTTGTGTAATTGAAGATAAAAACACTCACAAAGACATTACTCATGGAAGTACCAAAAGTATACAATGCATTCATTCGTACAACGTCACGTTCTACGGGTAAAAGCTCTTCCATATATACTATTCTCTCTCTCTTTTTTTGATAGTAGGTCCTTCTTCCGTACTATCTTATGTCCATTATAAAACATCTGTAAGCATTTACAAGGTTAAATGAAGACTATTTTAACAAATTGTATATATAAAAAGTACTGGACGGGAAGTCCAGTACTTGGAGTGTTTAAAGTTCTCTCATACTTTCAATAATACTGAGTCGTTTGCTCTGTGATCTTAGAGTTATGAGGTTAATTCCAACCGCAACGGCTATAAAGATTAGAGCAATTAGATAAGATTTAATATCAAAACTAAATCTAAATAGTGAACTCTCAATTTGTATAGATAGTACTAAGTAGAATACATATGAAACAACGGTCCCCAGTACTAAACCAAGTATTAACGGCTTAGAGAACTGAATCAGTGATTCATAAAGATACATTTGATTCATTTGTTTCTGTGTCATTCCAACAGATTGATATGATGCAATGGTACGCTTTCTCAAGTTAAAGTTTGTGATCGTGATATTGATCATGTTTAGTATTGAGACAGCTCCAATGAAGAAGAGTATGCTGGAAACAATAGTATGAATCGTATCGGCAATTTGACGACCTGATGCTTGTTCTTTAGCTAGATTTGAGAACCAGACATTACTTGTGGAGATATCTAAGTCCTTCAATAACTGTTCTGTTGCATAAGGGTCTTTTGATTCAATACTGATTCCCGTACTGTTAAAGTACCCCAAATGGCGGTTGTTAGTTGAGTTAAGATCCAGACCTTCGAATAAACGAGACGATAAGTGTTGGGGAACATAGACAGTTACGATAGGGTAGTTTGATCTGGAAGGTCCCATATAATCAGGGAACTCATTAACAAAACCATCAATCTTGAAGTCTTGAGAGTGCTTCGCAAGTTTATTAGATTGACTGTCGTCAGACGCCCCATTTGATCTCAAACCTACCTTAAATGTGTCATTTTCTTCTAGCTCTAAAATGGTTCCTGAATAGTCATAAATAATATGTTCTTTTTCTTGGTAGATATCAATATCTCCTTCATAATAGTTATAAACAAGTGTTCCATTCTCTTTATCGCAATTAAGATTATTGAGAGTACATAAATTCTTGTAATCGGCATCAGAGATTAATAAATAGCTAATGTGGTCGGAACTCACCATAGACCCTTCTCGAACAGGAATTTTAGGGTTTTCTTTGATGGTCTTGAGATTGCTATCAATCATCGAGGCATAGAAACTCGAAATACTGTGAAACTCTTTTGTATTTACATCATTGCTTAATGACTCTTGAATCAGTGTTTCATACTCTAGGGCGCTATTGTAATCCCTAGGGTAAATTGACACGCGAACATTAAAACTATAGTTCTGAGGACTAATTTGTGTCAATGTAGAGGCAATGATTGATGATATCGCAATAAACATAGTGATCGAAACCACAAGTGTTGCTTGGATTCCACGAACTTTTGTCTGAGCATTTTTATTATTAATCTGCGCGATCTGAAGTGGTAGCGATATTTTTTGATTAAGTGTTTGTATTTTCTTCTTTTTACGTTTACGTTTCTTTTCGGTGCGTCGTAGTGACTCGATAGAAGTTAATGAGAAAAGCCTTCTAATGGTTCGATTCATTGGAATTGTAGTCATCAATAATGATAAGACTGCAACAGCCACTAGACTCCACCACGGTAAGATTGCTGTAAAGTATAGATTTAATCCAGCATCGTAAACTTCTTTGCTTACTTGAATCTGATGATTAATATATGCAGTTAATGCAGACGCAATACCGAATCCAATAAGGCTTCCGATGCTTGTACCAAGAATCGATAAAGTATAGCCTTCAATTCTTACGATTCTCTTGATCTGAGGCTTCGTAGCCCCAACACTTCGTAAGAGTCCGTATGTTTGGATGTTTTGTTCAACTAGGATGTTGAAAGCGTTGAAAATGAGTGAGAAGGTTGCTGCAGAAAGGATGATAACTAAAAATAGAGTAGCACCTATCATTACTTTTTGCGCAGTGGTAAAGACTCTTTGCATTCCCTTATAGGTATTGAATTCTTCCGAGTAACGAACACTGTAGTGTTTGACACCATTTTCATCTTCATATTGTTTAACTATGTCTGTGTTAAGTCCTTTTTCAACATAGGTTTCAATATTTTTTGTTCCGTCTTTAAATTTGATGTCTACGGTATATGCGTTTTCGGTAGTGTTCATATCTAACACAGGAAGTGCCTTTGTGCTACTGTAGTAATAGGAACTGTTGTATTCAATAAAACCAACAATAGTAGCATTTCTCGCAAAAGTAACGACTTCGGTAGGTTCTTTTGATCCTTCTCGGACGTATTCCATAGAATAAAGCTCGACCGTGTCTCCAATTTCAACATCACCTAACATTTCCCGATCACGGCTTGCGAGAACGACTTCGTTTCTATTCTCAGGGAGCCTTCCAGATGTCGGTTCGTTTTTGTCATACTTAGAGGCTTTAATAGGTAAAAATTTAGCTTCTTCTAAAATGTCGAAACCTACGACATTAGTATAATCCTGATGCCCGCCTTCTGGTAGTTTAATAGACAATTGATAGTTAGTTGCTGAGTATGCGTCAACTACATCACGTCCAATCCCATCGATGAATGATTCAATGTTATATACACCATAAACAGACACATTACTTTGGCGACTGTTTTCTAATGTTTCACGCTTCATTTCATTATAGAAACCAAACATGAATGATACGACCATGGTTGTTAGTGACACTGACAATGCTACTGATACGATTGTAAGTAAAGAACCACGTTTATTCTTAAAAATATTATTAAAGGCAAGTTTACGAATTAATCTCATCGTAAAACCTCATCTCTAAGTATTTTACCATCTTCAATATAGATAACTCGATCTGCTTGTTGAGCAATTGTTTCATCATGAGTGATAAGTAAAATAGTTTGGTTAAGACTTGTGTGTGATTCTTTAATAAGACGAATGATCTCTTGCGAGTTTGTTTGGTCAAGGTTTCCTGTTGGCTCATCTGCTAGGAGCAGGGTAGGACGATTCATTAAAGAACGTGCAATAGAAACACGTTGTTGTTGACCACCTGATAACTGATTGGGAAGATGGGTAATACGATTTTCTAAATCAAGATTTTGAACAAGCATTTCATAATATTCTTGGTCAATTGGTGCACTATCCAATAAAACTGGTAACTTAATGTTGTCTTCAATATTGAGTGTTGGTATTAGGTTATAGAACTGGTAAATAAGACCAATGTGTCGTCTTCTAAAAATAGTAAGCTTTTCTTCATTTAAGTCATTGATGTTAACACCATCAATCTCAATAGAACCTGATGTTGGTGTATCGACACAACCTAAAATATGTAAGAGTGTTGATTTACCACTTCCACTGGGACCTACAATCGCAACAAACTCTCCTTTCTTGACGCTGAAAGAAACATCATCGAGAGCTTTCACGATATGTTCTCCTTGGGTATAATGTTTTGAAACATTTGTAACTGTTAATATATTCATACGATTCACCTCATGATTATCATACGATAGTTAAGTGATTCAAATTCTTACAGATTCATCACAATTGCGGTGTATTGGGGAAGGAGAAGACAAAAGTATTATCATCTTCTAAGCTAAGATTACCTCCCATTTGTTTCATTGTTTCTTGAGCAATGGATAAACCAATACCAATTGAATCGGGTCGTTTGTTCTGCCCTGAATAGAATCGTTCGAAGAGGTGATCTCTATCCGTGGAATGAATGGCTTCTCCATCATCGGATATCTTGATTAGTGTTCGTAATCCTGTGTAGGAAGTGTGTATTGTGATTTGTGATTGCGCATAGTAAATCTTATTTGTCATTACATTATTCAGTGCCTCAAGGGTGTGTTGAACGTCACAGTGAAGCGGATAATCATTTCCTATAATATGTAAGTTTAGATTATTATCACTTAACGAAGGAGCATTTACTGTCTTTAGTTGCTCCAGGAGGTGATGGGTAGAGTAGGGTTCATCTTTGAATTCGATAAGTTTTGCGTCAAGCTTCGCAATGTGAAGAAGACTCTTCGTTAGATTCTCAAGACGTTCTACTTGAACTTTACTTTTAGATACTAAGGGGTCTTCTGGGTCTTGAAGCTCATTAAGTATTAGAAGCGAAGTAATGGGTGTTTTTAGTTGGTGGGAAATATTCTCTAATGATGTTTGCAAGAACAGTTTTTGATTCATTAAGTCATAGTTTGCGTTCTTTAAAAGAATCATAGTCTTATGAAGCTCTGCTTGCAGTGTTTGTAACTCACCTTCATCATAAGCCTCTAAGTTGTAGTGATAGTCACCACGATTCAATTTTTGGAGAAATGTAAGCAATTCTTGAATCGACTCGGATCGTTTCTTTAAATAGTACCAAAATGAAATTAGGTATCCAAGAGCACCGAGAATAAGTCCTAAAAATGGAATAAAGAAAAACGTAATTAAAGAAATTACGCTAGTAATCATAAGGTTTCGAATAAGTACGATAACGGCTTTATCAAAGGTGTGGCTCATGTTTTAGAAGGTATCCTTTCCCATGGATAGTTTCAAGTTGTATTGCATCTCCAAGTTTCTCACGCAAGCGTTTTATAGTAACTGAAAGGGCATTATCACTAATATGTTCATTGGTATCCCAAATGACAGTATTCAACTCCTGACGTGTGATAAGTTTGTTGGTGTTGCGAGCTAAGTATACAAGTATTTTAAACTCTTGAATGCTAAGTACAATATCTTCATCATTTATCTGAACACTTAACTTTTCAGTATCAATTGTGAGACAACCTATACTTATGATGTTTGCACGACTTCTACGAGTAATTGCTTGAATTCTTCGACTTAGTTCAGATAAGCGGAAGGGTTTTGTCATGTAGTCATCAGCACCAATGTCAAAAGCTGTGTTGATTGTTGATTCGGAATCATTAGCAGTTACAAAAATAATTGGGGTGTTATGGTTTGATTTATAGTCTTTTACTACTTCAAGTCCTGATCCATCGGGAAGATTAACATCAACAATAAGTAAATCATAGACATTCATAAAATATCGGTCTACTTCACGTACAGTGCTTGCTACATGTACATCATAACCAATCTGATTTAAGTGTCTTTTTATGCCATAAGCGATTGTTGTATCATCTTCGATAAGTAGTATTTTCATAAATACAGTATACCATGTAAATACTTTCTCAAATCTTAAAGTTTTCAAAAGAAAAAGCTAACAGAGATTAGTCTGTTAGCTTAGCACGATAATAAATTGAATGGGTTTTTATCTCAGTAAGTCGAGATTTCAGTAGTTCTTCAACAGTTACAAGCTTGTACCCTTCGTTTACAAGGTCCTCTACAAAACAGTCTAAAGCATCAGCGCTTGTTTGGTAAATATCATGCATGAGAACAATGGATCCATCAAACACGTGATTTTTAACAACAGAACATATTTTCGAAGCGTCCTTATCATGCCAATCATAGGAGTCAACGGTCCAGTTTACAAAGGTATGATCGTTATTCTTGAGTACTTCTTCGTTGGCATTACCATAAGGTGGTCGAATCATAATTTTAGATTCAAGTCCTGTTGCTCGTTTGATTTCTTGGTTTGTTTCAAAGATTTGACTTGCAACGACTTCTTGATCGTTAGCGTTGAAATTCTTATGGGAGAAGCTGTGGTTTGCGAGTTGATGTCCAGAGTCTAGAGAACGACGTAATAGTGCTTCCTGACCTGCTACACGACTTCCTAACATAAAGAAAGTTCCTTTAGCATTATGCTTATCCAAGGTATCTAACACTTGTTTTGTATAAGCATAGTGTGGTCCATCATCGAAAGTTAAAGCTACAAGTTTTTCTTTTGGATCGGTACCTTTATCAAGATAGACAGAAGGGATGTCTTCTCCATCAGAGTCACTAAAGTAATTTGCAAGCTCAGAGCGATTATAATCATATCGTTTTTGATTTACTACAAAGGTTATAATATCTTGTGACATTGCCCAGTCTTTCGCTTCGTTCATATCAGTAGCGTGTAAGAATGGAATATCGTTGTTTTTGTATCCGATGCTAGTACGTAAATCGTATGAAAGTTTGCGTGCACCACGTTGGTTTAAGAACGCTATTGGACTAGAAAATTCTTGTGTATCCAAATTAAGAACACGTCCTTCATGTGCAACGACCTCTTCGTTTTTAGAAATTGTGAAGAGTACGGAAACGTTGGTATCATTAACTTGGTACGATTCATAATCAATTAGGATTTCTTCCTTATTTTCAGGTGTTGATTGTGGTCTGTATTTTTTATCGATTTCTTCTATGTATGAATCCATGGCATCACCCTTAATTTTGGGATAATGGAATACATAAGTAAGCTTATCATCTTTAAATTTATCGGTACGATGTGAACCAACTTGTTTAATGTCCTCATTAACTTTTGTCATATATTTAGGATAACTAGGTTTTAATAATCTTGTGACTAAAAGTCCTACGACAAGTACTGCTAATAATGATCCTAAAACTACTAGCAATTGGTATTTTTTATTCAGTTTGTTCATCATTGTATCATCTCCGCTATTACTGTAACATTATTGTAATACAAAGGCATTCTGTGTGCACAAAAATTTTGAAAATTGTTTGTTAAAAAGTAGAAATGATTAACAAATTACAAGAATCATTGGAACAATGCGAGGAAACTTTAATGTATGTTGAATTTTGTGGATTGATAATTAACAAATTTAAGAAGAGAGAGTTAAACAATATGTGCAATTCATTCGATAAAAATTAAAAGATATTCACAAACTCTTGTATTTAATTGAAAAATTGATAATATAATAGTGTATTATGGAGGTAATTATGAAAACAACAATCGTATACGCGCATCCTTGGGATGGTAGTTTTAATCACAGTGTCTTAGAAGATACAAAAGCAGCATTGATTGCAAAGAATCATGATGTCGATGTTATTGATTTACATGCCGATAATTTTGATCCAGTTATGAGACCGGCAGACTTAAGAGTATTTGGTCGTGGAGAATACCATGATGAACTAGCATTAGATTATAAAAATCGTTTACAAGCTAGTGATGAAGTAATCTTCATTTTCCCAATTTGGTGGTATGGACTACCAGCAATTCTAAAAGGTTTCTTCGACAAAGTTATGCTTAAAGGTCATACATACAGCGAAGATGAAGACCACAATTTAGTGGGTTTACTTGATGTAAGCAAAGCAGCAGTCTTTACAACAGCTAACATTAATAAAGAAATCTTCGGATACCTTGGAGACCCAATTCAAAATGCATTAATCTCAGGACTCTTCAAAACAGTAGGCATCAACAATGTTACATGGATTCACTGTCCTACAGTTCACTTAGAAGAATCACGAAATAACTTCAAACAAGAAATTAAAGAATACTTAGCTAAGTAAATGAAAAACGAACCTCTCGATAAATTCTAAGGGTTCGTTCTTTTTTTGCGAAAATTTATTGCGATTATGATTGCTACGATACTAATACCTAACATATTACATGCCATATCTTTAATAGTATCAAAGAGAACATCACGTTCAGATAAACCTAAATAACGCTGCATGTTTAAGTTCATTAAACCATCAAAGATATATTCGTAAAACTCCCAAAACACACCCAGGGTCATTGAGACAGTGGCAGACGTAAGTAAGAGCAATCGCTCTGACACCTTAGATTTAGTATATGCAGGCAGTAATAACTCGTATGATACTAGTGTGAGTAATCCACCACTATAGATATGAAGCATTGAATCAAAATGGTCCCATTTATGATAGAAACCGTAGGTTTCTCCTAAATATAAAGTAAAGAATATAAAGAGAAAGTAAAGAGTTATTGTAGTGTTAGAGAGTCTCTTTAGTAATGATGAACGGAAAACCAAAGGCACTATGATTAGTAAGATTCCAATCACAAATTTTATATTAGACAAGGGTACAAATTTACTGTAGAGTAAAGAATTAATTAAGTTAATACCAAATAAAGCCACAATAAAAGTTGCAGAGCTGTACATTATTGATTTAGATGTTGATTTCATTTTATCCCTCAATTCATGACATCATATGATATAGTTTAGTACTTTCTAGGAAAAATTCAATCTTATTGAAAGTAAATGAAGTGTATTTCTATTTTTACTTTACATTTAGGGAGTTTATGTATAAAATAGTAAAGCAATGGAGGTTTAGCTCAGTTGGGAGAGCATCTGCCTTACAAGCAGAGGGTCAGCGGTTCGAGCCCGTTAACCTCCACCATTAAAAGATAAACTAGAAAACCACATGACGTGGTTTTTTTTGTTGTCCATTAGAAATTGATGCACAACATTGTGTTCCAAATGGAAGGTGCTATGATTAAGAGGAATGGATACCAATATAAGAGTATATAGTATGAAAGACTCAAGTTGAGAGACTTCATTGAAAGGGAATATTGACTTAAATTAATCAATATTAAAAATAATTTTATGCCGTAAATAATAATGAAGGAATGCAGCTTAGGTTTTGGTAAAATCAAAATAAAAGGAAGGGGAATTCGGAATGCTCGAAATAATTGATGCTAGTATTTATGGATTTATTGTGGGAGATGCATTAGGAGTTCCTGTTGAATTTATTGATAGAAAGAAACTAATTGACAATCCCGTTGTAGACATGATGGAATATGGAACTCATAATGTTCCAAAAGGATCGTGGTCTGATGATACGGCGATGATGCTCGCTACCATGGATGCTTTTAAAGAATTTGATAATATCGAAATTGATTACTCAGTAATCATGGATAATTTTCTATTATGGATTGATCATGGTAAGTACTCCTCAACAGACAAAGGATGGGGAATAGGTCGTGGCACCTTACTAAGTGTTGCTGCTTATCATCGAGGAATTCCTCTATCAGAATGTGGGGAAAATGACTTTAAGAAGAATGGCAATGGTAGCCTTATGAGAATACTTCCGATGGTTTTATATTGTCATTATAACGACTTAAATGACAAACAAACTTTGGAAGTAATAAAGAAAACATCACAATTAACGCATGCTCACGAAATCAGTGTAGTTGCTTGTTTTCTGTACACACGATTCTTTAGGGCAGTACTGGATACAAAAGATATAAACCAATCATATGAATACATGAAAAAAGTACCAATTTCATTTGACTCAAAGGACTCAAAAGAGGTCTTTCACAGAATCTTAGATAGTGACATTGGGTCATATCCGGTTGATGAAATACAATCTTCTGGCTATGTGATTCACACCTTAGAAGCAGTGTTATGGGTTCTATTGAATAGTGACAATTACAAAAATGCACTCTTAAAAGCAGTTAATCTTGGTCAAGATACTGATACGATTGCTGCATTAGTTGGTGCAGTAGCGGCTGTAATTTATGGAATTGAAGACATACCTTCGGATTGGTTAGTGAATATAAGAAAAAAAGATTTGCTTGAAACAATTCTTCAGGATTTTAAGCAAAACTTAATTGAGAATAAAAGGCAAACATCAAAGTACTTTTTGAAATTTCTAGTTCATGGGTACCAAATAGAAAATATTACTTTATCAATACAATGTAGTAGGCTAAATATGTTCCCGCAACTAAAAGGTTCTTTGTAGTTTATATGAAATCTGCTATATTTTATTCAGGAGGGAAGTCTATGATAATCAACAAACAAATAAAGAAATATCGTGAGATTAACAATTGGAGTCAGGATAATCTTGCGGAGAAAATGAATATTAGTAGACAGTCGATTTCTAAATGGGAAAGAGGAGAAGCATTGCCTTCGATTGAGAACCTGATTCGACTAAGTGAAATATTAGAGATGCCTTTAGATTTATTGGTAAATGGTTCTGACTCTATAGACTATCCTATTGTTTTTGGTAAAGCTAAGTCTACATCTCCGTTTTGGTTTGTAACTGTTGTTCTCTTACTTGTCTCAATTATTACGTATCTTAATACTAACAGTATTATTGGAGCTATCTTGTTCTTAATCGTAGGTGTTGGATTTGTCTCAGTTATTACTTTTTTTGATTATAATAAATACTATAATTACTTTATTTTGGATAACTATGGAATCAGAGTCTATGATGGAACAAAAATAAAAATTCTGGCAATAGTAAAAGCAGTCTTTAACAATAGAAAAGAAACTCTAATTCATTATTCATCAATCAACGCAGTTGAAATATACTTTAACAACAGAGGCTTTAACCCTGAAAGTAGTGAAGCCTTAAATTATCGAAAACGACAAATATATATAATCAGAGAAAAGTTCTCTATGTTTGTTTACACAGATGATAAAACATATGATTTAAGTCTTGATCCTTTGTTTTACCATTACGATAGTGACTTTGAAGTCTTTCCAAAAATTATTGAGATTCTTCAGAACAAAGATATAAAGATAATTGATGATTTTAATATTGTAAGGGCAATAAAAGCTGAAGAAGATCTTATTAATGCTGCTTATGAGAGTGAAAGAAAAGGGAATATAGCTTAATATATAATAGTGAATAT
>RCMY010001732.1_pt1 | contig 20306 bp, 13 predicted proteins | sample 2041341 | NCBI WGS metagenome assembly RCMY01 (sample SAMN09708234, study PRJNA481090) | Marine sediment metagenome, whole genome shotgun sequencing project. | reverse complement strand
CTCGCCTTCGTCGCCACCGAGGTGCAATCGCGGCGCTGGTCGATCCGGACGTTGCGTGCAGCGACCGTCGTCGCCACCGGCCTGGCCGCGAGTGGCATTGCTGCGCTCACCGATGTTCCCGTGGCGCTGGCGGGCGCCGTTGCTTCGGCTGCGGCGCTCGCCCTCGGCGCCGAGAGGCGCAGCGTGGTCCTCGCCGCTGCATCGGGGGCGGTGCCATTCCTGGTCGTGCTCGCCGACGCCGGCGTCGGGTCCGGCACCCTTGCGCGGATCGGGGCCATCGGCGCGTCCCTCGGTTGGAGCGCTCCCGCGGCGTCAGTGCTCGCAGCCACCGTGATCGCCGTCTCGGCCCACCGTCGCTCCAGCCTCGCCCTGGTCGGTCTTGCTGTGTCGACGCTGAGCATTGGCGCCACCATCGGACTGTTCCGCCTCGAACCGGTCGCAGCGGTCTGGTGGTCGATCCCCGCACTGATCGTGTTGATGCTGCAGGCGCTTGCGGCCACCAGAGCGGACACCGTGTGGCGGATGGCGGCACGAGCCGCCGCCGAGGTCGCTGTCATTCCGCTTGCATTCGGTGCAGCAGTGAGTCCGCTCGTTGCATTCAGTGCGAGGTCGATCGGCCAGTACCCGAACGCCGAGCCGATCTGGGTCCTCCCTGCGATCGTCGCCGCAATCGCACTCTTCGCTGCGTGCAGCAGCGGTCGACAGTCGGAACGCTCCCGTGTCGCGCTTTTCGTTGCGGCGTGTCTTGCGTCGGTCGCTGCCGCATTGGTCGTCGGGGCGGACCTCTACGGCTGGGACGACGTCGCGGTGCTCTGGGCGATCGCGGCGCTGTGTGCGGCCGTCGGACGAGCGCGGGGCGTCGCCTGGCTCCACGGCGCCGGCACCGTTGTCGTTGCAGCGGTCGGTGCAACATCGGGTGTTGCGGAACTGTCGGCCGGTGGCGCAGCCCTCGTCCTCGTTGCCGTGGCGACAACTGCCACGGGCGTTGCGTTCCGTTCCTCGGGCATCACGCCGGTCCACACGATCGCAGCGGGCTCGGCCGTGCTCTCACTCCTCGTCGCATTCGGGGCCGAACCGCACGTCCAGTCACTGGTGGCTGCGGTCGTCGCTGCGCAGTTCACGCTGTCTGCCGTGTCGATGCGCCGTCAGTTCGCTGCCGCGGCCGGTGCGGTCGTTGCCACGACGGCGACCATCAGCCTGTGGTGGACGACCGGCACCAACGACGCAGTGATCGCCTGGCTTGCTCCGTACGGCGCCGACGGCGGCGACGTCGCACTCGGCGTCGCTGTGCTGTCGCTCCTCGTCGCGGGCGGGCTGCTCCGACGGGTTCAGCCGACGGCCGATCGCGTCTCATCGTGGCTGGCCTACAGCCCAGGGCTCGGGATGGCGGCGGCCTGGCTGCTCGACGCCCAGTTCGACGGCGACGGTCTGTGGGCGACGGTCGGAGGGTTGACCGTCGGCATCGTCGCAGTCGGCATCGGTGGCTGGCGCCGGCTCGGCGCCCCGTTGGTGTGCGGCACTGCCCTGATCGGCGCCTCGGTGTTGGCTTCGGTTGGTCCCCGGCTCGCCTCGGCGCCGACCTGGATGTGGATTGCGGCCGGTGGCGCCACGCTGCTGGTGCTCGCCGCACTGATCGAACGCAGCGATCGGTCGGTTCTCGTCGCCGACCCCGAATCGGACGCGCCGACCATCGTGCAGCAGTTCTTTCGGGGATTCGAGTGATCGCCTGATCCCGTGCCGGGCAACCGCTGCCACATCTCCGCGGCACGCTCAGTCATCGGATCGGATCGGAGGATGATCGACGAGGTAACGCATGGCCTCGGCAGCGGAGTCGGCGGTGCCGATCATCGAGGCGTAGGTGCGGTCGCCGGCCAAACGGCGCAGCAGCGGCTCGGCGGGCAGCTCCTCGGTCCAGAAGTGTCGATCGAGGAAGACCATCGGGCTGACGATGCCGAACACGTCGTAGTGGTTCTGCGTCGCATCCTGGAACACCTCCTGCGTCGTCCCAGCGGCACCTGGGGCGAACACGACACCGCGAGTGGCAATCGCCAACAACCCGTCCTCGCGGATCGAATTGGCGAAGTACTTGGCGACGACGGTGGCGAACTGATTGGTCGGCTCGTGGCCGTAGAACCAGGTGGGGACTGCCAAGCTCTCTGCTCCGTCGGGGTACGCATCGAGCACGGCCTGGCCCGCAGCGAGGTACTGATCGGCGTGGTGGAAGTCGGTCTCGGCGGCCAGCAACGCCAGCGCCGCGTCGAGCGCATCGTCGTCGTGCGCCGACAGCCACGCGCCGAGGTTCGCTGCTTCCATGGCTCCGGGGCCGCCGCCGGTGGCGACGTGCCAGCCGGTGCGGGCCATCGACCGGCCCAGCTCGGCGACGGTGCGGAATGCGGGGTCGGTTCGGCGTACCGCATGACCGCCCATCACCGCGACCACCTCGGGCCGGGCCTCGAGGTGTTCGGCCAAGGCGTCGTCGATCGCATGGTCGTGCAGCCGCGTCGCGAGCGCTGCCAGGACGGGCACGTTCTGCCCGCGCCCCCACTGCGTCGTCCAGGAGTAGATCTTCGAGTCGAGCGCGTCTCGGTCGAACGAACCAGGCACTGCCGGGTCCCAACCACCCAGCAGCTCGCCGTGCCCGTACAGGTGGGGCCGGTAGGTGTCGAACGGCAATCCGGGCAGACGCGGAAACACGACGGCACCTGATTCGAGCACGTGCTCCAGCGCTTCGGTCTCCAGACGTGTGCCGAGGAAGGTCCCGCCGGTGCACGACAACGACTCGATGATCGCAGTCCGACCCGACAGGTCGACGCCTTGCACGACGATGCCTTCGAGCGTGCCGCGAGTCGCCACGTACTCGTCGAACTCCTCGATCGTGTGCAGTTCCCGCATGGCGCCATCGTAGGACCGGCCCCCCACCCAGGTGCTCGTGGGGGATGGTCCCGATGGTGTACGTTGCGGCGATCGTTCACCATTGATCCATGACCGACTTCCCCCCACCATCGGATTCATCACCATCGAATCCCGCGCCGTCGAATGCCGCGCCGTCAGCATCGCCATCGCCGTTCTTCCCGCCGCCCGCATCGGTCCCGCCCGGCTATGTCGCTCATCAGTCTGGCTTCTCACCGAGTTCCGGCTCTGCACCGACCGGCAACTGGGTCGGAGCCATCTTCGCCGCAGTCGGCATGCAGATCGGCGCCGTCGTGGTGTCCGTCATCACCGTCACGATCCTGTTCGTGGCTGCCTTCTCGACCTTCGGAGACCGGACCGGGGAATCCCCTGCATGGACTCTCGTCGCGCTCCCTGTCGGCTTGGCAGCCGTTGCGCTCTACATCGGGTCGGGTTACGTCGCAGCGCGCATCGCTCGCGACGGCAAGGGTTGGCTGATGTTGATCATCGGGCCGTTCATCATCGGCACCGTGCTCACACTGCTCGGTTCGATCGCTTCCCTCTTCGGCTGACGACGACATGCTGCCGGACGACGCGGTGCCAGGCACCACGTCGTCTCGAACCGACCTCCCTGGTCGTCACGGCTATCCGGCGTCGGTGAGTTCGCGACTCAGCTCGCGGATCTCGTCACGAAGCTTGGCGGCGTACTCGAACTTCAGCTCGGCTGACGCCTCCTGCATCTCGGCTTCGAGGGTCTGGATGAGCCGTTGCAGTTCCTGCTGCGGCAGGTTCTTGAGCTCTTGGGCCACCTTGTCACGCTCACGCTGGCGCCGCTTGTCCTTGCCCGGCACCGACGAAGACGACTCGGGTCGAAGCATCGAGAGGATGTCGCCGACGGCCTTGCGGATCGTCTGCGGGTCGATGCCGTGCTCCTCGTTGTAGGCGAGTTGCACCTTCCGGCGACGCTGTGTCTCGTCGATCGCCCGAGTCATCGAGTCGGTCACCCGATCGGCGTACATGACGACCTCGCCTGACACGTTGCGCGCTGCACGCCCCATCATCTGGATCAGCGACGTCTCGGAACGCAAGAAGCCTTCCTTGTCGGCGTCGAGGATGCAGATCAACGACACCTCCGGCAAGTCCAGGCCCTCACGCAGCAGGTTGATGCCGACGAGGACGTCGAACTCGCCGAGGCGCAGCGCCCGGATGATCTCGATGCGCTGGATCGTGTCGATGTTGCTGTGCAGGTACCTGACCTTCATGCCCTGTTCGAGCAGGTAGTCGGTGAGGTCTTCGGCCATCTTCTTGGTCAGCGTCGTGACGAGCACACGTTCGTCGTTGGCGACACGACCCTGCACCATCTCCATGAGGTCGTCGATCTGACCCTTCGTCGGCTTGATGACGACTTCGGGGTCGACGAGACCGGTCGGACGGATGATCTGCTCGACGACCTTGCTCGACACACGCAGCTCGTACTGGCTCGGCGTCGCCGACAGGAAGATGCACTGATTGACCCGCCCGAGCACCTCTTCGAACGTGAGCGGCCGGTTGTCGCGAGCTGACGGCAGGCGGAAGCCGTGCTCGACCAGCATGTCCTTGCGGCTGCGGTCGCCCGCGAACTGGCCGTGCAGTTGCGGTACGGCGACATGGCTCTCGTCGACGACCAACAGGTAGTCCTCGGGGAAGTAGTCGAGCAGCGTGAACGGGGGCTCGCCGTACTCGCGACCGTCGATGTGCATCGAGTAGTTCTCGATGCCGTTGCAGTAGCCGAGTTCGCTCATCATCTCGAGGTCGTACGACGTGCGCATACGCAACCGCTGCGCTTCGAGCAGCTTGTCCTGTTCCTCGAACTCCTTGAGCCGGACCTGCAACTCGTGCTCGATCTGACCCATCGCCCGGGTCATGCGCTCGTTGCCGGTGACGTAGTGCGTGGCCGGGAAGACGTGCGCCCGCTCCATCTCGCGCAGGTTCTCACCGGTGAGCGGGTCGATCATCGTGATCCGGTCGACGGTGTCGCCGAACATCTCGATGCGCAGCACGTTCTCCTCGTAGGCCGGGTGCACTTCGATCGTGTCGCCACGCACCCGGAAATTGCCACGTCCGAGCGTCATGTCGTTGCGGTCGTACTGCATCTCGACGAGGCGACGCAGGATGTTGCGCATGTCGTAGTCGACCCCGACATTGAGGTCGAGCAGGTTGCCCTTGTACTCCTCGGGGTTGCCCATGCCGTAGATGCACGACACCGACGCGACGACGATCACGTCCTTGCGAGTGAGGAGCGCAGCCGTGGTCGAGTGACGCAGTCGCTCGATGTCGTCGTTGATCGAAGAGTCCTTCTCGATGAAGGTGTCGCTGCTCGGGATGTAGGCCTCGGGCTGGTAGTAGTCGTAGTACGACACGAAGTACTCGACGCGGTTGTGCGGGAAGAAGTCACGCATTTCCTGGCAGAGCTGCGCAGCGAGGCTCTTGTTCGGCGCGAGGATCAACGTCGGGCGTTGCGTCTGCTCGATGGTCCAGGCAATCGTCGCCGACTTGCCCGAGCCCGTGATGCCGAGCAGGGTCTGGAACCGCTCCCCTGCCTCGATGCCTTCGGACAAGGCCTTGATCGCTGCGGGCTGTGCGCCGGCCGGGTCCCAGTCGGAGACCACCTGGAACTTGTTCTCGTTGCCGGTGTCGTAGTTGCTGAACGACGACGATGCTGCGATCAATGCCTGTTCCGGTGATTGATCCGCCACCGTCGGGTCGGGCACGAGGGCGTTCGGCGTGATGACTGTGTCCTGGTCGATCGTCTCACTCACCCGGCCAGTGTAGCCACTCCGTCACGAACGCACGTTCGTACACGGCACTCGAACGGACCGTCGGGGCCAGGCACAGACGGGACTTCGGCCAGGCCCGTCAGCCCGAACCATCAGCCCGAATATCAGGCGTGGAACTTGATGCGTAGCGCAGCGATGGCGTAGCCGTCCATCTCGAGCACGGTGAACTCACCGAGTTCGGTGCGCACGCTGTCGCCCGCAGCCGGGATCTCGTCCAGCGCGGCGATCACGTACCCCGCAACGGTCTGCCACTCGCCGTCAGGCAATGCGACTCCCGTGCACTCCTCCAACTCGTCGGGACGCAGGGTGCCGTTGACGCGCCAGGTGCCGTCGGCGTGCTGGGCGCAATCGCCGAGGCGATCATCGGACTCGTCGTCGAAGTCACCGATCAGTTCCTCGAAGACGTCTTCGAGCGTGACCAGGCCGACGACCGTGCCGTGTTCGTCGACGGCCACCGAGATGTGTTTGCGTTCGCCACGCATCTCGACCAACAGGTCCTCGAGCCGGTGATGCTCGGGAGTGACCATCAGCGGTCGCACCATCTCGCGAGCAGTCGTCGTCTCCCAGGCGCCGTCGTCGAGACGGAGCAGGTCCTTGGCGTGGATGAAACCGAGGCAGTGATCGAGATCGTTCTCGTGGATGACGATGCGGGTACGACCGGTCCGGTGAGCTTCGGCGGCGACCTCGGCGGCTGTGGCATCAGCCGGCATCGACACGATGTCGCGCCGGACCGTCATCGCGTCCGCAGCCGTCAGGCCGGACAGTTCGAGCGAGCGCGTGAGCAGTTGGTGGTCTTCGGCCTTGATGTCTCCATGCCGGTTCGACTCGTCGAGGAGCAGGATGAGGTCGGTCGGCGAGTGGGCCATCGCTCGCTCGTCCTGCGGCTCGACGCCGACGAGGCGGACCACGACGTTCGCGAGGGCGTTGAGGAACCAGATGATCGGCTGGAACACCCGCACGAACGCACGGAAGGGGCGAGCCAACAGCAGCGACGACTTCTCGGGATCCGAGATCGCCCACGACTTCGGTGCCATTTCACCGACGACCATGTGCAAGAACACCACGAGCGACAGGCCGAGCGTGAAGCCGATGAGGTGCGACAATCCGATGCTGAGACCGAAGACGCTGATCGTCGTGCTGGACAGATCGAAGAACTGGTCCAACGCGCCTTCGATGACGTGCGCGATCGCCGGTTCCGCAACCGCACCGAGCCCGAGCGAACACATCGTGATGCCCAACTGAGCACCGGCGAGCATGAGCGTCAGTTCCCGGATACCGGCGAGCGCCGAGACGGCGCGCTTGTTGCCGTCGGCCGCGAGTTGTTCGATCTTGGATCGGCGAGCGGCGAGCAGTGCGAACTCCGCTGCGACGAAGAAGGCGTTGAGAGCGAGGAGCACGACGGCGATGCCGAGCGCGCCCCATTCGACGCCGAAGCCGCCCTCGCCTGCCTCTGCTGCGAGCATCGAGATCATGACGACGCGCCGTTCTCGTCGGTCGCGTCGGCGTTCTTGCCAGCCGCGTCGAGCGTCTCGGTCGCCGGTGCATCGTGATCCGACACACCATCGCCGTCATCGTCGTTGTGCGTGATCCCGGAGTGGGGGTCCAGTTGCAGGAGCACCTGGGTGATCGCGAACTCTTCGACATCGAGCACTTCGATCCGGATGCCGTCGACGACGACGTTGTCACCGACTTCGGCAATCCGCTCGATCCGATCGAGAACGAGGCCGGCCACGGTGTCGTACTCGCCATCGGGCAGCGTGAATCCGGTGAAGCGTTCGATCTCGTCGGGACGCGAAATCGCCGCGATCGACCAGACTCCCGGCTCGACTTCCAAGTACTCGCCAGGCAGCGCCGGATCGTACTCGTCTTCGATCTCACCGACGAGCTCTTCGACGAGGTCTTCGAGTGTCACGACGCCGGCCGGAGCGCCGTATTCGTCGATGACGACGGCCATTTCGGTCGAGTGCGACTGCAACTCGGTCAGGACGACATTGAGGCCGGCGGCCTCCGGCACCACGAGCACGTCGTGCAGCAACTGCTCGATCGGCGTCTCGACGTACTTGCTGCGGGCCACGCCGAGCAGATCCTTGGCATGCACGAGACCGGTCACCTTGCCGGATTCGTCGACGACCGGGAAACGGGAATGGTGCGATGACATCAGCGCATGCAGGTCCGCAGCCGTCGCCGTCGCATCGATCGTGACGACGCGATTCCACGGGACCATCGCGTCAGAAGCCTCGAGGTCACCGAAGTCGATGGCGCGCTCGAGTAGCGATGCCTGCGACACGGTGAGCTGGCCACTCTCGGCGGAGGAGTCGACGATGAAGTCGAGTTCATCGGTCGACACCGATCCGTGCAGTTCCTCGACGGGCTCGATTCCGAGGACCCGGAGCAGTCGGTTGGCCGAGCCGTCGAACAGCCGGATCAAGGGGCCCGCCACCTTCATGAACACCAGGGTCGAGCCGGCCACGGCGCGAGCGACGGGTTCGGGCTTGGCGATGGCGAGATTCTTCGGAGCGAGCTCGCCGAAGACCATCTGTGCCACGGTGGCGAAGACGAACGACAACGTCAGCGCGATGCCGAAGCTCGCGGACTCGGCGATGCCGACCGCTTCCAACAGCGGTTCGAGCGCACCGGCGATCGCTGGTTCGGCGATGAAACCGAGCACGAGGGACGTGACCGTGATGCCCAGTTGGGCGCCGGAGAGCATGAAGCTCAGCCGTTGATGCACCTGGATCGCACGCTTCGACTTGCGGTCGCCGTCGTCAGCGGCCTCGACGAACTTCGCGCGACGCGATGCGACATACGCGAATTCGGCCGCAACGAAGTATCCGTTGGCTGCGATCAGCAGCACGACGCCGAGCAGACCCAGGGCAGTGATCATGAGCGGGCCAAACCCGGACTGGGAGGGTGCTGAGCAGCAATCGAGGAGCTGCCCAGGCAGGGTTGGTCTTCGTCCGACATGAGTGAGCCGATGATATCCACGTCCGAGCCCTCTCCCGTCGATCCATGCACCTCTCGACGATCTGGGGTCGACACGACGGACCGACTCGATTGACCAACTACGTTGGTCCCATGACCAACTTCCATGACCTCGAAATGACGTCGATCACCGGCGAACAGGTGAGCTTCGACCAGTACAAGGGGAATCTCGCACTCGTCGTCAACGTCGCCAGCGCTTGAGGCCTCACGCCTCAGTACGCAGGTCTGCGTGCGCTTCACAATGACAACGACGACGTGGTCGTCCTCGGCTTCCCGTGCAACCAGTTCGCGAACCAAGAGCCCGGCACCGATGCCGAGATCCTCGAATTCGCGACCTCGAAGTTCGACGTGAACTTCCCCATGTTCTCCAAGATCGAGGTGAACGGTGACGGCGCCGCACCGCTGTATCAACTCCTCAAGGATGCTCAGCCCGGCGAGGGCGACACCTCCGACATCACCTGGAACTTCGAGAAGTTCCTCGTCGACGGTTCCGGCAACGTCGTCAAGCGGTACGCACCACCGACGACACCTGCAGACATCGCGGCGGACCTCGATCAGTTCCGCTGACCACTGAAGACACTGACGACGGCGACGCTCCATCACCATCACGGTGAAGCGTCGCCGTCGTCGCGTCCGGGCACGACCGCTCTGACAGCCCTGCCACGCCCGAGAAATTTCCGCTCAAGTTCTCTGATCGCGAGTCGATAGCTGTCTCAGACTGACGGTAGCGACAACATCAAATCCGCAGTTCGGTTTGAGTCATCACGACGAGACAGAGAGCAGGAGCTTTCAATGTGTCACCGAGCACGCGGGCGCGCCGCCCGATCGAGCATCGATCATGGACCACCACCGCAGTGTGGGGCACCACCGCGCAACAGCTGCGGAGACTCCGGCTTCAGTCTCGTCGAGACGATCATCTCGATCGCACTCGCAGGCATCGTGGTCGTCGGCACGCTCAGCGCCGTCACGACGGCGCTGACCGCTTCGTCGACCAGCCGGTCTGCGGCCAATGTCGAGACGTCTCTGGTGAACGCTGCCGACCGTGTGAACCGTGCTCCGAAGCGATGTGACTACAGCATCTACGCTCAGGCAGCCGTCCAGACCCAGGGCTGGGACCCGAGCACGGTGAGCGTCAGCCAGCAGTACTACCTGCCGGGCGTCGACCCGACCGCAGCAGGAACCTGGCTCACCGGTCCGGCCGCGTCGACGGGTTGCGCAGGCTCCACGCCGACCGAACTCCTCGTGCAGCGCGTTGCGATCTCCATCACCAGCCCGAACGGCCAGGTCACACGCACGATCGAAGTGGTGAAGTCCGATGTCTAGGAACGCCTTGCAACGCCGTCACCACGATCACGACGATCACCACGATCACCACGATGAGGGCATGACGTTGGTCGAAGTCCTCATCGCCGGCGTGGTCATGGCCTTGCTGACGACGGTGATCTCCGCCGCGATCATCGTGACCCTGCGCCAGCAGGACAACATCGAGGGACGCGTCAACGTCGCCCGTGCCGAACAGAACGTGTCCGCGTGGATCCCTGCGGACCTCTCGTCGGCAAGCGCGGTCGACACCAGTCCTGATGCGACACCCTGCGGTGCGCAGGTGTGCGACGGTATCGACCTCAGCAACGGCTCGAACGTGCTGTTGCTCTCCTGGACGTCGGTCACCGACGACGGGTCGCCGCTCGACACCAGCATCTCCTACCACTTCGCTCCAGCCGCCGACGGCGTGCTGTATCACCTGACCAGGGTGAAGTGCACGTCCTCGGGAACCGGGTGGACCTGTAGCTCCTTCATCGTCTTGCGCGACCTCCCCGGGCCACCGGCCGGCGAGGAGTTCGTCCCCGGCGTGCTGCACGGTGCCGCTTGCCGGGCGACACCCGACCCCGTGCTCTGCACCAGGCCGGACTGGGTGATCATCGTCAGCGAAGCACTCCCTGCCGACGCGACGTCGGCGACACCGAATCCCGTCCCGATCACCGGTTCGGACCGCAAGGACGCCAACCGAGTCATCGTGTCGATCAACGGCGGAGGCGACGTCGCCGGTGCTGGCGGCGGCGTCAACCAGGTCAGCATCACCGCAGGCGGCACCGTTCGGAGTCACATCGAAGCAAGCAGCGTGCAAGGCGCGCCGACCTTCGTCGAAGCGCGGAGTCGATGCGGTGGACCGATCACCCTCGTCGTCGACGAGTCGAACTCGATCGGGACATCGATCACCGACGTGAAGGCCGGTGTCCGCCGCTTCGTCGAAGCGCTCGCCGGCACGCCGGTGCAACTCCAGGTCGTGAGATTCCACACGACGAGCAGCGTGCTCGGCAGCTCACAGTGGCACGAGTACTTCGACATGACGGACCAGGCCGACGTGAACACACTCCTCGCGTCGATCAGCGATCTGCGCGGCAGTTGGTCGACGAACCCGAGCGGCGGCACGAACTGGGAGGAGGCGCTCTTCCGCACCTTCTACAAGGCCGACGGCACGACTGCAGCAACCATCCCCGACTCCGTGGTGTTCTTCACCGACGGCGTCCCGACGTTCGATCGCCTGGTCCAACGCACGACACCAGGTGTCATCCCGGCCGAACCCGCCGCACCCGGCCTGCCCTGGGCGGTCTCGACGGGCAGTGCCTACAGCCAGGTGGCATTCCGTCGTGCCGACTTCATCGCCAACAAGTACCGCCGGAGTGTCCGGTTCATCGGCGTCGGCGTCGGCTCGGGAATCACACAGTCGTCCAACTGGGTCGTGGACCCCGGTGCCGGCTATCGCACGCAGTGGGAACGCGGCTCCTACAGCCACGTTCGCGACACGATCGGCTACGAGGCTCGCTACCAGAAGAAGGACTCGAAGAACAGCGCCTGGTACTGGGTCAATGCCTCCACCTACAACAGCGCAGATTCGAACCGTCGCCAGGACGTCGGGTGGACCGCAATCACCGACGCGCAGTTCCGGTCGGTGGAGAACCCACCGAACACGAACAGCGACGACGGCATGCGGGTGGTGACAGCCTCGAGTACGCCCGTGAGCGCAGTCGAGTTCGCCGCCAACGCCTCGAACCCGTCGTACCGCGCGGTGACCAAGACCTGGAACAACGGACCCAACTGGGAGATCTGGACCGGAACGCGGAGCAGCGACGCGACGCACTATCGGTCCGCGAAGCTCTACAACTCGACACCGTACGAGGCGTACGACCCGGCAGTCACCGCCTCCACTCGCAACGACGTGGTGCTCGCTCGCCTCATCGCAGGCAACGACAACGGGACCCCGGCCAACTGGGACGGCTCGAAGTACACCAACACCGAGATCGCGGACATGTACGTGTTGCCTCAGTGGTCACAGTTCGGCACGGCGATGGAAGCCGTCGCGCTCGGTGACTGCGGCGGCACGCTGACGTTGCAGACCAAGCTCGACGGCGCAACAGCGGTCCAGGACCCGTTCGTGTACCAGAACAGCAGCGTGACCGACTCGGCCGGCAGCCCGGTTCCCTTCACGCCGACCGTGGTGACGACGAACCAGCAGTTCCGCACCGGCACCTTCGACCTCGCGGTGCCGAACGGGCAGTTCGTCAATGTCGACATCGTCCCCCAGAACCTCTCGCAGCTCAAGGCGTACACCCCAGGGGCCTGGACCTGCCGAGCGGGGAACCAGAACCGGTCCGTGCTTCCCGTCGACATCGTCGACGGCGGCCTCTGGAAGGGCGTCCGAGTCAAGGTCGCTGCGAACGAAGCAGTGTCGTGCACCCTGTCGGTCACCCGATGAACCAGCAGCAACAACCAGAGCGAGGGCAGGGCAGGGACGACCGCGGTTCGGCGCTCGTGCTCATTCTCGTCATGATCGTGATCGGGTCGCTGATCGTGATTCCGATGATGCAGTACACCATGACCGTACTGCGGGCGAACACGTCGCTGAGCCAGAAGTCCAAGCGCATCGAAGGCGTCAAGTCGGGGCTTCGCATCGCCCTGGCCGACCCGGCTCGGCTGTACGACTCGTGCGGGGCCGGCGGCCCGACCGTCCCGGTCGCACTCGCGCCGACGACGATCAACGGCGTGGACGTCAGCACCAAGTGCTACCTCATCGACTACGCATCGGCCCAGGCCGAGAACGAACTGCGGATCGGGCTCACCGCCACTCGGGCAAACAGCACGATCGCTGCCGAGATGACCGGGACCCGATCGCCTGTGGTGGCCCCGACGGCGACGACGGCATGGTGGGCATCGACGACCGTCACCTCCCAGACCGACCGTGTGTGGCTGCCCAACCTGCCCACGCACGGCCTGAACCGCCGCTCCCCGGCAGGCTTCGTGATGCCCGCAGACTTCCCTGCCTGCACCGTGTACTTTCCCGGCACCTACCCAGATCCCCTCGTGCTGGGCGGCCCGACCTACTTCGCCTCGGGCATCTACTACTTCGAGAACGAAGTCCGCATCGTCGGTGGCGCATCTGTCGTCGTCGGCTTGGGCGCCATCGAGGGTTGCAGCGCCGACCAGGAAGCGATCTTCAACGCGATCAGTCCACCCTCGACCCACAACATGAGCGGTCTGGGCGCAACGTGGGTGCTCGGCGCCCAGGGTCGAGTCGTCGTCGACAACTCGAACGGCTCGCCGCTGTCACTCCGGTTCAACACCAGGTACGTGTCACCCGACGACGGCGGGTCGGCGTCGTCGGCAGGCGTTTCGATCATGAGCGTCAACGGCGCACTGGACGGAGCGCAAGGGGTCGACCTGCACGTCGACAACGTCATCGATGTCCCACTGTCACTGGTGGGCCTCGTCGGACCGGTCGGGTCGACCGACCAGGACTACCTGCCCTCGGTCCACACGCCGAAGCCCGCCGCACCCAACCCAGCAGCGGCGCCGACCGCAACGCGCTTCAGCACGACTGCTCGGGTCACCTGGACCGCACCAGCAGCAAACGGCTCCCCGATCACGGGATACGTCGTCACTGCATCGACGGGTCCGTCATGCATCACGTCGGGGGCCACCACCTGCGTCGTCACCGGGCTGTCCAACAGCATTCCGGTCTCGTTCAGCGTCATCGCGCGCAACGCCGTCGGCGACTCGGCCGCATCGCCCATTTCGGCGGCCGTCACCCCCGGCGGCACGACCACCCTCACTGCGCCCGCACGACCCGGAGCACCGAACGTCACTCCGTACGCCAACAGCGCACGCATCTCCTGGGTGGCTCCGACCGACGGAGGCGCACCGATCACCTCGTACATCGTCACGGCATCGCCTGGCGGCCAACTGTGTACGGTCGATGTGTCGACGGCAGGCGTCCCACCGCTGCAGTGCGACATCGTCGGTCTCGCCACCACGTCGCTCCCCGGCCACACCTTCACGGTGACGGCGCGCAATGCCGTGGGTCTTTCGACAGCATCTCCTTCGAGCCTCGTGCCCATCCTGACCACGGCGCTCCTCGGCCCGCTGCCCGCAGTACCCGCGGCGCCGGCATCGCCGGAGTACACCCCGACAGCGATCGTCGAATTCGACCTGCCGAACTCGGCTCCTGTCGAGCTGGCCATTCCGGGATACATCTCGATCCCGCAGGGTCGCCTGCGATCGAACAATCCCCACGGGCTCGACGTCGGTGTGTCCGGCGGGATCCTCGCTGCTCAGTTCGACATCATCGACGGACGGAGCGCGGGTGAGTCGAGTCTGCCGATCGGGTTCATCGAAACCGTCGTCCAACGTGTCCTGCGGGTGGTGTCGACGACCGACGAAGGACTCGAGACGTCGACGGCGATCGTGCAGGTGAACCAGAACGGTGCCTACGCGATCAACTCCTGGGAGATCCAGTGACCTTCACGCACCACCGTCATCGGTAACTTTCATCGTGGGTTCGTCGACCCGCTCGGTTGCATCGAGCAGATCGACGATCGGAACGTCCGGCGGAGGCGTTGTCGAGCGGTACTGCTCGAGCTGCGCCGGGCCGAATGCGGCGAATGCTTCGTCGACCAGATCCCAGTAGGTCCGTCGGACGCCCGCCGTGCCGGCGTCACGTGCCGATTCGTAGCAGGCGATCGACTCCGGCCTCGGCACATAGGTGTAGACCGATCCGGTCATCACGCCGTCGGGATCGTCGTCGATCACCGCGATCTGGTCACTCACGTCGACGCGGTCGTAGTTCCGTTCGCGCCGATCGAGGTTGACCAACTCGTCTCCGGAGATCGACGCCACCACGCCGTTGGTCGTCTCGCCGGCTGCGACGGCGAGGCCGAGCGCCACGATGGTGCCGTCGTCGACACGTCGGCCGTCGTCTGTCTGCCACTGTCCCGACATGTGCATCACCCCGTAGTTCCAGCGTCGCCCGAACCCGGCGAGCTCGGCCCGGAAGAAGTCGACTTCGTGCACCGCGACCCGCCCGATCGTGCGCGCCATCGAAGTGGGGCTGACCAGCGATCCGTAGCCGAAGATCCACACGGTTTCGCCACCGCGGTCAACCGATTCAGGGTCCACCGCCGGGTGCCCGGCACCATCTCGATCATCGGCTCGATCATCGGCTCGATCATCGGCTCGACCAGCGTCGACGGTCGGCGGCAACGCCACGAGCGTCGGCCACAACCGATCGACCTGAGCCACCAAGTCGACGATGTCACCTGAGTTGTCGATGACGTGTGTCGCCGTCTCCAACCGCTTCTCACGCGTGATCTGACTGTTGATGCGATTCTGAGCATCCTGCTCGGACATGCCACGGAACTCGACGACGCGTTGGACGGCGAGGTCGTAGGGAATGTCGACGACGATCGTGGCGGCGAGACCCTTGCGCGGGTTCTCACCGAGCAACGGGAAGTCGAGGACGACGAGCCGGTCGGTGTCGACATTGAGGTCGATCTGGCGTTGGATCTCGGCCTGCATCGCCGGGTGCACGATGCCGTTCAGGTCCTTGAGCGCTTGGTCGTCGCTGAACACGATCTTGGCGACCTCGGCCCGGATCAGCGCCCCGTCGTCGTCGAGGATGTGGTCACCGAAGCGTTCCGCCATCGCCGCCACGACGGGCGTGCCCGGCCCCTGCAGATCCCGGGCGATCTCGTCGGCGTCGACGATCGCTGCGCCCCGTTCGGCGAACAGCTTCGACACCGTCGACTTGCCCGCTCCGATACCACCTGTCAAACCAACGACGATCACGAAAACGAATGATGCCCGACTCAGACGAGCCGGGCATCATTCACTTCGTTCGCAGTGCGCCGAAGCGCATCGGATTACTCGGAGGCGGATTCCTCTTCAGCGGCTGCTTCGGCCGGAGCCTCTTCGACCGCTGCTTCGGCCGGAGCCTCTTCGACCGCTGCTTCGGCCGGAGCCTCTTCGACTGCTGCTTCGGCGGGTGCCTCGGCCGGAGCTTCTTCAGCTACTGCATCTGCGGGTGCTGTTTCGGCTGCTGCCTCGCCACCCTCAGCGGCGACCGCTGCTGCCAGAGCTGCAGCAACTTCGCCTTCGCCTTCTCCGCCTTCGCCGTAGTACTCGCTCCAGGCGGCTTCGGCTTCTGCCGATGCTTCACCCTGGACGTAGTTGCCCTCGGTGTCGACTTCGAAGTGCTCGCGGTACTCAGCAGCGAGCTCGCCACCTTCGGCGGCCTGCTTGATCGACAGCGAGATGCGTCGACGGGCGAGATCGAGATCGATGATCTTGACCCACAGCTCCTCGCCGGGCGTGACGACCTGCTCGGGGCTGTCGACGTGGTGCGCCGACATCTCCGAGATGTGGACGAGGCCTTCGATGCCGTCGCCGACCTGAACGAACGCACCGAACTGCACCAGCTTGGTGACTCGGCCGTAGACGAGCTGTCCGACCTGGTGGCCTTCGGCGAATTCCTGCCACGGATCCTGCTGCGTTGCCTTCAGCGAGAGGCTGATGCGCTCGCGGCTGAAGTCGACGTCGAGGACCTGCACCTTGACCGGATCGCCGACGGTGACGACGGAGCCGGGGTGGTCGACGTGCTTCCAGGAGAGCTCGGAGACGTGGATGAGTCCGTCCATGCCGCCCAGGTCGACGAAGGCACCGAACGACACGACGCTCGACACGGTTCCCTCGCGTACCTCGCCGACCTTGAGGTTGGTGAGGAACTGGTCGCGGGTCTCCTTCTGGTTCTCTTCGAGGTAGGCCCGACGAGAGAGGACGACGTTGTTGCGGTTCTTGTCCAGCTCGATGATCTTGGCGTGGACCTGGGTGCCGATGTACGGAGCGAGATCACGGACACGGCGGAGTTCGACGAGCGATGCGGGCAGGAAGCCACGCAGGCCGATGTCGACGATGAGGCCGCCCTTGACGACTTCGATGACCGGACCGGAGACGACTTCGTCGGCTTCCTTCTTCGCTTCGATGTCGCCCCAGGCACGCTCGTACTGCGCACGCTTCTTGGAGAGGAGGAGGCGACCTTCCTTGTCTTCCATCGTGAGCACGAGTGCTTCGACGGTCTCACCGATCGAGACGACCTCGGACGGGTCGACGTCGTTGCGGATGCTGAGCTCGCGGCTCGGGATGACACCTTCGGACTTGTAGCCGATGTCGAGGAGGACTTCGTCCTTGTCGATCTTGACGACGGTGCCGTTGACCATCATGCCGTCTTTGATCTCGACCATGGTGCCGTCGATCGCGTCGGCGAAGGACATGCCGAGGTCGTCGGAGGTGATTTCGCGAGGTGTGTAGTTGCCCTCGTCGTCGAAGGTGCCGAACCCTGAGTCAGCGGCGGCTGCCGGCGTTGCTTCGGGGTTCTGCTCGATTGCTTCGGCCGGGGTGTCGGCTGCTGCGTCGGCGGCGGGAGTGGTAGTCGTGTCGGACAAGGAGTTGCTCGTTTCGGATACGGATCTTGAGGTGAATGGATGGGAGCGACCACGCGGAAATGCCACGAATCGCAATCATCAACGATACCAAGCCTGCCCAGCATTCTCGCGCCGACGTTTCTCCCTGTCTGACGGGACATTCAGCGGCGGACCGAGCCGCGACCGCGTTGCGCCGACGAACGCCTCCCGCTCAGGTGGACAACGTCGGCGTGACGGTGCACGTGGCGACGGCGAGGTACTCGGGTGACTCGATCGTGGCGAATCGATCCCCGTAGGCCCCGGGCTCGACGCTGCTGATGGAGTCGACCGTGAAGCCGTGCGCTCCCAGCAGCAGCCGCAACTCACGGGGCGTGTAGCAACCGGTCCACAGATCGACGGTTTTCGGCTCACCGGACTCACTGCGAATCTCGGTCTGCTCGTGGCTGACACCGAGGTCGGCATCGAAATCGGCCTCGTCGTGGTACTTGACGGCGAAGTACGCATTGAACGCGCTCAGCGCCAACCGACCGCCAGGACGGAGCGCCGCAGACATCCCAGCCACCACTGCCGCGTCTTCGCCGTCCGCCGTCATCATCCCGAACGCGCCCTGGCAGAGACAGATCACCGCATCGAACTCGGAACGAAAGCCCAGCGTGCGGGCATCACCCCGCTCGAAAGTGGCTCCTGGTGGCGCCCCAGTAGTGGCCAGTTCGACGAAACGTTCCGAGATGTCGATGCCGTGCACGATGATCCCGCGTCGAGCCAATTCGTGCGCGTGTCGGCCGGTCCCGCAGCCAACGTCGAGCACCTGCTGGCCAGGAAGGAGGCCGAGCGCAGCGACGACGTGATCGGCCTCCTGGACTGTTCCCTTGGTGTGCGCGTACCGGTCGTACGCAGCACCCATGTGTTCGGCCAGCGGCTCGAACCAGTGATCAGTCACACCCTTAAGTTACGTGGGGTCTGACCCCACGTAACTTTGTTCGACGTGACTATCCCTTGGCGGCGGCCCATGTGTCGCCCCAGCTGACGTTGACTTCGAGCGGAACATCGAGGTCTGCGGCGTCGCGCATGATGTCGATCAGGAGCGGCCCGACAGTCTCCTTCTCCTCCGGCGGCACCTCGACGAGCACCTCGTCGTGGACCTGCAGGATCAGCACGCTCTCGTGGCCATGGGAGACGAGTTCTTCGTCGATGCGCACGATCGCCACCTTGAAGATGTCCGCTGCGAGTCCCTGGATACCGGCGTTCATCGCCTGACGCTCCCCCGCCTGACGGACTCGGAAGTTCGAGTTCATCAGCTCGGGGATCGGGCGGCGGCGACCGAACAACGTCTCGGTGTAGCCGCGCTCACGTGCCTCGGCGACGGTCGCGTCCATGTACGCCTTCACGCTCGGGAACGCCACGAAGTACGCATCGAGGATCGGCGCTGCTTCGTCGACCGGGATGTTGAGACGTTGGGCGAGCCCGTAGGCCTCCATGCCGTAGGCGAGGCCGTACGACACCATCTTCGCCTTCGAGCGTTGTTCGAGGGTGACGTCTTCCGAAGCGACGCCGAACACTCGCGCGGCGGTGGCGTTGTGGATGTCCTGCCCGCTGGTGAACGCCTCGATCAGACCGGGGTCGGCAGCGAGGTGGGCGATGCACCGGAGTTCGATCTGGTTGTAGTCGGCAACAAGCAGTTCGGTGCCGGGCGACGGGACGAACACCTTACGGAACTGACGACCCTCCTCGCTGCGCACCGGGATGTTGTGCAGGTTCGGCCGGTCCGACGACAGACGTCCCGTCCGGGCCACGGTCTGGTTGAACGTCGCGTGAATCCGACCGTCGGCGGCGACCTCGTGGAGGAGACCTTCGCCGTAGGTGCCACGCAGCTTGTCGACTTCGCGGTGCCGCATCAGCGGACCGAGGAACTCGGGCCACTCGGGCATCAGCTTCTCGAGCGTCGACGCATCAGTGGACGGGCCGGTCTTCGTCTTCTTGATCGGCGTCAATCCCTTCTCGTCATACAGCAGCTCGCGGAGTTGCTTCGGCGAGTTGAGATTCAGGTCTTCCTTGCCCGACACTTCACGCAGTTGAGTGACCAGCGATTCGACCTCGGCCTTGAGCTTGTCGTTGAGCGCCGTGAGCGCGTCGAGGTCGACGCCGACACCGAAGTGCTCCATCTTCGCGAGCACCAAGACGAGTGGATTCTCGATCGAGTCGTACAACTCGGCCATGCCCTGGGCTTCGAGGCTCTCGTGAATCGGGACGGCCAGATGGTGCACGGCGAGGGCGTCGCGGCCCGCGACCTCGGCGTCGCTCATCGAGGTGCCGTCGAGATCGAGTTGCCCCGAGTTCGCCGCGTCGGACGGTCGGGCGAACGCCGTGTACTTCTCGATCAGGTCCGGCAGTGCGTAGCGCGCCTCGGCCGGGTCGATCAGGTAGGCGGCGATGGCGGTGTCGAGGGTGAGCCCGCGCATCTCGATGTCGATGCCGAGCAGCGATCTCATCAGTTCCTTGACGTTGTGGCCGCGCACACTCTGATGAGCGGCGAGCGCCTGGCCGAGCGCCTCGTCGCCGAGCAGCTCCGACGGGATCCAGGCGACTTCCGAGGCCGAAGCGTCGGACACGACGGCGATGCCGGACAGGAACGACCGGCCGGGCTCGCCGGTCCATGCTGCAGAGATGTCGCAGTGCTCGACAGCTGCGATCAACGCTGTCGCGTCCGCCGCAGATTCCAGGACCGTCACCTCGGCGACGATCTCCTGGCGTTCCTCACCGGCCCCCATCGCCAGCGCGTCGACGTCGCCCCCGAGGGAGGCGAGTGCGTCGGTGATGCGGCCGCCGAGTGCTCTGAACTCGAGAAACTCGAAGAGCCGCTTCATCTCCT
>RCMY010001731.1_pt1 | contig 20307 bp, 20 predicted proteins | sample 2041341 | NCBI WGS metagenome assembly RCMY01 (sample SAMN09708234, study PRJNA481090) | Marine sediment metagenome, whole genome shotgun sequencing project. | reverse complement strand
AGCGCGGCGGCGCGATCAGGGCCCAGCGCTGGAATCAACCGGGTTTTACAGAAACCCGGCAGTGGTGCTTTGGCAAGGATGACGGTGCGGCATGTCGCGCAGTGTTTCGCCAAGATAGCTTACCGGTGCCGCGCGATACCACAGGCCCAGTTCATCCCCGCCATCCACGACATAGATTTGGGTGGACTCGACAATATCTTGATCCCGGTTCCGGATTGCTACGTCAAACCCGCTTTCGCGCAAAACATCGGCGACAGCGTCGCATTCGTCGGGGTTCCGCAGAGCGATAATCAGCAATAACTTGTGTGACCTGCGGCTGGCCTGATGATGCGCGCGCGCCAGCACTTCTATTTCGGTCAAACCGGTTTCAGCCGCAAGCCAGACCGGGCGGGTGCCGACTGTGCGGGCAAAGTCCTGCCGTTCGGTTTCGTGGTAGGGTAAAACGGGCATTGACGCTTCAATGATGCCAAGGGCCTGCACCCGCGTTGGCGTTGCCCCAATTTGCAGAAGAGCCCGTTTTGCGGGATCGTCAACGGTGACGATGACCTCAAAGAGGTTCAGTACCGCGCGCGTCAGGCCCGGAATCCAGTGACGGTCACTGGCGCGACTTGCGGCGGCTGTCGCCTCGACCAGAAAGCATGCAATGCCAGCAGTTTTCACGTGGCTGATCAAAAGCGGGTCCAGCGTATCGCCGATGAAAAGCGCAAGGGCGGGTTTCCAGTGATCCAGAAACCCCTGTATTTCGCGCCGTCCCTGCGGAGTCGGGGCGTTCGGATCGCCGTTAGCCGGACTGGTTTTCACAATATGGATCTGGTCGCCGTCGGCCAGCAATGCCTGTTCGATAATTGCTGCCTTTTCCAACATGGCACTGTTTGAACAGATAGCCCAAATCACAGTGCCGCGCGGCCGTGAAGCGTAGGCGGACGGCGTCCGTTTTTGATCATCCGCGCCGCGCAACGCCAGATAAGCCGAAAGCGGCAGGGATCGGGCCATGATCGTCGTCCGCTTACGTATCGAGTTCTTCGGTAGGCGAACTTTCGGCCTCTTCATCCTGCAGGCGATGGATATGCGCGATAAAATAACGTGCGTGGGCATTATCGACCGTGCGCTGGGCAGCACCTTTCCACGCGTTATAAGCGCTGGCATAGTCCGGGAACATGCCGACGATATCAATATCGTTGACGTCCTTGAAGGCATTCTTGGTGGGATCAACAAGCTCACCGCCGAAAACAAGGTGTAGGCGCTGTGTCATGGGATTTCCTTACATTACAGGTTTGCGCCACCCTATGCTGCCCGGTGCCGCGCCTCAAGGTGGCACGGCAGGTCTATGTCATCTCACCCGTTCGGCCACGACCCCGCCCTTTATCCCTTGTTGCGGGCCTCCGTCGACTTTGACTGCCCCGGTAACTATACCCTCGAAAGCCTGCGCGTTTCTGCCAAGGACATCACCTTCCAGTTGACCGCTGACAGCATAATCGCGGCGAAACGCGTCAGTCAGGTTCCCCCGCAGTCCAGCGACAGCCTGATAGTCATGCGGTCCGGGCTGGTCGTTGAACGTGCCGCGGAAAATTTCCAACGTCCCGTCAACGCTGCGGTTGGAATTGTCACGGAAGTTGCCTGCGCTGCCGCTCACCGTTTCGCGCAGAAGATCAATGTTCATATCGACATTTCCGATAACATCTTTGTCCGGACCAAGCGTCGTATTCAGCAGGCCCCGATACCCGAGGTTGGCAGAAAACGGCAACTGGCTGCTTTCCGTCAGGGGCAGCGCGGCAAACTCATCCAGCAGGATATTACGCTCGGCGGTGCGCGTGTTGTAGGTATCCGGTGGCGGCGGCGGTGGCTGGTACGATGGGGCGCCGGGGTTCGTTGCGGCACCGCAGGCGGTAAGGCCAAGCAATACGGGCAGGGCTATGGTGAATGTGCGCATGGAGAAACTCCTTTTTGAAAAGCGCGGCGTCGAAGTGCCGCTTTTGCAGAAAGGAAAAGCCTGACCCGGCCTGTCATTCAATATCAGCGCGGTGCTATGCCAAAGCAGACTGTAACGGACCGTGGATTTGTCCGGCCGCAATCAAACCGTCAAGTTGGGGGTGGGGATTGTTGTAAACTGCCAGCCCTCCGCGACGGTTGGTGACCAAACCACCCGCCTCTGCGACGATCAGAGCGCCCGCTGCCACATCCCATTCCCATGTCGGGCGCAGTGTGATCATCGCGTCAAAACGCCCCTGCGCAACAAGACATAACCGATAGGCAATGGACGACCGGAAATGCTGTTTCACCGGCGGCACCTGATCGTTGATCCAGAGTTTTGCGTCGAAATTCCATTTATTGCCAAGGACCGTTGCGCCATCCAGATCGGCCTTGCGGGAGACATCAATGGGTACACCATTTAACGTGGCCCCTTTGCCCAGTGAGGCCGCAAACATCAGATCGCGCATTGGCAGGTACACAACGCCTGACGTCGCCACTCCGTCAGTCACAATGGCGAATGAATGTGCCCAGTCTTTTGATCCTTGGATAAACGCGCGCGTGCCGTCTATCGGATCAATGATAAATGTGTTTCGTTTGTCAAGCCGCGCTGCGGTGTCCTGACTTTCTTCTGAAAGCCAGCCATACGTTGGCTGCGCGGCCCGCAATTCACGGACCAGCATCGCGTTGACGGCAAGATCGGCCTCGGTCACCGGCCCGGCGTTGTCGTCTTTCTCCCATACCCTCGGCGCATCACCAAAAAACGCTTTGGCAATGTCACCCGCAGCAAGGGCTGCTTCGATGAGCAGGTCAAGATCAGTCGCCGGCAAGCGTGAGACCTTCGATCAGCAGCGATGGAATCACTTTGCTCAGATGTGCGCGGGCATCGTTTGCAGGTGTCATCCGCATCAGCATTTCGCGCAGATTGCCCGCAACGGTGCATTCATTCACCGGATAGGTGATTTCACCGTTCTCGACCCAGAAACCGGACGCACCACGCGAGTAGTCGCCGGTGTTGGGGTTTACAGTCGATCCGATCAAAGACGTGATCAGCAGTCCGGTGCCCATGTCGCGGATCAGATCCGCGCGGCTTTGGTCGCCTTGGGTCAGTGCAAGGTTGGTCAGGCTCGGGCTGGGCGGGCCGGAGGTGCCACGCACAGCACTTGCCGTGCTATCCATACCAAGCTTGCGCGCCGTGGCCAGATCAAGCGTCCAGCCGGTCAGCACACCGTCGTCTATGACGGCGCGGCGCGCGGTCGGCAGCCCTTCGGCGTCAAACATTCGCGAGGAAAATGCCCGTGGGCGGCGCGGGTCTTCGATCAATGACATGCCTTTTGGCAGGACATCAGTGCCCAGTGCGTCCCGTAGCCAGCTTGATCCGCGTGCAATCGCAGCACCGCTGATCGCTGCGACAAGGTGGCCAATCAGGCTGGACGCAATGCGTTCGTCGTAAAGCACGGGATAACTGCCGGTCTTGGGTTTGCGGGCGCCAGTGCGTTCAACCGCGCGGGCCGCGGCGCTGCGGCCAATTTCGGCAGGATCACGCAAATCGCTGTAAAAGATGCGGCTGTCGAAATCATAGTCGCGTTCCATCCCTGACCCGTTGCCGGAAATGGCAACACAGGACAGGCTGCTGTCCGTGCGGGTATAGCCGCCGGAGAACCCGTTTGTCGCGGCCATTTGAACACGGCGTCTGCCATAGCCTGCCGAGGCGGATTGCACCTGGCTAATGCCCTTGTTTTCAAGCGCTGCGGCCTCTGCCCTGATTGCGGCATCCTGCAGCGCAGCCGGATCAGGTTCCGGGCCGTCATCGTACATATCCAGCGATGTGCTGTCGGTATCTGTGGCAAGCTGTGCAGGATCGGCAAGACCTGCGTGGGGATCCTCGGGGGCCTCGCGGGCCATTGCTACGGCGCGGTCGGCCATAATCCGCAGGGTTTCGGGTTTGGCATCGGACGACGACACAATCGCGCTGCGCTGGCCCACAAAGACCCGCAGCCCGACATCAACCCCTTCGGACCTTTCGGCATGTTCCAATGCACCGGCCCGCACGTCGATCGACACCGAAGTACCATCAACGGCAATCGCGTCGGCAGAACTCGCCCCGGCTTTTCGGGCAAGGGCAATCATGTTTTGGGTGATGTCGGAAAGCGGTTGGGTCATGCGGTGTCCTTTGATGTCTCCATCAGGTAGGACACCGCACGTCTTATCGCAAGTCTTAGCGCATACGTTGACCGTTGACGCTCAGGTGGCCCTCTTCGTTGAATTCCACCGTTGTCTCAAAGCTGTCGTCGCCGGTAGAGCGCGCAATGAAGGCCATTCCGAAACGTGCAGCGGTTGCTTCGTCGTCAGTCAGAAGACCGATTTCCTGCATGCGATCCAGCAGGGTATTGGCACCCGTTACTGCCATAAATGCATCACCTATCGGCCGTGGAAAGCCATCATATGTATGCAGATCAGCATTGTCGAATGTCATCTGGGACGAACCGTCAACCTTGGCACCGAGTGCTGCCAACGACAACTGGCCGATGTTCAGCGATTCCAGCGAGAAAGGCGGCGTGGACTGGCTGAATTTATCCTCCAGCGCCATGACATCGAACAGGTCAACTTCGTTGATTGTTGTTCCATTCAGATTCAGGACGATCTCGGCAGGATCACGTGGCAAACCTTTGGATGGGTCGAACAGCGCCCAGATTTCGGGACTGACGCGAAGGCTGTTTATCTCCAGATCCAGCCCGAACTCTTGCGGTTCCGTTTTTGCGATAACCGGGAACGTGTAGCCGCCGGAGACTGACGCCGCTTCCGCATTGATCGCGAAGGGCATCAGGTCGGGCTGGGTTATGGACATTAAAAGGTTCTGGGCGACGCCACTGATGCTAAGTCCTTCGGCAGAAAGCGTCATATTCCCGCTTGCCTCGCCAACTTCGGTAAGCTGGTCCGAGACCACCATGTCTCCGATGGTTGTGGTTGTGTGGGACGTATTGCCAGATGATGTTGCACCATAGCCGATCTTCATCCCGCCAACCAACGCAGACGTCAGATTCAGGATATCGGCACCATCTTTCAAAAGCGCTATTTCGTAGCTGGCTGTGTTATCCTGATATGTGGTTTCCGAAGTTGAAGAAAAATCCTGCCCACCAAAAGAATACGAAGCGGCCATCGGCATTGTGACCGATTCACCAGTTACGGTGATCATATCATCCGTTTTGACAGTCGAGGAGATGGAATAGCCTTCACCCGCGAATGTCATGGTCAGTTCGACTTCTTCTTCGGGAAACTGGAACTCTTTCAGAACAAACGTATAGGGCCCCGATTCATACTGATACAACATCTCTTCCGGTGTTCCGGTGACGGTCCCGGAATAGCCGGTCTGGTCGACTGTGAAGGTCGCGAAAATCGGAGGTGTTTCGGGAAAACGTCCGGTAACGGTGATGTCGTACGATCCCGTGCCGGCCATCGTGACGCTGCCATCGCTGTTGTCGATCAGGCGCATCGGCGGAAGATCTGACTGAATGGTGCCAGCACCGAAAGGCAGGGTGAAAAGCAGTGCGCCGTCATCAATGACCGTCGCGTCGCCATCAGGACGCGGGGTGCCGGAAACTGTCGCCCCGATTGCGGAATATATCGCTTGGGTATTGGCCCAGACGTCGGCGGCGGTGACATCTGCAAAGGCAGGCGCGGCGGTAATGCAGGCAGTTGATACGATTATGGACGTATTCAGAAGGCGGCGACGAAGCATGTTGATACCCTTTTTCATAAAGAAAGGGCGGACAGGTTGCCCTATCCGCCCCCGGTTGAATACCAGTTTACTGGAGCCGTTGACCATTGGCCAGAACGTGACCTTCCTCGTTGATCTCAAGCTTCGATTCAAGCTGATCATCGCCGACGGAACGGGCGAACATGCCCATCATCATCCGGCCCATCATTGCCTGCTCTTCGGGCAACAAGCCCATGGCGATCAAATTGTCGATCAGTCCGTTTGCGCCTGAAATTGCAAGGTTCACTTCGCCAATCGGGCGCGGCAAGCCGTCAAAGGTTACCAGATCGGTATTGTCGAATGTGAACGCGCCGGTGCCTTCGATCATTGCACCTACGGCAGCGATTTTCAGCGATTCCAGCGTGAGCGAGTTCAGTTCGCCGGGGATGTCGCTGCTGGCAGCCGCTTCCATCTGTTCCGGATCAAGGAAGTCAAAGAACAGCTTTGCGGTGCCGGTGAGATCTAGTAGCACTGTCGCCGGATCATGGGGAAGCGTGCCTGACGGATCAACCATCGACCACAGTTCTTCGTTGACAGCCAGATCAGCCAGAACGATGCCGGTTCCAAACGCGACAGGCTCGTCGGTTGATTCAAGCGGCATGAAGAAGTTTACGCCATATTCCGCTGCTGAAACATTCACGGGGAATGGCAGCTGGTTGGTTTGCAACGTGATCGCAACGTTTTTGGTGTTCACACGGTAAGATACTTCCGCGCTTTCCAGCGATGCCTTCAGGCTGCCTTCGCCCATCTGCACGGTGCCGGCGGCCTGTTCGCCATCAGCACTGAAATCGAACAGATAGTTTGCGCCGCTGAATTCATATCCGCCTTCAAAGCCAAAGCCTTTGACAAACATATCTTCGGGGTTGTCGTAGTCGATGCCGTCGGGAAGGAACGCACCAAAACGCGTTTCGAAATTGTCGATTTTGCCGCTGCCGACGATATAGCCTTCGCCGCCCGGTTCCTTGACATCCACCAGCAGATCAATCGAGCTTGCCGCCACGTGGTAACCTGTTTCGCGACCGCCTTCTTCGGCAGTCGAGCCAAAACTGCTGACCACTTTGTTGACCGTCAGCATCATGTCACCTTCGACATCTTCAATGCTGTCGACCCGAAGACCATAGGTGTCTGCGCTCATGTCATACTGGATGTCGTCCGCTTCGCCGCTGACAATTAGGTTCATCCCGGTTTGGAACATTGTCAGGTTTACCGGGGTGCCTTCGATATCAAGCACGATCGGATAGCTCTCTGGCATCGTCACGGTGACGGTGCCGTCACCATTTTCAGTAAAGACGACCGTGCCGACCGTCGCTGTGACAGAGCTGTATTCGTCTGACATCGACAATTCCAGATCGGTCACTGTCACCGTGCCGTTTCCAGCTTCTTCCGAACCGACAGTCAGACCGTCTTCGCCATATACAGCAAGGTTGTCTTTCAGGTCTTCCCAGACCTGCCCTGCCGTAACGTCAGCCATCGCCGCCGAACCGGACATCAACGCAGCAATACTGACCGCGCCCTTCATTTTTTGAAATACATTCATTGTATATCCTTTCGTTTCAATCTGACCCTACGATCCATCGCCTTGCACAAGTGGTCAAGGTCGGGAATTCTAGACCTCATCAGAAGTTCTATGACGCCACCTTGGTGTGGTAAGAGGTATATATGTCTAACCTAAAAGGAAAAACAGTCGCAATCACAGGCGCAAGCCGTGGAATTGGCGCGGCTGCCGCGAATATATTTGCCGAAGCGGGTGCAAACGTTGCCCTGCTGGCAAGGTCCGAAGCAAAAATCAGTGAGAACGCGACCGCAATCGGAACGCAGGCAATTGCGATTCCCTGTGATGTCTCGGATTTCGAGAGCATCCAAAGCGCGGTGTCGAAGGTCAAATCGCATTTTGGCGGGTTGGACGTCTGGATCGGTAACGCCGGAACAATTGATCCTATCGGTCATCTGTCCGGCGCCGACCCGGCGGTCTGGAGCGATGCGGTCGATACGAATCTAAAGGGCGTATTTTTTGGCATGCGTGCCGTCTTGCCGGATATGATTGCGCAAGGACATGGCACAATCATCACCACATCTTCCGGCGCAGCGCATAATCCGGTTGAAGGGTGGTCGGCGTATTGTGGCAGCAAGGCTGGCGCCCATATGTTGACCCGCGTGGCCGATCTGGAAAACCGTGACAACGGGATCCGTATCCTTGGCCTTTCGCCGGGGACCGTCGCCACACAAATGCAACGCGAGATCAAGGCATCGGGTATCAATCCGATCAGCAAGCTGGATTGGTCCGACCATATCCCCGTTGAATGGCCCGCCAAAGCGCTGGTCTGGATGTGCGGCCCCGAGGCTGATGATTTTCTGGGAGAGGATGTGTCCCTGCGGGATGAAGAAATCCGCCGGAAGGTCGGGCTGGTTTGATCAGGCTTGAGAAAGACGGCGATCTTTGGACCGTGACGCTTGACCGGCCCGAAAAAGCGAACGCATTGACCGCTGGAATGTTGGAGCAACTGGTTGAAATCGCGCAAGAAGCCAAGGCAGCCAAGTGCCTTGTCCTGACAGGGGCAGGGCGCGTGTTCAGCGCCGGTGCCGATCTGGATGCGGCCCGCGCCGGCCTTGCCGTCAGCCACCTTTGGGAGCAGCTATCGGGCGCGGTCGCAGCGCTGCCAGGTCTGACAATTGCGGCCCTGAACGGGTCATTGGCGGGGGGCGCATTCGGCATGGCTCTTGCCTGTGACGTGCGGATCGCCATGCCGGATGCACGTTTCTTCTATCCTGTGATGAAGCTCGGTTTTCTGCCGCAGCCCTCTGACCCGCCGCGGCTGAAGGATCTGGTCGGCCCTGCACGCGCCAAGATGATCCTGATGGCGGGCCAAAAGATTGATGCGGAAACGGCGCTTGCATGGGGGCTGGTGGACCGGATTGTGCCCCAGAATGCGCTCTTGGCGGTCGCGGCAGACCTTGCCCAAGATGCCCGCAGCGCAAAGCCCGGTCATATTGCCGCGATCAAGGCGCTTTTCTAAAAACCTTGTTTTGCGGACGGCGCACGGGCAATAGGGCACAATACTAATTGCAGGTGCCACTATGGACCCCCAACTCTTGTTTGACACCGGCATGGGCTATGTCGATCAAATTGTCGCCGTAGCCAAAGAGTGGTTGCTTTCGCCTGCGGCGTGGTCGCAATTCGGCCTGCTGGTCGCGTCCTATCTGCTGGCGCGTCTGGTCAAAAGGATTGTCACGCCAAAGGTCACGCGATTTCTGTCCCCGCCGGTCGACAAATCCTCTGTTCTGTCAACGGTGCGACGTTTTGTCCTGCAATTTCTGCCGCTCTTGCTGCCTTTGCTGGCGTACGCCTTTACCGCAGCAGGGGAAGCCATTGTAACCACGATGTTCGGCGCCGGTCCGGTTATTGCTTTTGGCAAACGGGTGTTTCTGTTCCTCGCAATCCGCGCCTTTGCCCGCGACATTCTGACTGACCCGCTCTTGCATTTGCTGGGAAAGTTCGTGCTGGTTCCGGTTGGTGCTCTTTATGCGCTGGGTATTCTTGATCCGGTACTTTTTACCCTTGCTGAGACCCGCGTAAATGTCGGAAATATCAAATTTTCCGTTCTTGCGATTATTCGGGGCGTCATCGCGGGCAGTCTGCTGTTCTGGCTCGGTCATTGGTCCAATAGCCAGTCCTCGGCCTATATTGCGCGGCAACAGATGCGGCCGGCGATCCGTCAGCTGATGGTAAAGGCGGCCGAATTTACCATTTTCGGCTTCGCGTTCCTGCTGTTGATGAACATCATGGGCATAAACCTCAGCACTCTCGCGGTTCTGGGGGGTGCGATCGGCGTCGGCCTTGGGTTCGGCCTGCAAAAAATTGCCTCGAATTTTATCTCGGGGGTGATTCTTCTGGTCGAAGGGCAGGCAACAGTGGGCGATTATGTCGAACTTGACGGCGGTGAGGCAGGCACGATTATCAAAATGACTGCGCGCGCTACATTCCTTGAGACATATGACGGACGCTGGATTGTCGTCCCCAACGAGGATTTCATCACGACACGTGTGGTCAATTACTCTGACAGCGGGTCGGCCAACCGGCTGGAGGCGAATTTCTCGGTCAGTTACGACACCGATATCAATCTGGTTCCTGGAATTATCGAGGCCGCGGTGTCAACGCATCCCGGTGTGTTGCAGACACCGGAACCCCCCGATTGTGAATTGCGCGGATTTGGAGACAGCGGGATCGACTTTTGCGTCGAGTTCTGGGTCGAGGGGATCGACGATGGCAAGAACAAATATACCTCCGACGTGCTATTCCTGATCTGGAATGCGTTGAAAGACAACAACATCGAAATTCCCTATCCGCACCGCGTGGTCGAGATCAAAGGCGGATTGCCATCATGAAACAGGCGCTGGTTATTGGTGCCGGTCCTGCAGGGCTGATGGCGGCAGAGCAGCTTGCTCTTGCCGGGTTGGACGTCATCGTGGCGGATGCAATGCCGTCGGCAGGGCGCAAATTCCTGATGGCGGGTAAATCCGGCTTGAACCTGACCAAGAACGAACCCCCGCAGGAGTTCCGCGCGGCCTATGGGGAAACCGCATCCGCACTGTCATCGGCACTTTCCGAATTTGGTCCGCAAAATGTCATGGATTGGGCAACAGCACTGGGGCAAGATATCTTCACCGGATCAACTGGTCGGGTCTTCCCGACTGCAATGAAGGCGTCTCCCTTGTTGCGCGCATGGTTGGCCAGATTAAGAGGGCAGGGTGTAACCTTCCACAACCGCTGGCGTTGGACAGGTTGGAACGGTGATGGGGTCGTGTTCAGCACCCCTGATGGCGAGGTTGTCTTACGACCTGCCGTCACTGTGCTGGCGCTAGGCGGCGCTAGCTGGTCACGGCTCGGGTCGGATGGCAAATGGGCCGCATTGTTTGACGACATCGCCCCGTTTCGGCCTGCAAATATGGGTTTTGATGTTGATTGGTCAAAATACATGGCCCCTTTCTTTGGCAAACCTTTAAAAGGCGTCAGCCTGACGGCCGGCGATGTTTTTTCCCGCGGTGAGTTTATCATCAGCCAGCGCGGGATCGAAGGCGGCGGCATCTACGAGGTTTCTGCGGCAATCAGAGAGGGGGCGGCGTTGCGTGTCGATCTCTTGCCGGACATTCCAGAGGATGTTCTTTTTGAGCGGATTGCGGAAAAACGCCCGAAACTTTCCCTTACGAACTTCCTTAGGAGCGGACTGAAATTATCGGCTGTTAAAGTCGCTTTGTTTCATGAACAAGCAAAGCGTTCCTCGGTTTCGGAGCCTGATGAAATCGCGCGCTTGCTCAAAGATCTTCCGATACCTGTCTCTGGTCATTTGCCTCTGGACGAAGCGATCTCGACGGCTGGAGGGATTCGGTTTCGACAACTGGATGATAACCTCATGTTAATTCACCGTCCCGGAACATTCTGTGCAGGTGAGATGCTAGATTGGGAAGCGCCAACTGGCGGTTACCTGATTACCGGATGCCTTGCGACGGGACTTGTGGCAGGTGTGGGCGCTGCAAGATTTGCAAAGCGCTAGCCCGCTTTCAACCGTGCGGGGCTTCGGTAGCCGTATTGCGCAATGTCCCATCCGTAACGATCATTCATCAAGCTGATTGAACGGTCGTCATAGTAGCTTTCCCAGTCCGGACAGGTTGTCGAACGTTTGAAATCACTATCGAAAGCAGGCGCAATTCCCAAGATCGACAAGACGCCGGTCAAATCCTCCTCTATGGCTTCCTGCCGGATGACGTGGCTGATATAATCACCGCACCAGTGGCGCGCGCTCCACGCGCCATAGCGACGCCAGGGCGGGCTATGTCTGCCGCCAGCGCCTACGCCATTCGGACGGGTTGCCGAAAGCCAGCTGAAAAAGTCATGACCGCCAAAGCCGGTTCGGAATTGTCGTAACCACACAGGGTCCGCCGCAGCGATCCGATTGTAGAGCCGGACCATCCGGACAAAAGGGTTCTGGACCACCGCAATTCTGAGGTAGCTGCGATAGGCAAGCCCAAGTCCGTCGAACGTCCATTCAGCCTCGTGCGGGGACATTCCGCAAGCAAACGGCAAGTGTCCGTGACGGTTGGCAAACCCTGATACTTCGGTATCCCCGAATGGCAAAAAGCCCCGCGATAGCACCGGTGAACCGTCTAACGGGTCGGGGAAGAAAACGAATCGCCGTGTGTGTGAGACTATCATCCGGCCAGCTTGCGCTATTAAACCTTAAGAAATGGTCGATTGCCCTCTCTGCCCCATTCCTGCCATATTCATGTGTAGTCATTCCTGACAATCACAGCAGGATTTCGAACCAATTTTTACGAATGCTCCTCAACGACCTGCGAATCTTGCGAAAAACCGCTGAAATCTAATCGTAAACTTTCGCGGCGCTAAGGATGAGTGTTGCATCATAGCATCTTTTTTTGTGGGAGGAATCCATCGTCAAACGCGTTAAACGTGCGTTATTTCGCAGGATTTCAGGTGGAATTTATGTCGTAAGCTATTGTATTTATAAGCTTAAGTACTTCTTACGATCTTGTGTGAAGGGTGCACAACAAGTTGTAGCAGGAAACCACGATTCATGTAAAAATGCCTATAGACGATTTCTGCTGCTGACTTCCCGATTTGATTTGGCTACTTGTTTTTTCGGAACAACGTGGATAGAAAAACGTTGATCGTCCACAACGTGCATTTATTTGGAGTACCGACATGCGCCTTACAACTACTCTCGCTGCCGCAGCTGCAATCGCAGTTTCCGGTGTTGCTGCAAACGCTGGTGGCCTGGCCCCAGTCGTAACCGAACGCCCTGTTGTCATCGTTGACACACCGGCTCCTAGCGGTTCCATCTCCCCCGGCCTGATCGTTCTGGGTGTTTTGGGTGCCTTGGTTGCAGCTTCTGCTTCCTTCTAATCAACTGATTAGTACCTGAATTAGGAGGGGGTCAGCTTTTGTTGACCCCCTTTCTTACTTAAAAAAACGGAGAAATTTTATGAAAACCTTGAAAACACTCGCCGCTGTTGCAATCGTCGCAAGCACGGCAACAACAGTTTCCGCTGGTGGCTTGGCCCCGGTAATCGCCACACCGCAGGTCACTATCGTTGACACACCGGCCCCTAGCGGTTCGATCTCGCCGGGTCTGATTGTCCTTGGTGTTCTTGGCGCGCTGGTCGCTGCCTCTGCTTCTTTCTAAGAACTCCGGCATATCTATCTGAAAAGGCAGGCCATCGGGTCTGCCTTTTTCGTTCTGCTTCGCGATTCCCTTGGCTCGACTGTGGATCGCTAACGTCGCGCCATCATGGCAAGCCTGATAAGTGTCCGTTCCATCAAGGCTTGATCCGGCGTTTGGCCGGCAGATCGCATTTGCAGGTCGGTGTCAGTCAGTGCCGTCAACGCGCGCTCCAAACGGTCACGCCCCCAATTCCCTGCCAGACGAACGATCTTGTCACGCCTTGGCCCAAAAACTGGCGGCCGCAACCGGCCGATTCCGGCACTAGGCCCCCCCGGATCAGCGGCGACAGTATGTAATATGCGGAAATAACGCACCGCACCGATACATAGGGTCACCGGCGTCACACCTTGAGCATACAAATTGCGCAAGACCGGCCCGATCTTGTCAGCGTGGCCCGCCGCGACCACTTCAAGCACGTCATCGACATCTACATCAGCCGACTGCGGCGCGCTGGCCATGATATCAGCAACGCTTAACGGGGTCTCGTCGCCGCGCTTGTACAGCGATACTTTTTCGATGGTCTGGCGAAAATCACCGGGCTCCAGCGATTGGGCCAGTACGACGATCGCATCCATTACATCTTGATCAGGGGCAGCGAGGCCGGCGTTGGTCAGCGTCTGGCTGATTTCATCACGGCTTGGCGGCTCATCGTAAATCCCGATAGCGACCGCGTTGCGCTGATTCTCGAACAGCTTCCGCAAGGTGGACTTGGCCGTCAGGGATCCGGCGCTTACGATGATTTGCGCATCCCCGGTCTGCCATTCCGCAAACGTGGATTCGAACAGTTTGGCAAGACTGTCAGTGGCCTCTTCGACGAATACGACTCGGTGGCCGGGAAAGAAGCCCTGCGCCTTGACGGCATCGTCCAATAGGGCGGCGTCCTTGCGCAAGTCAGACCCGTTCAAGCGGCTGAGGCGCATTTCGGCCTCGCCCTGAGGGCCAACCAAAGCTGCGATAGCCTGCTGGCGCTTTTCGGCAACGCGCATCGCGTCTGCACCAAAAATCAATAGCCCTGCATGGGATGGGTCGGGTTTTCTGAAGTAAGCATTTCCTGCCGCGCCGGCCAGTTTCATTGGTTCCCCACCACCAGAATCAGCCGCGCTACGATCAGATCGGCCAGAGCAATTGACAGACGCTCTTCTGCATCTTCACGGGCAGATTGTGTGGCGACGGTTGATCCGGTCGCGGAATAACTGGCGAACGTCTCTACAGTTCCGCTGGTTTCCGCGCCTGATGCGGTTTCGGTCAAGGTCCATGTCGCTGCGCCCGAAAGGTTGAAGCGGGTAGTATCGCCTTCGGTCGTTACTGTTGCAGGGGACTGAGTGCTTGCCAGAGTTGTGGCCAATTCAAACCGGGGTGACACCACATGGCCCAATCTGTCGTTCAGGCGACGACGCAGCGCAAAGCCCGCAATGGTATCTGGTGCCGTGACAGACACAGCGTTCTGCAAGACCTCTCCAGCGCCGCCCGGTGTATGGACGGGCACGAACCCGCAGCCGACCAACAAGGCAAGCCCGCAGAGGGCTGTGCGGCGTGTCAGACGATAGGCCGGGTCAAATAACAATGTTCACAATCCTGCCGGGTACAACGATCAGCTTTTTCGGCGTTCCGCCGTCCAGTGCCTTGATGACAGCATCGTTGGCCAACGCCAGCTTTTCAATGTCATCTTTGCTGGCATCCGTCGCGACGGCGATTTCCGACCGGCGCTTTCCGTTGATCTGGATCGGCAATGTCACGGTGTCTTCGACCAGCATGCTTTCGTCAGCAACAGGCCAGGGTGCATCGACGACCATCCCTTTGCCGCCCAGCATCTGCCAGATTTCTTCAGAAAGGTGCGGGGTCATCGGCGCCATCAATTGCGCCAAGGTGCGGGCCGCTTCGCACTTGGCCTCGGTTCCGGCGCTGGATTTGGAAAGCACGCCCGTAAAGCCGTACAGCTTTGCAATGGCCGCATTGAAGCCAAAGGAATCCAGCCCGTTGGTCACGTCTTGAATGGCTTTGTGCATGGCGCGCAGCAGGTCCGTGTCGGCATCGGGGCTAACTGCATCGTTAGTCGCAGCGATTTCGGTGGCAATGCGGTGGACCCGGCTGATATGTTTGAACGTTGCGTCAGCGCCCGAAGCTGTCCATTCCACGTCCCGCTCTGGCGGGCTGTCGGACAGAACAAACCAACGGGCTGTATCCGCGCCATAGGTCGCGATAATCGCATCTGGATCGACAACGTTTTTCTTGGATTTCGACATCTTGGCAGAGGGAATGATCTGCACGTCCGTGCCGTCGCTCAGCTTGCCATCGGTCACATCGGACGGGAAGTGATAGACTGGACGGCCATTGTCGCCCAAGGTTTTATAAATCTCGTGCGTGACCATACCCTGCGTAAACAACGCGTCAAATGGTTCGATTGCTTCTTTGGGCAGATGGCCGGTGATGTTCATCGCACGCGCAAAGAACCGCGAATACAGCAGGTGCAAAATCGCATGCTCGATTCCGCCGATATACTGATCCACGTTCATCCAGTAGGCGGCATCGGCAGCATTCGTCGGGGTGAGTGAATCGGGTGATGTAAAGCGGGCGTAATACCACGACGAATCCACAAAGGTGTCCATCGTATCGGTTTCGCGATGTGCGGCGGCACCACACTTCGGGCAGGTACAATCGCGCCATGTCGGGTGGCGGTCCAGTGGATTACCCGGAATGTCAAAGCTGACATCGTCGGGCAGGCGGATGGGAAGGTTCTCTTTTGCCTCCGGTACGACCCCGCAGGTATCGCAGTGCACAACCGGAATCGGCGCGCCCCAATAGCGTTGCCGCGAAAGGCCCCAATCGCGCAGGCGGTATTTGGTGACGCCATGCCCCACACCGTTCTTTTCACAGAAGGCGATTGCGGTATCGACACCTTCGTTGCCGGTCTGCCACGTCTCGCCAGCGAATCCGCGGCAATAGAACACCCTGTCTGTCTTGGGGGGCACATAGGCCTCGGTCAGGTCAGCAGAGGCATTTTCATCGGGCAGATATGTCGCGATAATCGGCAGGTCATATTTTGTCGCAAATTCAAAGTCGCGCTGGTCGTGCGCGGGGCAGCCGAAAATCGCACCGGTGCCATAGTCCATCAGGATAAAGTTCGCCACGTAGACCGGCAATTCCCAAGAAGTGTCAAAGGGGTGCCGCACACGCAGACCGGTGTCGAACCCGCGCTTGTCGGCCTTTTCCAAGGCTTCCTCTGTGGTGCCACCTTTGCGACAGGCGTCACTGAACGCAGCAAGGTCTGCGTTGTCTTTTTCCATCTGCCGGGCAAGGGGGTGGTCGGGTGATATCCCGATAAAGGACGCGCCCATCAGCGTATCCGGGCGTGTGGTGTAAACCTCGACCCGGTCATGGCCAGCGGGGCCATCAATCAGGCTGAACGAGAATTGCAAACCGCGCGATTTGCCGATCCAGTTTGCCTGCATCAGCTTCACCTTGGCGGGCCAGTTATCGAGGCTGTCGAGCGCCGACAACAGCTCATCTGAATAGTCGCTGATCTTGAAGAACCACTGCACCAGCTCGCGGCGCTCCACCTCGGCCCCCGACCGCCAGCCTTTGCCGTCAATCACCTGTTCGTTCGCCAGCACGGTCATATCAACCGGATCCCAGTTGACGACGGCCTTCTTGCGGTAAATCAGACCGCGCTCAAGAAAGTCGATAAACAGGGCCTGCTGTTGACCGTAATATTCCGGATCGCTGGTCGCAAATTCACGCGACCAGTCCAGCGACAGGCCAAGCGTTTTAAACTGGCGCTTCATGTCGGCGATATTGCCGTAAGTGTATTCCTTGGGGTGGATGCCTGTCGCCATCGCCGCGTTTTCGGCAGGCATCCCAAAGGCATCCCAACCCATCGGGTGCAGCACATTATGACCGGTCGCCATCTTGTAGCGCGCCACAACGTCGCCCAGCGAATAGTTCCGCACGTGCCCCATATGCAATGCGCCGGACGGGTAGGGGAACATCTCAAGCACGTAATACTTGGGCTTGTCCTCACTGCGGACTGCCTTGAATGTTTCGGCGGCGTCCCACGCGGCTTGCCATTTGGCTTCGATGTCAGCGGGTGAGTATGCAGTCATGGGATATGGACTTTCTTAACGGGAAACGCCGGACGATATGGCCCGGCGCTTTTCATACTGTGGCTTGGGCACAAAGGCTAGAGACGGCTGTCACCGGACCGGATTTGACGGGCGCGCGACAGGATTGCATCTTCGATGGCGCGTTGGGTTTCACGGGCTACGGGACCGGATTGGGTCGATAGCGAGACGTTGAGGGACCGTGCATCCAATGCGGGATCTTTAATGTAAACCGTGCCGCGATAGGCCTGCGCCGCGCCGGGCGGACGACCGTAACCAAAGACAATGACGCCGGTAAACGGGTCCACGCTTTCAATTGGCAGAAAGTTCAGCACATCAATCGATGCCGCCCAGAGATAGCGGTTCACTGCCACGCTTTCTGCGCCGCTGGTGCGGACCGCTTCGCGGGTTGCATTCGCCTGGCTGCTGCCAAACAGGCTGCCACATGCTGTAAGAGTCAAAAGTCCTGCGGTTGCCAAAGCCATCCGCATATTGCGCGTCATTGCAGTCAAAACCAGTCCCCACAGAAAATACTTTAGCAAATGTTTAACGAAGCCGCGCGGGTGTCACAAGCGGTATACGGGCATTGTTCAGTGCATCACCTTTGGCTGTTGCACAAAAAGAAAGAGCGGCCCCGAAGGACCGCTCTGACCTAGATCGCTTCGGGTTCGATTAGAACGCGAAGGAAACCTCTACAGTGATACCTTCCTGGTAGTCACCGGCACCGATTTCGTCTTCCTGATCGCCATCTGCATCTTCTGCATATGTCATCAGGACGGACGCACCGCCACCAAGGTCGTATGTCGCGCCAACGTAGTAGTCAAAGTCGGTGCCTTCGTTCTGGTTTTCGACGCCAGCAATTGCTGACAGGCCGTTACCCAGATCGTAGGAACCGTCGACTGCCCACTTGGATACTGCTTGATCCTGCTGGAAGTCAGCAGTTACGGCAATGCCGTTGTCGACGTAAGCAACTTTGACACCGTAGTTGTCGTCGGTGTCGTCAATTCCGTCACGCTCTTCCATGACGTAGTAAGCAGTCGCAGTTACGGGACCAAACGGGTAAGCAACTTTGATACCAGCCGAAGTCTGCTCAACACCAGATTGACCAACACCGTTGTTGCTGTCTACTGCATAAGCAGCAGTTACAGTCGCGCCAGCGAACGTTCCGCCAACAGAAACACCGTAGATCTCGCTGCTGTTGAAGTCGTCGGCAGAATCAACGAAAGTTGTTTCTTCCTGGTAGGCTGCGGCAACCGTGAAGGCACCGAACGCACCGGATGCACCAATCGAAAGCTGCTCGGCTTCGTTGTTCACGTCGTCAACGACGTAGGACAGCGAGGTTTCAAAGCCGGCGAACGACACGTCGCCGCGTAGAACAGCAGAGTCGTTGTCAGTTGTGAAACCGTCTGATTCCATGTCGCCAGCGGATACCCAGTGCTTTGCAGCGGCTGTGGATGTGTCGCCGAAATACAGGCTTGCCATATCGGACGTCAAAGAAACAACGAAATCGGAAGAAACAAGAGTTTCGCCACCGTCGTTGTTTTTATTACCATCGTTGTCAGCAACTTCGATTTCGAAGTATGCACCAGCTGTCAGGCCATTATCCAATGCTGCGGTTGCAGTCAGTTTCAAATTGCCTTCCCAGTAGAAGCCTTCTTCGTTTTCGTCGCTTGAAGCACGAACAGTGCCATCTTCGTTCATCGAAGAGTCTGTATCGTTGTAACCAAGCGTTGCGCCCAGTGCCCAATCGATGTTTGTGTGGCTGTCAGCTGCAGCGGCGCCAGCAAAGGCGACCAGGGCAGTTGAGGTAAGAAGGATGCGTTTCATGGATAATTCCCTCGCGTTTGCATTCCCAAGATGCCAGATCGTCTAGCATTGATTGTGTAATTGCGCCCAAGCGGCTGCACACTCAAGTAAATTGGCCCTGTTCGGGGCGGGTCACTCAGGAATGATGCAACTAGGTCACACACCGGTTTGTGCCAATTCACCCATGACAATCCTGAATAAAGCCCATATTTCCTAACCCTGACGGATTCATCGAATAATTACAGGGGGCTGACAAATGTCTTTGGCCGAGATCAGGGAGCGGGTAGAAAACGCAGCAAGAGGGGCGGGGCGTAACTCCGGCGACATTACACTTATCGCAGTTTCAAAGGTGCAACCCGATGACCGGGTGCAAGCGATTCTGGAGGAAGGGCATCGGGTCTTTGGTGAAAACAAGGTGCAAGAGGCTGCGGGAAAGTGGCCCGCGTTCCGCGAGACCTATAAAGATGTGCAGCTTCACCTGATCGGGCCGCTGCAAACCAACAAGGCAAGGCAGGCGATGGAACTTGCCGAGGCGATCCACACACTCGACCGGCCAAAGCTGGCGACAACGCTCGCACGGCTGGCGCAAGAGACCGGCGGTTGTCCTGATCTGTTCATTCAGGTGAATACCGGAGAGGAGCCGCAAAAGGCGGGGATCCATCCGGCGCAGGCTGATGCCTTTGTTGCCGAGGCACGCGCGCTTGACCTGCCGGTCAAAGGGTTGATGTGTATTCCGCCGGTCGACGAGGAACCGTCGCTGCATTTCGCACTGCTGGCGAAGATTGCCGCCCGCAACGGGCTTACGGGTCTGTCGATGGGAATGAGCAGTGATTTCGAATCTGCCATCGCACTGGGCGCCACGCATGTCCGTATAGGGTCTGCAATTTTTGGCGAACGTCTGTATGGATGATGTCTATGCCCCGCCGCAGGATCCGCTTGTGGTGCTGCATGACGATCACGAAGTGGTTCTGGTGGATAAACCCAGCGGGTTGTTATCGGTGCCGGGCAAGGGCGAGCATCTTGCCGATTGCCTGATTGCGCGCGTGCAAATGGTTTTCCCGCAAGCGCTTTTGGTGCACAGGTTGGATCGGGATACTTCAGGCGTGATGATTTTTGCGCTCACCCCGCATGCACAGCGACATCTGGGGCTGCAATTCGAAAAGCGCCAGACCAAGAAGACCTATGTGGCGCGAGTCTGGGGCGAGATGTCGGAAAAGACCGGCACAGTTGATCTGCCCCTGATCGTGGACTGGCCGAATCGCCCCAGACAGATGGTGGATCACGAGAACGGCAGGCAGGCGATCACCGACTGGCGGGTCCTGCGGGCCAAAGGTGGCGAAAGCCGGGTCCGGCTGATGCCCAAGACGGGGCGATCACATCAGTTGCGGGTGCATATGCTGGCGCTGGGGCATCCGATTCTGGGCGATCCGTTCTATGCAGAAGG
>RCMY010001854.1_pt1 | contig 20314 bp, 19 predicted proteins | sample 2041341 | NCBI WGS metagenome assembly RCMY01 (sample SAMN09708234, study PRJNA481090) | Marine sediment metagenome, whole genome shotgun sequencing project. | reverse complement strand
GGGAACAGGAGAAGACAGATCGAATTCGACTCGGAAATGGCGGCCGTCAGCGGCTTCCGGACGGCGTAGCTCATATGCGAACTTGGCATCGGATTGACCCGGCGGGCTGATCTCGACGGCCCATATATTGGTAATCGATTGATCGAGCCCGTTGGCCTTGAAGGATGCTATGGATTCTGCATCGACGGGGAATTCCTGCCGGTCCGCTGTGCCCTCATCGGCCGTATCTCCGCCATAGTTGGTAACATCGTCGAGGCTACCGTCTTGATGCCGGTGACGGTGCTTCAGGCGGAGTCCCCGATCGTTACGCGTGATAAACCAGGTTCGCGAACGGTCCCATGTGTTTGTGTCCTCAGCGATATGGAAGGGGATCTGGATCTCGTTCAAATCGCAGGACGAGGCATGCATGATCATCGGCTTGCCGACCATATCGGCGTCCGCTTCTTGCTCCGATACCAATATCCCGGCATATGCCTTGCCACAGAGCAGACTCATTCGTTCAAAAAAGAGGTCCTGCGCAGATGGCTCCGGCACAGTGTCAGGCGACGAATCGCACGCAATGAGCGGGATACAGAGAAAAAGCGCTGCCGAGCAGGTCAATGAAGATTTGGTCATAAGTTCTATAGCTACACAATTTCTGCGGGCCATGAAACCATCGAAATACATCTGATTGCTTATTATGTAATAGGATGCTATAGGCACGAAAGCTAATAAATCGCGTTACGACGAAATCATGGTTTCGCAACCCCTAAGGTCGCATACTCTTTTTCCCATTTCTCGAAGTTGGCCAATCCCGTCCGGTTCTGCATTTCAGATCGGGCATAATTAAGTTATGAATAGGAATAAGACTATGCCTACAGGCACCGTAAAATTTTTCAACACCGACAAGGGCTATGGTTTCATTGCTCCTGAAGATGGTGGCGATGACAGCTTCGTGCACATCACAGCAGTTCAGGCTGCCGGAATGCAGTCGCTCGAAAAAGAGCAACGTCTCACATATGATGTTGAAACCGGAAATAACGGCAAGAAAGCCGCTGTAAACTTGCAGCAGGCTTAAGCCTAATACCGAATACGGAAGGGGCGGGAGTGCACGGCATTCCCGCCCTTTTTTTGTCCTCAATTGCTTGGTCGCCTAGCCCCAGTCGAAGGATAGACTGCCGCGGTTATAAAGTTCGGCGATCAGCGCCACGACATCATCGGATGTGCGCCAGTCGGGATTGATGACAAACTGGTCTTGCGCGCACAGCATCTCGGCCAGCTCGATCGCTTCATCGGTGCATGAAAAGCATTCCCCGTCGACAAACAGCAGCAGCTTGTTCTCGCTCTCCCGGATATAGGAAAAGCGGCTGGCAGGATTGCGGAACAGGGGATGGTCGGCGGTAAGCAGTTCGCGCAAATGTTCAATCTCGATCGGGTCCTGCGGACGCCAGTCGGTTTCCGGATAGCGGGGCGTACTGTTATACTCGCCGAACCATTTTGCAAATTCCTTGCGATCACTCAGCTTCTCGGTGAGCATGGCGTGCAGCCGATCGATGGCACTCGCGGAGATTTCGCCCGGATTTGCCTGTTCCGCCAGATCGGGATCGCAATAGCGATCATCATCGGTCATTTTGGGCAGCAGGTCGTCGCACCAGCTTCCCATCAATTCCTTTCGCGACGATGAGCGAAAGCCGATACTGTAAGTCATGCAATCCTTGCCGATCGCGACGCCATTATGGGCGATACCGGGCGGGATATAGAGCATGTCTCCGGGATCCAAAATCCACTCCTCCACGGCTTCAAAATCGGCGAGCAGCAGCAAGTCTTCGTGCGAACGCAGGGGAGTTTGATCGTCGCACATGCCGCCGATCTGCCACCGGCGCTGCCCGAGACCCTGGACCAGAAAGACATCATAATGGTCGAAATGCGGCCCCACCCCGCCGCCATCGCTGGCAAAGCTGACCATCACATCGTCGATCCGCCAATTGGGAATGAAGCGAAACGGCTCGATCAGCGCGGCGACATCGGGAATATGATGATCGACCGCCTGGACCAGCAGGGTCCATGGGGATTTCCCCAGCTCGCCAAAGCGCGCTTCGGGCAGGGGACCATGTTCGGCGTTCCAGTCGTCGCTGGATTGTGTGATCAGGCGCGATTCGACATGGTCTTCGCAGGCGAGACCAGCAAGCTCGTCCGGTGACAGCGGATTGCGCCAGGACTGCCAGGGATTTCTGATCAGCAGAGGGCGCTTCTGCCAGTAATCGCGCAGGAAAACAGGGATATTGAAATTATTGAATTGCATCGGCATCGGTTACACAATTTCAAGCTAAACCGGTAATCATATTGTCCGTGAGAATGGTTAGGGAACCCGGAAAAGGATCTTCAATATTGTTGATACGTTGCTGATTCCACCAGTCGCTGGCAAAGAGACTGGATGTCAAAACTGATCCTGTTCAACAAACCCTTCGGCGTGCTGCCGCAATTCACCGATCGCGGGTCCGATACCAAGCGTGCGACGCTCTCGGACTATATCGATCTACCCGGCGTCTATCCGGCTGGCCGGCTGGATCGGGACAGCGAGGGGCTGATGATGCTTACCGGCGATGGCAAATTGCAGGCACGGATCGCCGACCCCAAGTACAAGACGCCGAAAGCCTATCTGGTGCAGGTAGAGGGCGACCTTAGCGACGACAGTCTCGCCAAGCTGCGGCAGGGCGTCGAGTTGAAAGATGGCATGACCCGGCCCGCCGAGGTCGAACGCATCGACGAGCCGGACTTGTGGCCGCGCGATCCGCCGATCCGGGTGCGCAAGAGCGTGCCGGACTGCTGGCTCAAACTGACCATAAGCGAAGGCCGTAACCGGCAGGTCCGCCGGATGACGGCGGCCGTTGGTAATCCGACCTTGCGGCTGGTCCGCTGGAGCGTGGGCGGCTGGTCGCTCGAGGGATTGCAGCCCGGCGAATGGCGGCACGCGGATCAATCGATTGGCGCCTGAAATCGATGTTTGGACTGAAACTTTTACCGTAGAGCCCGTTGCGCCAAATTGGCGTCGAGGCCCGGTTTTACAAAGCCACCGAAATCCCACGCGGCGAGACTGCTTGATAATCGTATATAGCGTCAATCGGCCTGTGCTCGAGCCCGGATGACCGCGACCAGTCAAGCCATCCGCCGCTTCAACCGTTAATTTCGGGCAGGCGCCAGTCGACCGGAGGCAACCCATTCTGTTCCAGAAAAACGTTCGCCTTGCTGAAATGCCTGCATCCGAGAAACCCCTGATAGGCCGAGAGCGGCGACGGGTGCGGGGCTTTTAGCACCAGATGTCGGCCACCCTGTTCGAGGCTCTGGACGAAGGCCGCCTTTTTCTGGGCGTAACTACCCCATAACAGAAACACGACGGGCTCCGGCCTCGCCGCAATCAGGCGGATGATCGCATCGGTAAACTGTTCCCACCCCTTGCCGCGATGAGAGGCGGCATTGGCCATCTCGACGGTCAATACGCTGTTGAGCAGCAACACGCCTTGCTGCGCCCAATGCTCTAAGAAACCGTGGGCAGGGCGCTTCAGCCCGAGATCACTTTCCAGTTCCTTGTAAATATTGACCAGCGATGGTGGCGGCCGGACGCCGGGTTGCACGCTGAAACACAGGCCGTGGGCCTGGCCAGGGCCGTGATAGGGATCCTGCCCCAATATGACGACGCGGACCTGGTCGAGCGGGGTGAGGTCGAGCGCGCGAAAATATTCTCCGCCCTTGGGGTAAATCTGTTTGCCCGCGGATTTTTCCTGCAGCAGAAATTTCCGCAACGCACCCATATAGTCGCTGGCAAATTCACCGGCGAGGGGCTCTTTCCAGCTGTCGTCCAGTTTTATGCGGTCATCCATATCCTGCTGATAGCAAGCCGGAATTGATAGGCAAAGCATGATCGACCCCGCTTGCCAGTTTCACTCGGGGAGATTACCATCGCATCCAAGCGCCACCAGAAAGCGCAAGTGCAGAAGGAAAAGCATCTTCCCATGACCGACAGCAATATTCCCGTCATCTCCGCCACCGGCCTGTTCACGCCGGAAGACAGCATCAGCAATGACGAGCTGGTCGCCAGCTTCAACGCCTATGTCGATCTTGCCAATCGCGAAAATGCCGAAGCAATTGCAGCGGGCGAGGCCGAAGAACTGCAACATAGTTCGGTAGAATTTATCGAAAAGGCCTCGGGCATCAAGTCGCGCTTCGTGCTCTCCAAGGACCCCATACTCGATCCCCGAGTGATGTGCCCGCGTTTGCCCGAGCGTCCCAACGAGCAAATCTCCGTTCTCGCGGAGATTGGTGTGAAAGCGGCGTTGCAGGCGCTGGAGCGGGCAGGGCGCAAACCGGAAGATGTTGATGCAGTGTTATGCGCCTGCTCGAATTTGCAACGTGCCTATCCGGCGATAGCGGTGGAGATTCAGGCCGCTCTGGGAATGAAGGAGGGCTTTGGTTTCGATATGAACGTGGCCTGTTCCTCCGCGACCTTTGGCATCCAGACCGCAGCGGACTATATCCGATCGGGCAGCGCCCGATCGGTACTGGTGATCAATCCTGAAATCTGTTCCGGCCATCTTAACTGGCGCGACCGCGACAGCCATTTCATCTTCGGTGATGTGGCGACGGCAATCCTCATCGAGTCCAAAGATATTGCGCCAGCGCAGCATTGGGAAATTGTCGGCACCAAATTAAAAACCCAGTTTTCCAACAATATCCGCAATAATTTCGGTTTCCTTAACCGCACCCATCCGGACAGCCGCGATGATAAGGACAAGCTGTTCGTCCAGGAAGGGCGCAAGGTGTTCAAGGAAGTTGTCCCGATGGTTGCGAATATGATCAACGAGCAGACGGAACGGCTCGGCATCGAAACGGCTGCGCTACGCCGCCTCTGGCTGCATCAGGCCAATGCCGGGATGAACCGTCTGATCGCCCAGAGGGTGCTTGGCCATGACGCCAGTGAAGATGAAAGCCCGACCGTCCTCGATACTTATGCCAACACCTCGTCAGCCGGCTCAATCATCGCTTTTCACAAGCATAGCGACGATCTGGCAGACGGGGACATAGGCCTGATCTGTTCGTTCGGCGCGGGCTATTCAGCCGGAACGGTGTTCGTGCGCAAGGTTGCGTGATCAGGGAGAATATAAATGACCATGACAGGCCAGTGCCTATGCGGTGCAGTAAGCTACACAATCGAGGGCGACCTGCAGATGTGCGGTGTCTGCCATTGCAAAAGCTGCCAGCGCCAGGCAGGCAGTTCTTATTCCGTGCTGTTCGCGGTGGCGGATGGCCAGATCGAGATCAGCGGTAACCTGACGACCTACGACGATCATGCCGAAAGCGGCAATGTTGTTCACCGCCATTTCTGCGGCACTTGCGGTTCGCCGGTAAAGACCTCGCTTCCGACCCAGCCGGGCATGACTTATGTCAAAGCGGGAACACTGGATGATACCAGCGTGCTGCATCCGCAAATCCATTTCTGGACCAGCAGCAAACAGCCGTGGGTCGAGATTGATGCGAATGTCCCCCAAATGGAACGCAATCCGCGGTGATCATCACCCAGCAATTAACGGCGTCAGTCACGACCTTCGCGATACCCTTGAAGAAACAATTCTGGGGGGCAATATGATCAGTTTAAGAGCGCGGTTCCTGTTTTTCATTGTCCGGATTTCGGGATTGAAAAACTACCTGCTCAAGCCGGGAAGGGCCGAGAAAATTATCGCACGTGATCACGCGCGCGGTCACGCATCGCCCGTCCGCTGGTTGCGCAAGCATTGCGATATCGAGAAAGCAGAGATTAACAATCAGCCTTTGTACCGGCTCAACCCGAAGGGATATGCGACTTCGCTGCACATCTTCTATCTGCATGGCGGCGGCTATGCGTTTAATATTGTTTCGCTTCACTGGCATTTTATCAAAAAATTGATCCGCAAAACCGGAGCGAGCGTCACCGTTCCGATCTATCCATTGTCGCCGGTAAATAAATGGAACAGCAGCTATGCGATGGTGATGGAGGCCTTTGAACAGGCGGTTTCCCGTCATGGCGCGGAGAATATCATAGTCATGGGTGACAGCGCCGGTGGTGGCTTCTCGCTCGGCCTGGCCCAGATGCTGCGCAACCAGAACAAGACTCTGCCCGGCAAACTGGTGCTGCTCAGTCCTTATCTCGATCAGACCGCAGCCGATCCGATGCAAATGGAACTGGAAAAGACCGACATATTGATTTCGGTCGAGGGTATTCGCCGCCTCAGTTCATGGTGGATGCGCGAGGGTGAGGACCCGGCAATGTTCCCGGCTAGCCCGTTGTTCGAGACGGTTGATCGATTGCCGCCGATGCTGGTGTTTGCGGGAAGTGATGAAGTGCTGCTTTCGGACTCTCTGCGTCTGAAAAAAAAGGGCGACGAAAGTGGCGCGCAGATAGAACTGAAAGTCTATGACCGGATGCAGCATGTCTGGATGCTGCTCCCCATCCCGGAAGCGAAAAAGGCATTGAACGAAATTGTCGAATTTCTACTCGCTCCGAAAGTCTAGCTCCAGCGGTAAGAAAGCCATCAGTCGTCGTCTCCTGCTTCATATTTTTCGGCGATTTGCGCGCCCATCGCGGCCGTCATTGCGAAACATTGCTCGGGATCACTCTGGCGCAATTTTGCGATCGTCAGTTCCAGCCCCTCGCCGATGATGAGTTCGGGAACATTGTTCGTCACTGCTTCAAGGATTTGACGCGCACATTCGGCAGGTTCCATGCCGTTGTCGATCACAGCGTCCGACTTGCCCCGACTCTCGCCCTCCTTGGTCAGCGCATTACGCGACACATTGGTGCGGATGGATCCAGGCAGGATGTTGGTGACATGAATTCCATGCAAAGTCTCGGTCTCGGCGCGTAAAGCATCCATATAGCCGATCAGGCCATGTTTCGCGGCGCAATAAGCCGTGCGCAGGGGCACGCCGACGCGGCCGGCTACAGAGCTGATTCCGACAATATGCCCACCGCCAGCCGCGATCATGTGCGGCAATAACAATTGGGTCAGCCAGATCGGCGCAAGCAGATCGATATTGATGATTTTGTGGTGCACGTCGGGATGGGTGTCGAGCGCCAGACTGCGCTGGCTTATACCTGCGTTATTGACGAGAATGTCGACCTTGCCCTTCCAGTTGCGCGCTTCTTCGACTTTTGCCGGCAGAATATCGTAATCGGTCGTTTCAAAAGGGAGGATCAACGTGTCGGTCGCGATACCGGTGGCTACTTGCTCGAGCGCATCCGTCCGGCGGCCCGACAGGATGATATGCGCGCCAGCAGCGGCAAAGGCGTTCGCCAGCGCTTCGCCAATTCCCGAGGACGCCCCGGTAATCCAGACGGTTCTATTATCAAATGTCATAAGTCCGCTCCTGCCGCCTAAGCGTTTTTGCTCAGTTTCGGTGCATCATCACCGAGATCTTCGAACCAGGCCTCAACCTCGCCATTGAGCTTGATCAACAAGGGATTGCCCTTGCGATCCATGGTTTTGCCGGCCTGGACTTTTACCCAACCTTCGGAGATGCAATATTCCTCGATATTATGCTTGCGGTCACCACGAAAATTGATGCCGATGCCGCGCGATAGCAAATCGCCGCCATAGTGCGGGCTTCGGGGGTTGATGGCGAGATGGTCAGGCGGAGTATCCTCGCCGGATGCTGCGCTATTGCCTTGGTCGGGTTGTTGGTCTTCGGTCATCTATACGAACTCCTGATGGTTTGGAGCGCATTGCCACAAACAACCGGATAATCAAGTGATGAACGCTACAGCAATCACTACAGACTAGCTAAAAGTCTCTCCGATATGGTCAGACATTTTTGGATCTGGGCCAAAACGATTGTCGCCGCGTGTTCCTTCCAGGCACATGAACACCAGCAAGATTATGCCGCCGATCAATGGAATGAAGGCCAGCAGAACGAACCAGCCTGATTTGTCCTGATCGTGAAACCGGCGGACCATGACCGCCAGACTAGGTATGAATACGGCCAGAGAATAGATACCCAATATCATTCCCACAATTCCAACCCCAGCCATCATTCCTGCCGACGGTTGGACCGGTTCCATGCCTGCCTCTGCCTGCATCATCGCTTCCGTAAGTGATGGCCCCATTGCCGAGAGCATTATGACATACAACACGGTGTAAATAATGAAATTCAGTAGCGCAAACATCCAGTATTCTTTGCGGCGTGAACGCCCGCTAAAATCTGCGTAGCGCCGCAGTGGCATCAACATCCATTCCATGATTTTTCCCCCTCAAGCCGCAATGGACATGAGATTACGCGAAAAAATCAGATAATCAAGCTGCCTCCTCCCGGCGCGACGCATTCTCGGGGTCGTTTGCATTTGTTTGGACGCGAATGGCATTTGCGCGGGTAGATATTTTGCAGGACTGGTAAACCGTCCGTACACTAGAAAATAATCCCTTCCTGAAACGCAAAGCGCAACCTTCACGTTTGAAAACCGGATTGTTGTGGCTTGAATATCGCACTCGCGTTCTTTCCTTTTTAAAATGGAACTAAGTCAGCCGCCATGCGCTTGATGAGCCTCTTAATCATTAGAGTAAAAAGAGGAGTTTATTATGTCCCCCACAAAATACGCACTTGCCGCAGCCACTATGCTGACAGCGATCATTGCTGTTCCCGCCCACGCACAAGAAGTTGAAAACACGGAATTTGATGGTTTCTATATCGGAGGATCATTCGGTCTGGGCGCACAATCCAATGATAGAAATGAAGGCGTTGTATTTGATACCGACCGTGACGGTACGTTCAACAACAGTGTTCGCACCGTATCGGGCGCAAATGCGTTTTCCCCCGGATTTTGCAACGGTGCTGCAAACAGCAATGTACCTACCGCGGGTTGCCGGAATGACAAGGATGATATGGATTATTACATCCGCGCCGGAGCGGACAAACAATATGGCAATTTCGTCGTTGGCTTTCTGGTCGATGCAGGCCGTAGCGAATCCACAGACAGTGTGACCGCATTCAGCACCACACCGGCATCTTACACGTTCAATCGCGAAATAGATTATGCGATCGGTGCGCGTGGGCGCGTTGGTTACACGCCAGGCGGCGTATTATTTTACGCAACCGGCGGTGTCTCCTATGCCAAAATCGACAATAGCTTCACGACCACCAATGGCGTCAACAGCTTTACCGATAACGGTAAAACAGAAAGCTTTGGTTGGAGCGGCGGCGGCGGTGTTGAGGCCAAAGTGACAAATAATGTCACCATGGGTCTCGAATATCTCTACACCCGCTATACCGACGATGATTATGTCGTGAATGTGGGGCCAGGAACCGCAGCAGCCACGAACCCGTTTCTTTTGGCATCCGGCGGAACGGACATGAAACGAAGCGACCCGGCCTTCGATCAGCATAGCATCAGATTGACTGCGGCGTTTCGCTTCTAGTCATCGGCTATTGCAACAAGTGCACAAGAAAAAGGCGGCCTTATCGGCCGCCTTTTTTTAATAAGCTGCTTTCGCCCTAAGCCGCCGCGGCCTGACGCGACGCTTTCTTGCGATCGTTCGGATCGAGATAGCGCTTGCGCAGACGAATGTTCTTCGGCGTGACCTCGACCAGCTCGTCATCGTCGATATAGGCAATTGCCTGTTCCAGCGTCATCACCTTCGGCGTGGTCAGGCGGATGGCGTCTTCCTTGCCCGAGACGCGGAAGTTGGTCAAAGCCTTGGACTTCATTGGATTGACATCGAGATCGCCGGGCTTTGCATTTTCGCCAATGATCATGCCTTCGTAAACCGGCGTTTGCGCGCCAATAAACAGCACGCCACGCTCTTCGAGCATGTTCAGCGCATAAGCTGCTGTGTTACCAGTACCGTTGGACACGAGCACGCCAACCGGGCGGCCTTCAATAACGCCTTTATATTCGCCATATTTCTCGAACAGACGGTTCATCAGGCCGGTACCTCGCGTGTCAGACAGAAACTCGCCGTGATAACCGATCAGTCCGCGAGAAGGTGCGGAGAAGGTGAGGCGGGTCTTGCCTGCGCCGGAGGGGCGCTGTTCGGTCAATTCCGCTTTGCGGCGCTGCATTTTGGAAACGACGGTGCTGGAATATTCGTCATCGACATCGATGACGACCGTTTCATAGGGTTCCTGACGTTTGCCATTTTCTTCGCGATAGAGAACGCGGGGACGGGAAATGCCGAGTTCAAAACCTTCGCGGCGCATCGTTTCGATAAGCACGCCCAGTTGCAATTCGCCGCGGCCTGCGACTTCGAAGCTGTCCTTGTCGTCGCTTTCGGTCACTTTGATCGCGACATTGGATTCTGCTTCGCGCGCGAGACGGTCGCGGATCACACGGCTGGTGACCTTGTCACCTTCACGGCCGGCAACCGGACTGTCGTTCACCGCAAAGCGCATCGACAGCGTTGGCGGATCAATCGGTTGTGCTGCGATAGGTTCGGTAACAGAAATATCGCATATCGTGTTGGACACAGTCGCTTTTGTCAGGCCTGCGAGAGAGATAATATCACCCGCTTTCGCGCTTTCCACGGGGACGCGCTCAAGACCGTTAAACGCCATGATCTTTGTGGCACGGCCGGTTTCTACAACATTGCCATCCATATCGATTGCGTGGATCGGCATGTTGATGTCGATCTTTCCGCTTTCCACCTTGCCGGTCAAGATACGGCCAACGAAATTGTCACGGTCGAGCAGTGTGACGAGAAACTTGAATTCAGCATCCGGGTCGACATCGGGCTCTGGCACATGTTCGATAATCTTGTCGAACAGCGGTGAAAGGTCGCCTTCGCGCACATCCGGTGTCTCGCCAGCATAGCCGTTGCGACCGCTGGCGAACAGGGTCGGGAAATCGAGTTGTTCGTCATTGGCGTCGAGATTGACGAACAGGTCGAACACTTCGTCGAGTACTTCTTCTGCACGGCCATCGGGGCGATCAATCTTGTTGACGACAACGATTGGTTTCAACCCAAGAGCCAGCGCCTTGCCGGTTACGAATTTGGTTTGCGGCATGGCGCCTTCAGCGCTGTCGACCAGCAGGATAACACCATCAACCATCGACAATATGCGTTCCACTTCACCGCCAAAGTCGGCATGGCCCGGAGTATCAACAATGTTGATCCGTGTGCCTTTCCATTCGACGCTGGTGCATTTTGCCAGAATCGTGATGCCGCGCTCTTTCTCCAGATCGTTCGAATCCATCGCCCGTTCCTCGACACGTTCATTGTCGCGGAAGGTGCCAGATTGGCGGAAAAGCTGGTCAACCAGCGTGGTTTTGCCGTGATCAACGTGCGCAATTATTGCGATATTGCGAAGGGACATATATAGATTCTACCGTATGATTGAGGAAGGGGCGGCGATAAGCACAGCCCCGCTATCGTCGCGCCCTTAGCGTGTTTGGTGCTGCACCGCAACATTAGAAAGCTTGCTAAATCATTCGGGGGCATCCATTTGGCACTACCGACATGCAAACTCTTCGCCTGATCCTCACCGATAAATTTATCTGGCTGCTTAGTGGAGCGGTCTTGCTGGCGACGTTGGCACCCGTGCAGGGGCAGGCAAAATATATCGCGGAGATTCTGTTCAACGCTGGAATTTTTGCGGTATTTCTGCTCCACGGCATCCGTCTCGAACGGCACGAAGTGAAGGCCGGGCTTGGCAATATCCGGTTGCAGGGGACTATATTCGTCTGGGTATTCGGTGTGATGCTGATCATCGGTTTGCTGCTGTCCAAGGCGGTTGATCAAGTGCTCCCCGCAGACGTCGTGCTGGGCTTTCTGTTCTTGGCTGTGCTGCCGTCAACGGTGCAGTCGGCCACCAGCTATTGCGCTATCGCCAAGGGAAATGTTGCGGCCTCCGTTGTCGCCAGTGCATTTATAAATCTTGTCGGGGTGTTTTTGTCGCCGCTGCTGTTCGCGCTGCTGGCCAGCGCAGCAGGGGTCGAAATCACTTCCGAAACGATCGTCAAACTCGCTGCTATTTTGGTGCTGCCGTTTATTCTGGGTCAGGTTTTCCAGAAATGGCTACGGCCCTGGGTGATTGAACACAAGGGTCTGACGGGCTGGATCGACCGGGGTGCGATTGCGCTGGCCGTCTATGTATCGTTTTCCGCAGCGATCATCGCCGGGATGTGGAGCCGGGTAAGCGGTACCGAGTTTATCTGGCTGGCCGCCGCCCTGCTGCTTTGGCTGGGACTGGCTTTCGGCGGTACCTGGCTGCTCGGCGGCTGGATGGGTTTTGTGCGGGCTGACCGCAAGACGTTGCTGTTTTCCGGAGCGCAGAAAAGCGTCGCGATCGGTGCTCCACTGGCCGCGATCATTTTTGCACCCGAGCGTGCGGGTCTGGTGATATTACCGCTGATTTTCTATCATCTCGCGCAATTGTTCCTGTCCGCGCCGGTCGCGGTGCGATTGGCCGGAGATCAGGATTAGCGCGTGGTAGTCCCGTTCGCATTGAGCTCGTTGAAGTGCACCTCTGGCCTTGAACCGTCCTTCGACAAGCTCAGGACGAACGGAACAGTCTAAAGCTCTCTTAGCGCGCGAGCCGGTTTGGCGGACAGCACCGGGATAGACCCCAGTAAACCGATACCCAGGGTGACAATTGCACCGATTGCAAGGGTCAGCAAAACGATCCCCCAATCCGGCTGCCAGGTAAATTCGAAAATCTGGGTGATTACAAACCAGCCGGCAAACAGACCGAGGCCCAATGCGACTGCCGACAACAGAAACGCCAGCAGCGCATATTCAATCGCCTGAACCGTCAATATCTGTGCCCGTGTCGCACCAAGCAGTTTCAGGATCACGCTGTCATAGACCCGGGTCTGGCGCGATGCCGCAATAGCTCCGATCAGGACCGCAATGCCGGAGAAGATCGCGATCGAGGCGGCGGCGGCAATTGCGGTGGCCATCTGATCCAATATGTCGCCGATCTGCGAAGCGATTTCCTTGACCTTCACCATCGAAATGGATGGAAATTCCTGCGGCAGGATGCCGAGCAATCTGTCTTCCTTGGCCGTTTCCAGCTGGATGGTCGCGGCGACATTATGGGGTACGTTGGCAAGCACATTGGGCGGAAATACCAGCACATAGTTGAAGCCGAAATTGCGCCAGTTGACCTTGCGAAAGGAGGCGACTTTGGCGGGTATTTCCACGCCAAGCAAACTGACAGTCAGGCTGTCTCCGATCTTCAGGCCCAGCGCCGCGCCCTGTTCTTCATCAACCGAAACCAGCGGTGGTCCGTTATAATCGGCATCCCACCATTCACCCTCGGCTATTTCGCTGCCTTCGGGAATGGTCGCGCTATAGGTTAAGCCGCGATCACCCCGCAGCACCCATGCGCCTTCGGGGAGCGTTTCCAGTTCGGATACCCGTTGGCCACCAAATTCGGTGATCGTCCCGCGCAATGTGGGGACGATATTGATTTCCGCGTCGCTGGCGGTCTCCTTGACCTTGGAGCGGAATTCGTCCGCGCGTTCGACCGGGATATCGAGCACGAAAAAGCTGGGAGCGTCGCGCGGGACAGTGGAGCGGATTTCATTTGTCAGGCTGGTCTGGATCGCCGCCAGCGTAGCGAACAGGGTCAGGCCCAGTCCGAGCGCCACCACCAACTGTCCGGTCTGGGCACCGGGACGATGGAGGCTGGTCAGGGCGAGGCGCAGCAACGGTTGTTTCGGGCGCGGTGCCTTGCTCGCCAGCCAGCGGATCAACGCGCCCAAGCCTGTCAGCAACAGCAAGATCGCTGCTGCCGCGCCGATGAACGAGGCCGAGAATAAAGGTTCGTTAGCTGTTCCCAAGGCGAGCGCCAATATGGCGGCAATCGCCAGGCCGACACCGATCCAGCTCTGGCGATCAATCTGTCGCCAAGACCGGCCTTCGCCGCGGATGATACCCGCTGCCGGGATTGTTTTCGCTCGCGACAATGGCGGCAAGGCGAAGATGATGGCAATAAGTAAACCATAAAGCGCGCTGACCAACAGTGGCAGCGGATAGAGCGCGAACTCCGGCTTTATCGGGAGGACATCGCCGGCAATCTGAATGATCGCCAGCGGAGCCAGTGCGCCGATCACGAGGCCGAGTGCAATCGCGCCCAATGCGACCGTCATGATCTGGAACAGATAGATGCGGAAGATCATCGCACTGTCCGCACCGAGAATCTTGAGCGTCGCAATCGCACCTTGCTTGCCGCGCAAATAGGAAGCGACGCCGTTGCCGACGCCGATGCCGGCGATCACCAGCGAGGCCAGGCCGACCAAGGTCAGAAACTGTCCCATGCGCTCGATAAAGCGCCTGGTGCTGGGCGCGCCATCGTCGCGTGTTTTGATTTCCCACGCAGCGTTGGGGAATTGTTCGGCAAGTTCGTCGCCTGTATCGCGAGGAATGGCCGTAGAGGGCAGCTTGAGGCGATATTTGCTCTCGAACAGGCTGCCCGGTTGGATCAATTGGGTGGCGCGCAGACTGTCGAGCGAGGTAATTGCCACGGGCCCGAGCGACAGGCCTTCGCTGAGCCGGTCGGGCTCATCGTCAATGACTCCGGAAATGGTGAAACTGGCCTCGCCAAAGGAAATCTTATCGCCGATTTCCAGCGACAGGCGCTGCATCAGGGCAGGGGTGACATAGATTTCCTGCGGCTCTGGAGCAGAAACAGTCTGGCCATTCTCCAGCGTAAATTTGCCGTACAGCGGATAGGACGCATCCACGCCTTTCAGTTCGACCAGTTGCGTGTCGCTGCCGTCCGGCAGCCGTGCCATCGCCTGCATCCGCAGCGTTTCGGACAGCGTTCCCGCCTGGTTGAGCGCCGCGAGCTCCGCGCTGGTTGCTTCGCGCTGGGCAACCGCAATCTCGAGATCACCGCCCAATATCGCCTGACCGCGATTGGCCAGTTCTTCGGTGATCGCGTTGGTCAGGCTGCCAATCGCCGCCAGCGTGGCGACGCCGAGGAACAGGCAGATGATCAGCAGGCGAAGTCCGACAAATCGACCACGCAGGTCGCGCCGGGCAATCGTCCATGCTTTGCGGATATCGCCGGGCATCAGGCGTCGCTGTCCCGTTCGATCAAACCGTCGCGCAATTCGATGATCCGGTCGCAGCGTCTTGCGAGTTCGGGATCATGGGTGATAATCAGCAGTGTAGCATCGGTGGCTTCCTGGCGATCGAACAGCAGGGCGATAATCTTTTCGCCGGTGGTGCCGTCGAGGTTACCGGTGGGTTCATCCGCGAAAATGATCGTCGGCCGCGACGCCATCGCCCGGGCTATGGCTACCCTCTGCTGCTCGCCGCCGGAAAGCTGTGTGGGATAATGACCCAATCGGTCGCCAAGGCCCACTGCGGCCAGTTCTTTTGCCGCGATTCCAAAAGGGTTGGCCTGGCCGTCCAGTTCGAGCGGCACTGCGACATTTTCCAGCGCCGTCATCGTCGGAAGCAGATGAAAGGCTTGCAAAACAATGCCCACCCGGCCGCGCCGCGCGACCGCCAGCTGATCTTCGTTCATCGCGCCGAAATCGGCTCCGGCAATGTTAACCGAACCGCCGCTGGCCCGTTCGAGGCCGGACAGGATCGCCATCAGCGATGATTTGCCCGAGCCCGACGGTCCGAGCAATGCCACGGTCTTGCCGGCCTCGATCGACAGATCGATGCCGCGCAAAATATCGACCCGTGCTTCCCCTTCCCCCAAAGACAGGGTGACATTCCGGGCTGCAATCGCGATATGGGGTTCAACTATGGCGGCGTCGCTCGATGCGGCGTTTTTTTGGATCATGGGGGTAAGGATATCCGATGTTGAAGAATTTGGTTCTATATGGGTTCACGCTGGCACTTCTGCAACTTTTGATCGCCTGTGGTCCAGCGCCGGTCGGCGAAAAGGCCACTGCCGTCGACGCAGGACAGGTTGTGCCGGTCACGGACGGCGATCAAACAGCGGACGCCAAAGAACCCGAAATCCTGATCGTCGCTTTCGGTGATAGCCTTTATGCCGGCTATGGCCTGGATCAGAAAGAGGGTTTTGCGCCGGAACTGCAAGCGGCGCTGATCGCAGCCGGCAAAGACGTGCAAGTGTACAATGCCGGCGTGTCGGGCGATACGACAGCAGCGGGATTGCGGCGGATGGACTTTGTTCTCGATAGTCTGCCGCGAAAGCCGGATCTGGTGATATTGGGCCTCGGCGGCAATGATCTGCTCCGGGGCCTGAAACCGTCGGACACTCGCGCCAATATGGAAGCGATGGTCAACAAGCTCAAGGATCGCGGTATCCCTGTCATGCTGACCGGGATGCTTGCCCCGCCCAATTTGGGAAAAGCATTCAGCGACGAGTTCAACATCATTTATCCCGCGCTGGCCAAAAAATATGATGTCGCGCTCTATCCTTTCTTCATGGACGGGGTGGTGGGGCAGCCCGATCTGTTCCTGCCTGATGGCCTGCATCCAACAGCCGAAGGCATTGATATCATCGTCGGAAAGATCGCGCCGCAGGTGGTCGAAACACTGGAAGGCTGAGCATCGCGAAAGCTGGAAGGGCTGGAAGCATGTTGCACAGTCTGGCAAAAACTGTATTATTTTACTAATACAGCACTTGAAACGCTTGAAAAGCGCGGCATTTGCATCCATTTATAGTAAAAGCCCCGCACTAGTGTCGGGGCAGGGAGGCTGAACAACATGGCGACCGAAACAATTACCGCGACCGACGACCTGAAATTGACCCCGCCAGATCCGGTGGTTGCCGTTGCACCGGAAAAAGCTGGAGGACTTGTGTCGATTGGCGACGAGGTAAAGTCCAAGCTCGAAGAAAAGGTCGACAGCTTTATCGACGACCTGATCGCTCAGGATCAGAACAGCCCCGAATTCGGCAAGAAGGTCGATCAGATCACCAATATGGGCCGCAAGGAAATCGCCGAAGCGGCGGGCCAGTCCAACCGCTTTCTCGATCGCCCGATCCGGTCGATGGACGAAGAAAGCGGGATCGGTTCCGATCTTGCGGAATTGCGCCGCACCGTTGAGGATCTCGATCCGGGGAAGCGCGGCAATCTGACCGCCAAGAAGAAGATTTTCGGGATCATTCCCTTCGGCAACAAGCTACGCAACTATTTCGACGGCTATAAAAGCGCGCAGGGCCATATTGGGTCGATCCTCGACCGGCTTCGCTCCGGCAAGGACGAACTGTTGATGGACAATGCCGCGATTGATGTTGAACGCAAGAATCTTTGGGCGGCCATGGGCCGGCTGGAGCAGATGATCCACGTTTCCAAGGTCATGGACCAGCGGCTCGAAGACAAGGCCGCCGAGCTGGACGCCACTGATCCGGCCAAGGCCAAGGCGATCCGCGAAAGCGCCTTATTCTATGTCCGGCAACGCACGCAGGATTTGCTGACCCAGATGGCGGTCACGGTTCAGGGCTATCTTGCGCTCGATCTGGTGAAGCGCAACAATGTCGAGCTGGTCAAAGGCGTAGACCGGGCGAGCACAACGACGGTGGGAGCGCTGCGTACCGGCGTCACCGTGGCTCAGGCGCTGACAAACCAGAAGCTGGTCCTCGACCAGATTACCGCGCTCAACACCACGACCGCAGGCGTGATCGACAGCACCAGCGAGATGTTGAAAAACCAGACTGGCCAGATTCATGAGCAAGCGGCTTCGGCAACCATACCGCTCGAAACGCTGCAGCGCGCGTTCCAGAATGTCTATGACACAATGGACAATATCGACACGTTCAAGCTGAAGGCGCTGGAGAATATGAAGGCGACCGTTGATTCGCTGTCCGGCGAGATCGAAAAGTCGAAAGGCTATATTGCCCGGTCCGAAGGGCAGGCGAAGGCGCAACTGGAAGCGCCTTCCGAAAATCCCCTGTCGGCGCTGGAGGGCTAGAACCAGGTGCCCGAATCCAATCAGGAAATCTTCGACGGCGCGGCGCGCGCTCTGCGGGAGTCCCAGTTCCGCCGCTCGATCGGCAATCGATCCCACAAGCTGAAGCAGGGCCATTTTTTCAAGAAACTGGGGCGCGCGGCCGTGTGGACGGCAGGGGTTCTGGTCGGGGCCAGTATCATTGGCGGCATATTGAGCGGCATCGGCTTCTGGGGCGTAATGATTTCCGCCGGGCTGATCGCCGGCGGGATCTGGGCTTCGATGAAATTCCCGAAAATGAAAATGCCGACCCCCGAGACGATCATGAAGTCCGATCTCAAATCGCTCGCCGGCAAGACCGAAATCTGGCTGGAAAACCAGCGCCCGGCTCTGCCAGCCCCGGCAGTCCAGATTGTCAACGGTATTGGCGTCCAGCTGGATATGCTGTCTCCGCAACTGAACAAGCTCAACGAAGGCGATGCTGCGGCCTATGAAGTGCGCAAGCTGGTCGGTGAGCATCTGCCCGAACTGATCAACGGCTATCGGGCGATCCCCGTGTCGATGCGCGGCAAAGCCACCGATGGCGGTAAATCGCCAGATGAGCAGCTGATCGGCGGCCTTTCGCTGATCGAGAAAGAGATTTCCGGAGTCACCCAGCAAATTGCCAAGGGCGATATCGACAATCTCTCCATCCGCGGCCGCTATCTCGAGCTCAAATATGATCAGAGTGCCGAAGCGGAATAGAGCTTTTTGGCAAGCCATGTCTCATTACGGGCTGCGGCCTTGTTCGCGAGCAGTTAGATTCGATAGACCTCACCCGAAATCCTGGCGACAGTCCCTTCGTCCGCTTTTGCGCGGTGATTCCAATACGCAAATATTCGGGTTGGAATGCACGGTTTACCAAGAAAAAACTGGATCCCCCGTGAGGAACCTAACTTTGTGTTCGCTGGTGGCCGCAACCCGCCGTTCAACTGGCTAAATGCTAAGTTATAGTGCCAATTCTCTTCCGCGGTTGTTCGTTGACATTCGCCCCTAGTCTCAGCACAGTGTGGGAACGACTAGGGGAACGATTTATGCCAAAACTCACCGCTCTGACGGTCAAGAACGCGAAGCCGGGAAAGCATGGTGACGGTGAGGGGCTTTATCTGCTCGTGAAGCCGAGTGGCGCAAAGTCATGGGTGCTTCGAATCCAGGCTGATGGAAAGCGTCAGGATATTGGCCTTGGAACGGTGGAGACGTCACCCAAGTCTGGCGGAGCTAGTCTGGAAGTCGACATCCCAATACTGCAACGTAAAGTGCTTTCGCTTTCGGAAGCCCGGCAAAAGGCCGGATTGCTTCGGGGTGCTGCAAAATCTGGTCTTGATCCGATCGAAGAGCGCGATCGTGAGAGACAGAAAGTTCCGACATTTAGGGAAGCGACCATTGCGGCACACAGCTCGCTGCAGAAGGGCTGGACCAAAAAGAATGCGACAGCTTTTCTTAATTCCCTAGACAAGCACGCCTATCCGACGTTGGCGAGGAAGAGTGTCCATATGATCTCTGCGGCCGATATCATCACGGCGCTGGAGCCCATCTGGACCGACAAACCCCAGATTGCAAAGAAAGTCCGCCAGCGCATTACAACGGTTTTAAACTTTTCGCATTCGAAGGGTTGGCGGTCAACAGAAGCGCCTCAAAAATCTATTGGTAGCGGTCTTCCAAAGCAACCCAAGTCTGGCCACGTCAAAGTTATGCCATACCAAGAAGTCCCCGCATGGGTTTCCTCCCTGGCTCGCAATGCGCCTACGCTGGGCCGTAGAGGAATGCTCCTTCAGATATATACCGCAACTCGCCACAAAGAAATTCGCGGTTCTCAATGGGGTCAATTCGATTTTGCAGAGGGGCTTTGGCATCGACCAGCTTGGCTGATGAAGGAAAGAATTGAGCATACAGTCACACTGAATACAAGTGCAATAGAGCTACTTAAAAAGATTCGTTCGGAACTATATAGCGAGCCGAGTCCCCAAGAATTGGTGTTTCCGACCCGTAAAGGCAAAATACTTTGCGGTGAGACGTTTAACAAGGTTCTTCGGGACGCAGGTGTCCCTTATGACAGTCATGGCTTCCGTAGTTCGTTTCGTGACTGGGCAGCTGAGAATGTGCCGGAGATACCAGATCCTGTTGCGGAAGCAGCTATCTCACATGTCGTGGCCGATAAAGTTGTGCGCGCCTATAAGCGGACCACGTTTATTGAGATGCGCCGCACTTTGTTACAGAAATGGAGCGATTATTTGCAGGGCGCGCCGACTGTGGCCTGACCCCGGGGTAGAGCGCATCATTGGATTTTACCGATTGTCGATTTGCCGGACTTGGATATGAGGTCGGCCCAACTTAGTCTAAGCATGTCACCCTTCGTTTTGGGCAAAGATTTACGGTCGACCATCCTGCTTTGCACCTCGAAATCGGCGTCAATTTTCACGATCAGGACCTTACTGAAGTTGCGCTTGAGATTAAGT
>RCMY010001729.1_pt1 | contig 20317 bp, 25 predicted proteins | sample 2041341 | NCBI WGS metagenome assembly RCMY01 (sample SAMN09708234, study PRJNA481090) | Marine sediment metagenome, whole genome shotgun sequencing project. | reverse complement strand
GCCTTCCAAACCGCTGAATTCCCTTCTGTTGCCCGGTGGGTTCAACCGCGCGTAGCTTTCTAACTTATGACCGTGAGGTCATTGGGTTAGGCAGCGATAGCGAGTGCTTCATTATCATTTGCACTTATAGGTTTTGAGCAATCACGGCATACTCAGGCCGGGCAAAAATAACGCTTTTGAACACCCGTCGATCCTAATTCGGCCCCATCAACGAAGGCGTCCTACATTGCTGCAAATCGCCTGAAATGGTGGAGCCGCCGGGTACTGCCCCCGGGTCCGTAGTATCTATTGCACGCCATCATTTATCACCATAGTCCGCCGAAACGGACAGTTCCTATATAGGCATATATTTCTGAATGAACAGTGCACAGACAAGAAAAAGGGCCGACCGGTCTCCCGGTTGACCCTCCTCTAGTTCCCCAAAGGGAAATCGTTGCTATTGGGCGAGAACGCCTTCTTCTGCGTCGGCTTTGTCTTCCAGGGCATCAGCCTTGTCTTCCATTGCCTCAGCTTTATTTTCCAGCATCTCTTCGCCAGCTTCGGTCGTAGCGTTGTCCGCAGCTTCGTCGAGACGATCTGCTTCCATTTCAGCTTCCTGAGCTTGCAATTCGGTTTCGGTCTCCGCGCCGCTGGTGTCTTCCTGTGCACAGGCGCTCAGCGCCAAGGCAGCAGCAGAAGCGGTCAAAATCATAATTTTACGCATAATCTTCCCTCGTCAATTGGAAGGAGCAAAAGAGGCCCCTCGGAGTTACCAACATGCCGAAATCGATTTGGTTCCCGAATGCACAAAAAAAGGGCCAACAAGTTTCCCTGTTGACCCTCCTCTAGTTCCCCCAAGGGAATTTCAGATAGTGTAGGCTTACTCGGTAACGGCTGCAGGTGCAGCAGCTGCGTCTGCAGGAGCAGCTTCAGCGGTTGCTTCTTCAGTTACCGGAGCAACTTCTTCAGTAACCATAGCATCTTCAGCAGGTGCAACTTCTTCGGTTGCAACTTCGTCAGTTACTGCAGCTTCTTCAGCTGGAGCATTGCAGGCACTCAGAGCGAATACGGCTGCTGATGCAGCCAAAACAGCGAATTTACGCATAATAATCAGTCCCCTAATAGTCGTTCAAATCAGCTGAGAATCAAACCAGCTGAGCGGGCCTATAAGAGCGAAAAATGCGAATGTATCTCAAAAAATGAAATCATTTGTTATCTTGTTAGAATAAAGGGATTATTATTTAAATTCAGTCGCTTTGATTGAATGATCTGGTCGGGATAATCGACAACTTCCGGGGCGAAATAGCCCCTCTTGCAGCGCATATTTAGCGTTGCACGGATCACGCTGCAAAAGGGGCGATATTGGCTATCTCGAATGACTATTTTTTCAAACTATCCCGAATTTCGATCAGCAGATCAATTTCGCTCGGTCCGGTATCTTCCGCTTCTGCTTCTGCGTCTGCTTCTGCTTTTTTCATCACCTTGTTCGCGTAGCGGACGATCATGAAGATGATGAACGCGAGAATGACAAAGTTGATCACGACGGTCAGGAACTGGCCCCAGCCGAGCATCGGTACGCCAGCTTCTTTCAGCGCGGCATAGTCGTTCATTGCGCCAGCATAATCGGCAGGCGGCGAACCCAGCAACAGGAACATGGTGGAGAAATCTGGCGCGCCAACTATTGCGCTGACAATCGGCATGATCACATCTTCGGTCAATGATGTGGTAATCGTCGCAAAAGCCGCACCGATAATCACGGCGACCGCCAGATCGAGCACATTGCCCTTCAGAATAAAGTCCTTAAACTCGCTTAGCATGACATTTCCCATCTATTTCTAAAGGCGTGTAAATGTATGAAAAATCCAAAATAGTCGAGGGAAGTCGTTGCAAACACGGCCATTGATACCTATTTTTACAAAGTGGAGCGGCGTCTCGCCGTGTGGATGGAGGGTTTTCAAACATGCTGAATAAATTGATCAAATTTCTGATGGTTCCGGCCGTGGCCTTGTCGCTCAGCGCCTGTGGAATCAACAGCGTGCCGACGGCGGAAGAAAATGCCAAGGCAAAATGGGCGGATGTTGAAAGCACCTATCAGCGCCGCGCCGATCTGATCCCGAATCTGGTGGAAACCGTGAAGGGTTTTGCTACCCAGGAGCAGGACACGCTAACAGCGGTGGTGGAAGCCCGGGCGAAAGCAACATCCATCCAGCTCAGTGCCGATGATCTTGGCGATGCCGCGAAGGTCCAGGAATTTGCAGCAGCACAAGGCGCGCTCTCGCAAGGGCTTGGACGCCTGATGGCAACCGTCGAAGCCTATCCCGATCTCAAATCCAACCAGAATTTTCTGGCCCTGCAAAGCCAGCTGGAAGGCACGGAGAACCGGATCAATGTCGCCCGCCGCGATTATAACGAAGCGGTCCGCGAATATAATACGACAATCCGCACGTTCCCGGACATTATCGGCGCGAAAATCATCCACGGTGCAAAGCCGATGGAACCGTTTGCCGCAACCACAGAAGGCGCGGACGAAGCACCTGAAGTGAAATTCTAGCAGAGGATGCGCGGGAAGTTCATCTTACTGATGACTTTCCTGGCCTCCGCTTGCGGTCAGGACATTGAGACTGATCAGAAGCAACGCGCAATTCAGGCTCCCTCGATGGCGCTGACGGGGCGTGTTGTGGATCAAGCCGATTTGCTGACGGACGAGGCTGAAAAGGAGCTAACAAGCATGCTGGCAAATCTGGAACGAACATCAGGCCCGCAATTAGTTATCGCGACCACTACGTCCTTGAACGGTCAAACCATTGAAGACTATTCAGTGGATTTGGCTCGTGCATGGGCCATCGGTGACAAAAATCGGGATGATGGCGTACTGCTGCTAGTGGCTCCGAACGAACGGAAGGTACGGATTGAGGTCGGCTACGGACTTGAGGCCTCGCTGAGCGATCCGTTTTGTGCCAGCGTCATACGCCAAGATATCATCCCTGCGTTTTCCGATGGGAAAATGGAAGATGGCATTTTCAGAGGTGCAGCTAGATTGAACGAAAAAATGCGACAAGTGCCAACCATAACCGCAAACGATAATATGCCGGAAACAGACGCACAAAATAGGAAAGCCTCATGATTGTGACACGCTGGATAATTGCCTTGTCGATCCTTCTTTGCGCGCCGATTGCCAATGCCCAAAGCTTCCCGGAACTTACCGGCCGCGTTGTCGATCAGGCCGCTTTACTTGATCCGGCGCAAGAGGCTGAGCTTACCGCAAGGCTGGAAGCTTTGGAGACCCAATCCAATCGGCAGCTTGTTGTCGCAACGGTCAACAGTCTCGAAGGTTATGATATCGAAAGCTATGGCTATCAGCTCGCTCGGGCCTGGGGTATCGGACAGGACGGTGAAGGCGAGGTCGAGAAAGACAATGGCCTGATCCTGCTGGTCGCGCCCAATGAACGCAAGGTGCGCGTCGAAGTGGGCTATGGTCTCGAAGGCATCATGACCGATGCTCTGTCGAGCATGATCATCCAGAATGATATCCTGCCCCAGTTTCGCGACGATAATATGGCCGGCGGCATTATCGCCGGCGTGGACCGGATATCGACCCAGTTGGTCTTGCCGGAGGAAGAAGCCCTCGCAGTGGCGCAGCAAGCCCGTCAACAAGGCAGTAAAGGGGATGGAGAAAATATCGGTCTGATGATTTTCTGGGGCTTCATTCTGATCTTCTTCGTCATCATCCCGATGTTCTCGAACCGCGGCGGCAAACGCTATCGCCGGGGTGCCGGGCCGGTCGTTATCTGGGGCGGCGGATCAGGTTGGCGCGGAGGCAGCAGTGGCGGCGGCGGATTTGGTGGCGGCGGCTTCAGCGGAGGCGGCGGCAGCTTTGGTGGCGGCGGCGCGTCGGGGGGCTGGTGATGAGCAAAGTGAACCAGTTTACACCGGACGATCACAAGATCGTCACTTCCGCAGTTTCCCAAGCGGAGAAGGACACTGATGGTGAAATCGTCACCATTGTGACCGGCGAATCCGATCATTATGGCGATGTCGCCTGGGCGATATCCGGGTTGGTGGCGCTTACCGCATTGCTCGTGGTCAGCCTGTTCCCGGAAATATATCTCAATATCATCGACTGGCTGACTGGTGGCTGGAGCGGAATATCCGCCCTGCCCTATTGGGCGCTGTTTGTTTTTACCGCGCTGAAATTTTTTGGCACGCGGCTGATCCTGATCTGGAAACCGTTGCTGTTCATCCTTATCCCGCCACCGATCAAAAAAGCCCGCGTACGCAAGCGGGCGATATCTTTGTTCCGGGTTTCAACGGATCATCGCACCGTCGGGCGCACGGGCATATTGCTCTATCTGTCGATGCGCGAACATCGCGCGGAAATCGTTGCCGATAATGCCATTGTCGAAAAAGTGGAGCCCGCTATCTGGGGTGACGCGATGGTTGCCATGATCGATCTGGTACGCGCCGACAAGCCGGGCGAAGGCATGGCCGAAGCGGTGCGCCAGATGGGCGTCGTCCTGTCCGAGCATTTCCCAAAAACCGATCAGAACCCGAATGAACTGCCGGACAAGTTGATCGAACTTTGACATTCCCGTCGCCCTGAGCTTGTCGAAGGGTGATTTTTGCGGCAGGTCGTGCTTCGACAGGCTCAGCACGAACGGGGTAGAAATGTCCGAAAATATCGAAATCATGTGGGAAGGCCGCTTCATCACGGCGAAGCGAGAAGGTAAGTGGGAATATGTCTCCCGCAGTCGCGGCATCAGGGCTGCGGTCATTCTCGCGATTGACGAAGGACATGTGCTCCTCGTCGAGCAATATCGCGTTCCGCTGGGCAAAACCTGCATCGAACTCCCCGCGGGTCTGGTCGGAGACCATGATGACAATGCGGAAGAAGATGCGTCGATCGCGGCGATCCGCGAGTTGGAAGAAGAAACAGGCTATCGAGCGGAGACAATCCAGAATTGCGGCGAATTTTATTCCTCGCCGGGAATGGTGTCGGAGAGCTTTACGCTTTTCAAAGCCAGCGGACTGACCAAAGTCAGCGAAGGTGGCGGAACAGACGGAGAGAATATCACCGCTCACCGGGTCGCGCTGACCCAGCTAGATGAATTCATTGAACGCAAGCGCGCAGAAGGTGCCGGAATAGACGTCAAACTCCTGCTGTTTTTGCAACCGGGTTGAATATCTCGCCATTGCTCACCTGCGAAGGCCGGCACCCATCTCCCGCCGTCCGGTTACGACGCTATAGGTGATTGATAATTTCTGGTGCCAGACCACGTTGCAAGCCCAAGCTTTGCTAAGCATGGAAAGATAGGGAGATGGATTCCTGCCTTCGCAGGAACAAAACTATCGGAAATTATCCGCGTATGCTTGCAGCTTCAGCGTCTTATGCGGCGTCGGAATGATCACATAATCAATACCATATTTCGTGGCATAGGCTTTTGCAGCATCGCACGTGTCAAAACTCAGCTCCACCTGCCGCCGCGTATCACCAGACCCAGCCCAGCCGGTCAGAGGGTCGGGCTTGCGCGCTTCCAACGGCTCAAATTGCAGCATCCATTTGTCGGTCAGGGCCCTGCCGGACTGCATCGTATTTCTGGGATTTTTATATATTCGTGCGACCATTTTCTGTTCCTGTCCTGAACCGCCTCAATAGGCGCGGGAAATCGCAAATTCAACCGCTTCGGTCATCGCATCCCGGGCTTTTCCGGAAGCAAATATGCCCAGCGCGTCTATCGCCCGCTGGCCATAATGGCGGGCCCGCGACATCGTATCGTCAATCGCGCCCGTCGAGCGGAGCAGATCGGTCGCCCGAGCGAGATCTTCATCCGAGGATTTATGGCCGATGATCGCATCTTTCCAGAATTTGCGATCTTCCTCGCTGCCGCGTGCATAAGCCAATATGACCGGCAGCGTCACTTTGCCCTCGCGGAAATCGTCACCGGCATCCTTGCCCATGGTTTCGCGGTCGGAGCTATAGTCTATCGCGTCATCGACCAGTTGAAACGCAATGCCGAGATTGCGGCCATAACTGTCCAGCGCCAGCTCGATCTCTTCATCACATTCTGCCACAACGGCCGATATTCGGCTGGCGGCGGCAAATAATGCGGCAGTTTTTGCACCGATAATCTCAAGATAACGATCTTCGCTGGTATCAATCTTGCGCTGGGCGGTCAGCTGATTGACCTCCCCTTCGGCAATCACCGCCGATGCATTGGACAATATTTTCAGTACTTTGAGCGAGCCATCCTCGACCATCAGTTCGAAGGCCCGGCTGAACAGGAAATCCCCCACCAATACAGTGGCCGGATTGCCGAAAATCAAATTGGCAGCGGCTTTCCCGCGCCGCAAGTCGGAACCATCAACAACATCGTCATGCAGCAAGGTAGCGGTATGGATAAACTCCACCGCAGCCGCCAGTTTGAAATGGCGATTACCCGAATAGCCGATCAGCTTCGCCGCTGCCAGCGTCAGCATCGGGCGCATGCGCTTGCCACCACCAGCAATAAGATGGCCGGCAAGTTCCGGAATGAGTGGAATTTCCGATTGCATCCGGTCCAGAATCACGCTGTTCACCTGATTCATGTCGCTGGCGACCAGCGACATGATGGGTTCAAGCGAAGGTGCGGTGTCCCGCCCGAAATGATGGACCGTTGCTGACATGTTGCACCGGATGTGGCAAGTCACTAGGGATAAGGCAAGTGAAATCAAGACTTGTTCGGTTGCGCCCCACACATTCGGGACAGAAACCGCAGCGGGCAAAAATCAGGCGACGATCATGGACGAAAAGCTGCAGCAATTTCGCGAAAGCATCAACAATATCGATGCGGCGCTAGTGTTCATGCTCGCAGAACGCTTCAAGGTGACCCAGGCAGTGGGCGAGTATAAAGCCGCGAACAACCTGCCGCCGGCCGATGGCGCGCGCGAACAGGAACAAATTGCCCGCCTCCGCCAGCTTGCCAGCGACGCCAATCTTGATCCCGAATTTTCGGAAAAATTCCTGCGCTTCATCATTGATGAAGTGATCCGTCACCATGAACGGATCCGGGACGAGGGTTAAAAACCTATTCCCTCAGACCGGAAAAAAGCTTTCCTGAGACGGTTTTCGCTATGAAATTCCGAATGATCGGCAATCTGGCAAAATAGTGAATGATAATGTCTCTCGTCCACGGCTTTACCAAGCTGTCCGATTGGTAAAGTGGTGTGAAGGTGATGCTCAGCATCTGATACAGCTTGATGTGGTACATCCGGGCTTTACGATATTTTTTGCGAGCATCCGCAAGCGATTCTGATTGGTCCATCGCCATGGCAAGTGCAGCTGCGTCTATCAAAGCCATGTTCGCGCCTTGTCCGAGCTGCGGGCTTGTACAGTGCCAACTGTCACCGATGTAAAACAATCGATTGGATGGCGCGGGCAAGCCGGTTCGATGATGATAGACGGCTAGATTCAGTTCATCAATTGACTGCAACTGCGAGACAAATGGTTCCGCTTCCGGCCAAAGCCTGCAATAGTTTGTCCGGAATTCAATTATCCCTGATGCAATTAGCTTATTTGCGTCTTCAGGTTTCACTGACCAGAACAGGGCGGCACCCGGATTTCCGGTTGCCGGATTCAAACCAATCGGCATGATGCCTGCCATTTTGCTGGCCCGGAAATAGCGTTGATCGAGCGCCGAACGCATAATGTCATGCTCCCCCGGGATATCAACCGTAGCCCAAAATGCACCATAGCCCAGCCGCCTCACCCTCCCGTCAGCCAATGAGCTTCGCGCGCCGCTTGCATCAATCACAAGATCAAAGGATTCGGTGGAACCGCCATTTCCGAAGACCGGCGTGATGCAATTTTCTGTTTCAGTAACATCTGTCAGCTTACTATTCACGACGATCGGCACCGCCGCTTCTTGGACTGCATCCAATAGAACAGAAAACAGGCTGGCGCGGTGGATACCTAATGCAGGGCTTCTTTCCGGGGTATGGGCATATTGCATATCCAACGCACGCCGATTTTTTTCAACCGAGATCCCATGCAATTGATGCACTGGACTGGCGAGCGCCTCTATCCTGTCCAGCAATCCCAGCTGTTTCAAAATCAATTGACCCGTTGGCTGAATCAGCAATCCGGACCCCACGGGCAGCGGTTCTGCAAATTGCTCGAAAATCGTGAGGCTATGGCCTTGCCGTTTGAGAAAAAGTGCGGTGGCCATTCCGCCCGGTCCACAGCCAATGATCGCGATATTCAGTTTACCCTGCCCCACGATTCAATCTTGGGTTGTGCGATCAGCGAGCATTAGGCAATTTGCCCTTCCGATCTGGGCAATCTCAACCGCGCCAGCAATCCGCCCAGATCTTCGCTTTCTTCGAGCGATACCGACCCGTCATAAATTTCCGCGACATCCCGGACGATGGCGAGACCAAGGCCGGTCCCGGGCTTGCCGCTGTCGAGCCGCGCGCCACGATCGAATATCCGTTGGCGATCTTGCTCGGGAATACCGTTGCCATCATCTTCGATCAGCAGTTCGACAAATTTATCACTGGTTTCGACAGTGATGAATACGCTGCCGCCACCATATTTAGCGGCGTTTTCAACGAGATTACCGATCATTTCATCAAGGTCCTGGCGCTCGACAGATGCTACGGCATCCTGGTCGCCATCGATGTCGATCCGGACATGGGGATAGAGCCGTCCGACGGCGCGTTCCACGGCTTGCAGGCTTTGCCAGACCTTGGCCCGGCTGTGGGCATGGCCGCGTCTGCCTACTGCGCGGGCGCGGGCCAGATGATGGTCGACCTGACGCCGCATCACCCCGGCTTCGCGGATCACTGTATCCGCCAGATCGTCGGCTTTGGCGGTCGCGCTGTTCATGATCACGGTGAGCGGGGTTTTCAATGCATGCGCCAGATTGCCGGCGTGCCGCCGCGCTTCCTCGGCCTGTTTTTCATTGTGATCGAGCAATGCGTTCAGTTCATCTACCATCGGGGTAACTTCGTTCGGCATCGGTTCGACCACCCTTTGCTGCTGGCCGGTCCGCATCGCCGCGATGGCAATGCGGATCTTGCGGAGCGGCCACAGGCCGTAGAGCGTCTGGAGCGCTGCCATGCCGATCAGTCCGAGCGCGAGGATCAGGAAACTGTTGATCAGGATCGAGCGAATATTGGCGATCTGGGCATCGAGGCCATCGCGGCTTTGCGCCACTTGAAACAGCCATTTTGTCTCGGAGTCCGGCAAGATGATCGTGCGTTCTAGCAGCCGTAGCGGTTCGTCGGGAAACTGCCTGCTGTCATAGATGTGCGTTTTCCGGTCATCATGGGTGATGTCCGCTTTCAGCGTGCGATCCCATAATGAACGGGACGGAAAGTCATCATGGTCTTTGCCGCTGATCTGCCAGTAAAGACCGCTATTGGGTTCCAGAAAGCGTTGGTCTCCCAGCGGCCGGTTCAGGAAAACCTCGCCATCGGGGCCGATCTCGGCCGAGGCGATCATCGCGGTGAGCACATATTCCAGTTGATTGTCGAAATTGCGGGTCACCGCGTCATTCAGGACCCGGTCCAGCGCGAAACCGCCACCGAACAGCAGTATCACGATCCACGCCGCAGCAATCCCGATCATCCGGCGACCGAGTGAACCAGTGGTCTGGGTGCCTAGCCGATTATGGGTTGTCGGTGCCTTTTCATCGACCGGAATATCTATCTGGCTTGGTTCATTCAGGCTTCGGGATCCTCCAGACTATAGCCAAGTCCCCGAATCGTCGAAATGACTTCCGCGCCCAGTTTTTTGCGGATACGCGTTACAAACACTTCAATCGTGTTTGAATCCCGGTCAAAATCCTGATCATAGATATGCTCGATCAGTTCGGTACGGGACACCACTTTGCCCTTGTGATGCATCAAATAGGACAAGAGCTTATATTCCTGCGCCGTCAGCTTCACCGGGCTGCCATCGAGAGTCACTTTCCCCGACCGTGTATCAAGACGCACCATGCCTGCGGTGAGTTCTGAAGAGGCATTGCCCGATGCACGGCGGATAAGCGCGCGCAGCCGGGCGATCAATTCCTCGGTCTGGAACGGCTTTGCGAGATAATCATCGGCGCCCGCATCAAGTCCCGCCACCTTGTCCGACCAGCTATCACGCGCTGTCAGCACCAGCACCGGGAAATTGCGCTCTTCCTTGCGCCAGCGATCGAGCACGGTCAGCCCGTCTATTTCTGGCAGGCCAAGATCCAGGATTACCGCGTCATAGTCTTCGGTCGAACCCATGAAATGGCCGTCCTCGCCGTCCGTCGACAGGTCAATGGCATAGCCATTGGCCTCCAATGTCGATTTGAGCTGTTGCCCCAGCGTGGGTTCGTCTTCAACAATCAAGACGCGCATGCTTGTCCTCCGGAATAATGCTTAATTCTGTGGAATAGCCTATATCACCATCCCCAAAACGCACAATGATTTAGAAATTACGGAATAGCCAATCTTGATTAGCGGGTCTGCCGCAAGATCGCGCCGGTTCGGCCATCTACGTCAACAAACACAACGCGCCCGTCGCGGATGAATTTTAGCCGATACACTAGCGCATTGGGGTCAAATTCTGGTCCGATATATTCACTACCCGCCATTCTCGGCAAAATCCGGTTCTCGATCGAACGGATTGATTTCACCTTGCCGGCCATCATCTGGGCGCGCGCCTCATTCTGCTCGCCGCGACGGTCCTTGGACGAAGCCATATGCGGCGCGACAGCTGTAACACCGAGCGCAAAAAGGGTCAAAAAGGTGGTTTTCTTCAACATCCTTATCCTCCTAGGCTCGGCGGTTTTAACATCACGTGAATAGCGGGTTCAGACTACAGACTGTTCGATTAACGAGTCATTTCATATGTTATGTTGAGTGAAACGACTGTTCCAACCTGGCCCGGAGCGACCGGAGGTGGTGCCGACGAAGCGGCGGCGCTCTCCATCCGCATCATCGGCGCTTCCGACCGGTGGGAAATGCCCTCGTTGATCGAAAGAACCCGAACGCCGGAATATCCTTCGGCACGGGCGTAGCTCATCGCCCGCGATTTGGCATTGGCGAGCGCCCGCTCCCGCGCCACATCTTTTACCTTGCTGTCATCATCGATCGAAAACGAGGGGCCGTTCAAATTGGTGGCGCCGCTGCTGACGATCGCATCGAGAATTCCACCTAACTTGGGTAGGTCACGCACAATCGCCGAAACCTGGTTGGATACCACATAGCCGACAAAACGGTTCTGACGGCTTTCCTGATCATAGTCATAATCCGCGCGCAGATTGATGCCCGTGGTCTGAATGTCCTTTTCGGCAATGCCGAGCGATTTGAGCCGGTTGATCACCGCCCGCGCCTGTACGGAATTGTCGCGTAAAGCTTGTGTAGCAGTCGGCGCCTTGGTTTCCACGCCGGTGCTGAATGTGGCAGTATCCGGTGCGCTATCGACCTGCTCGGACACGCTGAGCTCGATCACCGGATTCTGCGCGACAATCTGGACATCCGCTGCCTGTGCGATGGTTGCCGGGACAAGGGTCAAAGCCGCTCCGGCCAATAAAACTGAAAATCTCATATTCTTCTCCATTTCGTTCAGGGCTTTTTACTATGGTCACCCTGAACCGCAGCTATATAGTTTTGCCGAATCTTACGGGTCCGTTTACCCGGCTGACCGTCACCAATACTGTGACCATCAATCTCGACAACCGGCATGACCAGCAAGGTCGAAGACGAAATGAACGCTTCTGCCGCATTTTTCGCTTCATCGACCGAAAAAGCGCGTTGCTCGACCGTCAGCCCCATTGCTTCAGCCTGTGTGAGCATTTCGATACGCGTGACGCCGGGGAGTATACGGCGGTCGAGCTGATGCGAAATCAGGACCCCGTCCCGATTGATAATATGGGCATTCTGCGAAGTGCCTTCGGTGACCATATCATCGCGTGTCATCCAGACATCGTCGACTCCCGCTGCCACGGCCTCCATTTTCATGAGCGATGCGTAAAGCAGCTGTGTCGTCTTGATATCACATCTTTGCCAGCGCAGGTCGGGCCGGGTGATGATCCGCATTCCGCGAAGGGCCATCGGGTTTTCAAGCAGCGTTCGTTCCTGGGCAAAGGCAAATATCGTCGGGGCCGTTTCCGGCGCAGGCCAGCGATATTCCCGCTCGTCCATCACCCCGCGCGAGACTTGCAGATAGACCAAGCCTTCCTGCAACCCGTTTTCCGCTATCAGATTTTGGGATATTGCCGCCCAGTCCGCAAAGGCATTGATCGAAAGCTCCCCGAGTGATCGTTCGAGACGGGTGATGTGACGGTCCATATCAATCAACCGGCCATCAATGACCGAAATCACCTCATAAACCGCGTCGGAAAACAATAGTCCCCGGTCAAATATGGAGATTTTGGCGGATGACCGTGGGGCATAATCGCCGTTCAGATAGACTGTGTGCAAATCCCGTCCCTATCGCCAAAATTGTCAAATTCGTCCCTAACAATCCGATATGGCACGGCAGGTCAATGGCCTTTGTCGAAAAGAGAAGGCTTGAGCCAAAGCCCGCTTGCCCCTAACGCGCGGGAACCATGTCGCAACCTCCCATTTTTTCGTACGAGAATCTTTCGCTCCATCAGGGCGAAGGATGGCTGTTCCGTGATCTCGATCTGCATGTCGGGCCGCGCGACCGACTGGCGCTGATCGGGCGCAACGGAGCCGGAAAGACAACTTTGCTGCGCTTGATCGCCGACGAGATTGAAGCGGACAAGGGGAAAAGGGTTATTCAGCCTGGGGTCAATATTGTGATGCTGGAACAGGAACCCGATTTTACGCCGTATGAAACGTTGCGTGACTTTGCCCTGTCCGGAGACATGGGGCCTGCCCTGCATGAAGTGGAAGCGATTGCTGACCAGTTGGGAACGGATCTTTCGACTCGCGCAGACAAAGCGAGCGGGGGCGAGAAACGCCGCGCCGCGATTTGCAAGGCATTGGCTTCACAGCCGGACCTGTTGCTGCTCGACGAACCGACCAATCATCTGGATCTGGCGGCAATCGACTGGCTGGAAGAATGGCTGGGTCGCTACAAGGGCGCATTTATAACCATTTCGCATGACCGTACATTTTTGACCCGGCTGACCAAACAGACGTTGTGGCTGGATCGCGGAGCGCTCCGTCGGCTGGAAGTCGGATTTGGTGGTTATGAGGCATGGATGGAAAAAATCTATGCCGACGAAACCCGTTCGGCAGAGCGGCTCGACGCCAGGCTGAAGCTCGAGGCGCACTGGCTTGAGCGCGGGGTGACCGCCCGGCGCAAGCGCAACCAGGGCCGGCTCGCGAAGCTTTGGGAGATGCGGGCCCAGCGTGCGGCGATGATCGGCCCGGCGGGCGCAGCCAAGCTGCAGGCCGAAAGCGATGACAGCCGAACCAAATCGGTGATAACGGCGACGAATATTTCCAAGTCCTTCGGTGAAGGCGATGCCAAACGCGTCATCATCCGGGATTTCTCCTTGCGCATCCAGCGCGGCGACCGGATCGGGATTGTCGGGGCCAATGGCGCGGGAAAGACCACCCTGCTGAAGATGCTGACCGGGGAAATGGAGCCGGACACCGGTAGCGTGGCGCTCGCCAAAACATTGAATGGTGTTTTTATCGACCAGCAACGCAGCCTACTGAAGCCTGACAAGCGAGTCCGCGATGTTCTGGCCGATGGCAGCGACTGGATCGATGTCCGCGGCACCAAGAAGCACGTGCAAGGCTATCTCAAGGAGTTCCTGTTTGCACCCACTCTGATCGACGCAAGGGTCGGAACATTATCGGGCGGCGAACAATCGCGGCTTTTGCTCGCACGTGAATTTGCCCGCATGTCGAACCTGCTGGTGCTCGACGAACCGACCAATGATCTCGATCTCGAGACGCTTGACCTGCTGCAGGAGGTTATCGCCGATTACGATGGCACTGTCCTGCTGGTCAGCCATGATCGCGACTTTCTGGATCGCACCGTCACCATCACGCTGGGGCTGGACGGCAGCGGCAAGGTCGATGTCATCGCCGGCGGCTATGCCGAATGGGAAGCAAAGCGCAAACAGGGCGGATCCGATCAGAAAACCGCATCCAAACCCGCCCAGTCCGCCGCTCGACCAGTTTCTCGTCCGAGCAGTCCGAGCAAGAAACTAAGCTACAAGGATCAGCGCGATTATGATCTATTGCCAGAACGGATCGAGGCCATCGACGAGCGCATGGGGCAAATCGAACAGGCTCTAGCCGATCCCAATCTCTATTTACGGGATTTCGCGAAGTTTGAGCAATTGACGAACGAGAATAGCGCGCTGATCGAAGAGAAAGATGCTGCCGAAATGCGCTGGCTGGAACTGGCGGAAGAAGTCGAACAACTGCTTCAGCCCTAATCAGCCCGGCAGGCGGTAGAATATTGCCAGCCGGTCCAGTGCTATCTTCAGCACCAATTTTCCCGAGCGTGCCGGCCAGCCGAGGTTTTTTTCCGCGACCGGCGTTCCTTCGCCGCCGCAAATAATCCGCCAGGCGATATCGGCGAGATCGCTACCCAGATGGTCGATCGCATTTTCAAAGCGCAGCTTGGCGGCAAGCTGTGCTTCGGACTCATTCAATATCGCGGGTGCGCCGCGCTTTCCTCCTGCGACCGGCGCGGAATCCCAACGCATCGTGATTCGAGGCGCCAGATTGCCTTTTTCCCAATCGGAGCGCAGCTTTTCCCCGGCATCAAACTGCCGGTCGGACAGATGGCCTCTGGCATGAAGCCAGCCCAATGGCGACTCCGACAAGTTGACCGTAACACTGCGCGCACGCCTCCGTTTTGGTTCGTTACCATTACGCTCCTCTCCGTCCTGCGGCAGCGCACGTTCGGCGAGCAAACGCGGGTCGGAGTGAGCTTTGGTGGCTTTCGTCGGCATGATGTCTCCTATGGTTGCGAACAAATATACTTGCCATTTTGGCGATATTGTAGGAAAGGATAAAACCATATAGGTTTGGAGTTTAACATGATCAGCCGTATCAGAGACGTTCGCAAGGCCAAGGGATTGACGCTGGAGGATGTTGCCAAACGGTGTGAACCGCCAACGACAGCGCAAACCATCGGGCGGCTCGAGACCGGCACGCGGACATTGTCGCTCGGCTGGCTGAACCGGATTGCCGCTGCCTTGGGCGTGGACAGCGCAGCGCTCCTGTCATTGCCCGATCAGGAAGAACTGCCGGTAGCCGCGATTCTCGATCACAAGGGTGCGCGCGCCTTGAGCAAAACCGAAAATATCTATCAGCCGACGATCGAACCGGCGATGGTCGCCTTGCGCGTCAAAAGCAGCATCGGCGATTATCGCGCGGGCGACGATGTCTGGCTGTCGCGGCGGATGCCGGAACAATTTAGCGGTGCGCTCAATCGCGACGTATTGGTCCCTCGTCCGGCTGGACGCTATCTGTTCGGTCGGCTGATCGGGCGCGAGGACCACCGCCTGCAGATCCTACCGCTCGGCAGCGGCGCACGGCAGCAGATTGTCAGCGACCCCGAATGGATCGGCGTAGCGGTCCGGTTGGTAAGGGAGCTTTAGGGCCTCTGTGCTAGGAGGCAATCCATGACCCACCAGCTCCGCATCCTGACTTTGTCGACCCTTTTCCCCAATGCCGCGGCGCCCAATTTCGGAATATTTGTCGAGCGGCAAACCGCGGAACTGGCCAGCCGTCCGGCAACCACCGTGACGGTCATCAACCCGATCGGGCTTCCACCCTGGCCGTTGAGCGGACTCGGGCAATATCAAGCGTTGAACGTGTTGGCCGGACATGAAGAGTGGCGCGGGCTCGACGTCTACCGGCCCCGGTTCAAACTGATCCCCAAGATCGGTGGCGCCAGCAATCCGAGGCGGATTGCGGACGCACTGCTGCCGATGGCAGAGAAGTTGCACCAGAAGGCGCCGTTTGACGTGATCGATGCAGAATTTTTCTATCCCGATGGACCGGCAGCGATGCGGCTGTCCGCTGCGCTCGACATTCCCTTTACAATCAAGGCGCGCGGGGCGGATATTTATCACTGGGGCCGCGATCCGGAATGCCGGGATCAGATTCTGGAAGCGGCGGACAAGGCCAGTGCGTTATTGGCTGTTTCCGAAGCGCTGAAGCGGGATATGGTCGCTCTCGGGATGGATGGCAGTAAAATTTCGGTACATTATACAGGGGTAGATCAGGACATGTTCCTCCCCGTCGATCGGGTGGCCGCGAAGGGGAAGCTAGGCGTCAGCGGGCCGCTGTTCATCACCACCGGTGCGCTGATCGCACGCAAGAACCAGGATCTGGTAATCCGTGCCATGGCAAGCTTTCCCGAAGCCGAGTTATTGCTCGCAGGTGAGGGAGAAGAAGAGCAAAACTACCGCGCGCTCGCCAATCAACTGGGCGTTGCCGGTCGCGTCCGTTTTCTGGGTAGTGTCCCGCATGATCAGCTGCCGCATCTGACCGCCGCCGCCGATATCGCCATTCTCGTATCAAAATCCGAAGGTCTCGCCAATGCCTGGGTAGAGGCGCTTGCCTGCGGCACACCGGTGATCATCAGCGAGGCAGGCGGTGCGCGAGAATTGGTGAGCAGTCCGGTTGCCGGACGCGTCGTCGATCAGAATGTCGAAGCGATTGTCGATGCCGCAAAAGCCATTCTGGCCAAACCACCGAAGCAAGAGCTGGTGCGATCTTCGGTTGACCGGTTCAGCTGGAGAAATAACGGCGACCAGTTGCGAACTATATTGGGCAAAGCCGCCGGTACAAGCTAGTCCAGCGGCAGAAACGCTCCGACAATCCAGCGTTCTTCGGCCCGCAACACGCCCCAGGTCCGCGCCGCGGCGCGGCTATCCATGACCTCCAGTCCCATGCCTGCCGCCTCTACTTCCCGGCGGAAGGCGGACGAAGGCTGCAGCATCGACGGGCCACTGCCCAACAGGAGGAATTCGGGCGCGGGTGACAGGTCGAGGCGAGACAATATCTCCGCGAGATCCAGCTTGTCCAGACTTGAAGCGGCCCAGTCCACAACCTGTTCCGGAGAAATCAACAGGCCTTGCTCGAACCGCTGCTCACCAATCTTGTAACCCTGCGGTGTAAAGCCGGTGACAACCGGACCGGTAAATTCGACATCCTTGCGCAGTTCTACCAAGGGTCAGCCAATCTGCTCTGGTCCGCCCAGCTTCTCCGCTTTGTCGTCCGCCGAATCCGTTGGCACAAAAGTGTCCGGCCCCACCTTGAACCAGATCAGGATCGGAGCGGCCATGTAGACCGAGCTGTAGGTACCGACAAATACGCCGAAGAACATCGCCACCGAGAAACCGAAAATCACATCCGGGCCCCACAGGATCAACGCACCGAGCGCAATCAGCATGGTCAGACTGGTCATCACAGTCCGTGCCAGCGTCTCGTTCACCGACAAGTCGAGCAAGGCGATGATATCCATCTTGCGGTATTTCTTCAAATTCTCGCGGACCCGGTCAAACACGACAATCGTATCGTTGAGCGAATAGCCGATGATCGTCAGCAGCGCCGCGACGATATTGAGATTAAACTCCATCTGGGTGAGCGCGAACAGCCCGAATGTCAGCGCGACGTCGTGGACCAGTGCGAACAGGGACGCAATGCCAAACTGCCACTCGAAGCGTATCCAGATATAGATGGATATCGCGATCATCGCGAACAGCAAAGAATAGGCGCCGGTTTCAAAAAGTTCCGACGACACTTTGCCGGAAACCGACTCCACGCCATCAATCCGGACATCAGGATAGTCGGCCTTGATTGTCGATACGATCTTTGCGGTCATTTCACTGGCCGCTTCGGGGCGCGATTCTGCTTCGGTCGGCAACCGCATCCGGATCGACACCTCATTGGCGTCACCAAAACGCTGGATCGTTGCGTCGCCATAACCAAGCCCGCCGATGCGGTCGCGCAAATCGGAAATCGGCGCGGTTTCCGTTTCGGTAAAAGTCGCCTGAATCATCTGGCCACCGATAAAATCGACGCCAAAGTTCAGTCCCTTGGCAGCGACCAGCCCGATCGACGCTATGATCGTCATGATGCTGAAAACCATGGCAATATTGCGCCATTTCAGGAACCCGATATTGGTATCATCCGGGACAAGTTTGAGCAGTCTCATATCACCAACTCCTGCGGCCGGGCTCGCCGCACCCAGAGCACGACCAGCATCCGGGTTACGACCACAGCGGTAAAGACGGAAGAAGCGATACCGATCATCAGAACGACCGCGAAACCCTTGACCGGCCCGGAGCCGAACATGAACAGCAATACGCCGGCAATGATGTTGGTAATATTCGCATCAAAAATAGCGCGCGAAGCCTCTTTATAGCCAACTTCAATCGCCTGAATGACCCTTCGCCCTCGCCTGCGTTCCTCCCTGATCCGTTCGTTGATCAGCACATTGGCATCGACAGCAGAACCGACGGTGAGCACAAAGCCCGCGATACCCGGCAGCGTCAAGGTGGCGTTGAACATCGCCATGACCCCGACGATGATGAACAGGTTCAGGGTGAGAGCGATATTGGCATAAACGCCAAACCGGCCATAGGTGACAACCATGAACGACAACACGGCCACGGTTGCGATGATTGCGGCGATCATGCCCTTGTCGATCGAATCCTTGCCAAGGTCGGGACCGACCGTGCGTTCCTCGACGATCTTCAATTCCACAGGCAGCGCGCCGGATCGCAACGCGATCGCCAGCTGGTTCGCGCTTTCAACGGTGAAACTTCCAGAAATCTGAGCCGAACCGCCCAGAATCGGTTCATTGATATTGGGTGCAGAAAGCACCTGGCCATCAAGAATGATCGCAAATGGCCGTCCGACATTATTCTGGGTCAAGCGGGCGAATTTGGAACCGCCCTCGCTATCGAAGGTGATGTTGACCACCGCCTCGTTGGTTTGCTGGTCAAAGCCCTGTCCGGCATCGGTCAGCTTGTCGCCGCTAATGCCGCCGAGGCGCTTGACTGCGATATTCGGCAATCCGGACGGATTATCGGGGTAAGGGAAAATCTGGCTGCCTACCGGCGGCCGTCCTGCTGCTACCGCATTGGGATCGGCTTCAAAATCAACCAGCTTGAATTCCAGCTTTGCGGTCTGCCCCAACAAGGCCTTCAGCGCTTCGGGATCGTCGAGCCCGGGTACCTGCACGACAATCCGCGTGTCACCCTGCCGAATGATGGTCGGCTCGCGGGTGCCCATTTCATCGATCCGGCGGCGGATCACGTCGGTCGCCGTATCCATGGCATTTGTAACCGCATTTTCCAGGCCCGCTGCCGTCGGTGTCAAAACAAAGCGCGTATCGTCGCGCACTTCGATATCCCAGTCCCGCTGGCCGGTAAGGCCGGCACCGCTGGTGAGCGGAAGAATGACTTCTCGTGCCGCATCAACCTGGGTGCTGTCGCGCACCATGAAGCTCAATTTTCCGTCACGTCTCGAAATATCGCCAATGCCGATCCGCGGAGTGGCGCGGCGCATTTCCGCGCGCACCGATTCTTCCATCGTCTCGAGGCGCATGTTGGCGACATCGGCCGGATCGGCTTCCAGCAAGATGTGGCTGCCGCCCTGAAGGTCGAGCCCCAGATTGATGGTTTCGTTCGGCAAGAAGCTCGGCCAGTATTTCTGACCGCTCTCGCCGATCAGGCTTGGCAGTGACATCATTACGCCAAAGGCCAGCAGCAGAGAAATGGAAATGACTTTCCAGCGCGGGAAATCGAGCATCGAAACTAACTTTCTATATCACCGCGTTCAGTCGTTCGCAGGCTTGGCACCGCCGCGCGGCATGACATCCGACAGGGTCGCCTTGACCGCTTTCACCCGGACGCCATTGGCGATTTCGACCTCGACATATTCATCGTCTACCTTGACCGCCTTGCCAACCAGTCCGCCGCCGGTCACGACCTCGTCATTCTTTTTGACCGCACCGATCTTGCCCTGATGTTCTTTCATCTTCTTTTGCTGGGGCCGGATCAGCAGGAAATAGAAAACCGCGAAAATCAGCACCAGCGGCATGATCGAAATCAGAAAACCCCCGGCACCGCCCGCGCCCGATGCTGCAGATAATATAGTAATAGTTGTCATGAATCCGTCCCGATTATTATAAATTTTTATGTGTGTTGCCCAGGCTCTTGTTTCAAGCCCCCGAACAGCCAACCCAGATGATGCGCGCGCCTATCACGCACTTGTCGAGGGTGCAATGAAATCCGTATTTTCGAAAGCTTGCAATCCAGACGCAAACGACTTGCCAAGGCCAGTCGACCTCCATATATGCGCAGCCTCGGTCGGGACGTAGCGCAGCCTGGTAGCGCATCACACTGGGGGTGTGGGGGTCGGAGGTTCGAAT
>RCMY010001728.1_pt1 | contig 20325 bp, 15 predicted proteins | sample 2041341 | NCBI WGS metagenome assembly RCMY01 (sample SAMN09708234, study PRJNA481090) | Marine sediment metagenome, whole genome shotgun sequencing project. | reverse complement strand
AGCACTCTTGCGGTATTCTTCTGATAGAAACTCGTGGAGGAGAGAGAAACCTCGTCACGGACAACGCGTAAGGCCCTGATCCGATCACGAGCCCTGCCTACTTCAAAGGTACCCAACAGGCTGGCAATGGCGTAGGCAATTCTTAATCCGCGGGGAGCAGCCATCTGCTTGATGCCCTGGGGATGCATATGCTCAACAAGCAGGGAGCGCAGTTGCTTGGAGCGGCTGCCTTTTTCCAGCACATCTTTAACGATGTTGAGAAGCTGATAGTCATAGGAATCAAAAAATATCGCGGCAGGTTTTTTATTCATTATGTACCGTAAAAGTAGATGGCGTCGTAAAATCTTATCCCTCGCCCAGAAGTCTGTTTTACAAGCCTTGTTGCGATAAGACTTTTTGCAAGTTTATTTCATCCAATATAGATTGTTCTATTATCGCAGAAAAAAGTATATATAATTATACTGGTCAGCACCACTTTTCTTACTGCCTGAGCAGAGTACCGGTCAGCTCCGTCTGCAAAAGCCGACACCTTCGTGAAGAGTTTGAACCGCAATATGCCTCACTAAAAAGCGGCATAAGTGAGGCAAAAACTATTTAAACATAAAGACATATATCAGGATACAGTGCTATGAAACAAGAAACCAGAATACTTGGTAAAATCTGGCCGGAAAGGGACCAGACTAAAGCCACCACCATTAACCCACCCATGTATCGAGGCTCAACCGTTCTCTTTAACGGATATCAGGATATGATCAAGGTGAGCCGTCATGAATACGAGGGCATCACCTACGGGACCGACAGGCTCCCCACCCAGCGGCAATTCGAAGAGGCAATGCGCCAACTTGAAGGCGGTGCAGTGACCAGAGTCTTCCAGTCCGGCATTGCCGCCATCCAGACCGCGCTGCTGGCCTTTACCAAGAGCGGCGACCATATCCTGGTCTGCGATAACGCCTACGGCCCGGGCCAGCGGTTCTGTAAAAAAGTCCTGAAAAAGTTCAATATCGATTGTACCCCCGTTCCAGCCAATGTCGGCGCGGACATCGAGCAGTATATCAGGCCTAATACCGTGTTGATTCTTCTTGAGTCACCAGGATCGATAACCTTTGAACTCCAGGATATCCCGGCAATCACCGCCATTGCCCGGCAAAAAAATATCGTTACCGTACTTGACGCCACCTGGGCCACACCGCTCTACTTGAAACCTTTCGAACTGGGTATCGATGTTTCCATCCATTCAGTCACCAAATACATTTCCGGCTATTCCGACGTGCTGGCTGGAACGGTGACGGTGGGTGAACGTTATGGCCAAACTTTTGCTGATTTTTACAAATTGATGGAAATTTACACTCCGGCAGAGGAATGTTATCTCGCCCTGCGCGGTCTGCACTCACTGGCCACCAGATTACGGCAGCACGAGCAATCGGCCCTTACCGTAGCCAGATGGCTGGAAAGTGTTGCTGTCGTTGACCATGTCCTCCATCCCGCCTTACCAAGCCATCCGGAGCACCATCTCTGGCAGCGCGATTTCAGCGGCTCATCCGGGCTTTTTGCCTTCACCTTCAAAAAAGACTATACCGACGACCAATTGACGGCCTTTATTGATTCTCTGCAGCTGTTCCATCTCGGCTACAGCTGGGGCGGCTATAAAAGCCTGCTCACCGCGGCCAAGGTCGAACGAGCCACTCCATCGAGATATGCAGGTAAAACTATCGTCCGCCTCAGTATCGGCCTGGAAGACTGCGAAGATCTTCGTCACGACCTTGAAAAGGGTCTTGCTCTGCTGTAATAAAGGACCTATTTTTTTACAGATGAGATGGTAAGTATTTTTGAGGGTATTATGAGCGAAACACTTCAGCAGCAGATTTTTCCTCTGCCGCATACCAAGCAAAACGAACCAGGCAGTCCGCCACTTCTTCAGGTGCCGGGAGAACTCCCTGGAGGACCCTGCTGAGGACCGAAACCGCCTCCACGGTCCAGTGGATATGCACATGCCGGTTATAGCATCTGCCCTTTTGTCGAGGGTTTTGTCGAAACCCCAGTAGGCCCGGTGCCTAGAGTCGCCACGTCGCTTTCAGTCCGTGACAGAATTGGCACCTTCGGGGCCAGAACCGGCTTTACCCGAAATAAATATAGCATCAATCCCGGTCTGTACTGCATTGGCGAACCAGACCAAAACTCGCCAGTCCTGGTCACAGCCAACTACAAATTGACCTTTGACGCCTTACGTAGAGAGCTCACTCATCTTTCCCTGTGGATTCTGGTGGTCGATACCCGGGGTATCAATGTCTGGTGCGCTGCGGGGAAGAAGACCTTTACCGCCGAAGAAATTTCCTACCAGGTGCAAAGCGCGAAACTCGATCAGCTCGTCGCGCACCGGGTACTGATCCTGCCCCAACTCGCCGCAAGCGGCGTGGCCGCCAGGGACATCAAAAAGCTCTGTGGCTTTCAAGGCCGATTCGGGCCAATTCTAGCCTCTATGCTGCCTGCGTTTCTGACAACCAGCCAGGCAGACGAAGCAATGCGCACAGTCACTTTCACCTTAAAAGAGCGTGCTGTTCTTATCCCTCTGGAAATCTGTATGATGTGGAAGCGACTCCTCGCGGTCGCTGTTCTTTTTTTCGTCCTTTCGGGAATCTCTCCAACCATATTTTCCCCGGAAGCAGCCCGCAGTCGTGGTGCCGTTCTCCTGCTTGCCTCCCTCGCGGCGATCGCTTCCGGAGCAATACTCACGCCGCTCCTGCTTCCCTGGATTCCGTTTCGACAATTCTGGCTGAAAGGGACGATCACCGGTGGGATGACGGCCCTGCTCTTTCTGGTTGCTGCACAGACGGCAGTCAATGGACTTGAGCAAGCTGCCGTTTTTCTTTGGGTTACCGGCTGTTCCGCTTTTTTCGCCATGAATTTTACCGGCTCCACCCCATTTACCTCACTTTCCGGGGTAGCAAAAGAGATGCGCAGAGGCCTGCCGATTCAGATAGGTGCAGCAACACTGGCTCTTTTACTCTGGCTTGCCTCCCCTTTTATGTGAAAAGGAGAAAACATCTTGAAGAATTTCAGATACCTAGATAATACGGCCATATTGCGGTTATCCGAGGATAAATGTATCGGTTGCGGCAACTGTGAGCTGGTCTGCCCCCATCGCATCTTCAGCGTGCGTCACGGCAAAGCCCGTATCACCGATCAGAACGGGTGCATGGAATGTGGCGCCTGCGCGAAAAATTGTCCTGCCGACGCCATCTATGTAAACCCAGATGACGGCTGCGGCTGTGCCGCCTATATCATCAACAGCTGGCTTGCCGGCGTACGCGGCAAGTCGTCTTCTGGCTGTGGTTGTTGAGGTGTCTAGCCATTTTTCCCCTTTGTGGGGGAACTGCCCATAGGAGAGCTTTGCGATTTGGCCATTACTGTCGGCGAGGGCCTGGAAACAGAAAAGGTTGCTCTCACCAGCATGATTGTCAGATGCGATGCGGCAGGGGTCGGAATTAATTTACCGAATATTCTCCTAAAGTCAGGCGTCAACAAGAAAGTGTTATTTCTCGTGAGACAGTAAGACAGCAGGCAGCCTGAACCACATTTCCTACATCTTGGTAGCCGTTCACCGGAACACCGTAAAATCCCTGCACAACCTCTGAACTGTAGCATCCACCAGTGCCGGAGATGCGCGAAAGAGTCCTACTGCTGGTACGTTTAATGGCCGATGCCAAAACATATTCGGTGCTGGTGAATGCATACAAACTGAGATCATTTACTTCGGGTCTTCGTAAAAGATATACGAAGTCGAATAATCGCTGAACTCGAAATACACCTTTTTTTCGCCCGGATCGACTGCACCGTTTAAATTGATATCTATTATACCGTAACCAAAACGATACGGACGTTCGACCTTAGCATTTGTGGCTGTCGCTGTGGATAACTTGTCTATTTTCATAAATCTTTTGACCAGCTTATCCCCGGCGTACACTTCAAGGATGCCATCCGTTCCGGTCCAGTTTTGCACGGCCCGACCAATCTTGTTTTGCGTTTCCTGAGTACATCCGGCAAACATAAGGGCGATGACGGCACAGAACATAATGTTTTTCATGGGTTCCTTTTCATTCAATTGAGAATAATAGTAGTAGTGGCAACGTTACGTAATCGTTCACCGGAACGCAGTAGGTGCGCGCATAACCCGGATCAGTAATCGTTCAACCAGCGCACCATTGCCACCATCAATACACCGAAGACATTAAGGACAAATGGAAAAAGATAAAGCCAACGAAAGCATGTACATTCATTCTGATCCCGCCCAAAAGATTTGCGGACGGGAAATGTTTGAAACCTGGTATAAAATGACTGCAATGCTTCAGTCCGGGCTGGATATCTCGCCGCTTATCACCCATAGCTTTCCCTATACCGATTTTCTCCAGGGTTTTGAAGTCATGTGCTTCGGACAATCGGGCAAGGTAATCCTCAACTGGGACCTAAAGGAGTAACATATGGCACTGGAACAATTAGATAAAGCATTACAGCAAGAGCTCATTGATCTAGCAAGAGAAGGCCGGATTAAACCGCCGGAGCGGATCATTACCGGTTATCTCCCTCCGGCCGAAGGACGCGGTCCCCGCTATACCCTGCAGGGTAAGGATAAACAGTTTCTCCGCATGAACTCCAACTCGTATCTTTCGCTCTCCAACCATCCGCAGCTGATCGCCGCCGCTGATGCCGCGACCCATCTCTGCGGCGTAGGCCCGGGCGCTGTCCGTTTTATCGATGGCACATTCAGCTACCACCAGGAACTCGAACAGCGGGTGGCGCGCTTTGTTGACAAACCGGCGGCGAAAATCTTCAATTCCGCCTATACCGCAAACTGCGGCCTGGCGCTCACCATCGGCAGCAAGACCACCCATTGGATCGGCGACCAGCTCAACCACAACTCCATCATCCGGGCGATGCGCATTGTCGGAGTTCCCAGCGCCAACAAAGGTATCTACACCCATAACGACATGGATGGTTTACGCCGATGTCTCGATGCGGTTGGCGCAAATATCGATCGGGTGGTGGTGATCTTTGACGGCATATTCAGTATGCGCGGCGATTATGCGCCAATCGATGCCATCCTGCAGATCACCAGGGAGTACGCTGGGAAGTTTCGCGATGGCGTTATCACCGTGGTCGACGATTCCCACGGTATCGGGGCTTATGGCGCCACCGGCCGGGGCACCGCCGAATATTCCGGTGGCAGCCCGGATATCATTATCGGCACCTTCGGCAAGGCCTTCGGGGTCAATGGCGGTTTTATTGCGGGCAGTGCAACCCTCATTGAAACGGTCCGGCAAAAAGCCGACACCTATATTTACACTAATCCCTTAAGTGTTGCCGATTGTGCGGCGGCGACAAATGCTCTCAATATCTGCGACAGCGACGAAGGACTGGCTTTGTTGCAAAAGCTCCAGCAGAGGACGCAGCATTTCAGAAAGGGTCTGGAGAAATTAGGCATTGAATCGATCCCTGGGCCACATCCAGTAGTGCCGGTCATGGTACGAGACACGGCAAAAACCCACTCTCTGGTCAGACATCTTTATGACAACGGTATCCTGGTGGTCGGGCTCACCTTTCCGGTGGTTCCCAGAGGCGATGAATCCATGCGTTTCCAGATCAACGCCGCCCATACGCAGGCGGATATTGATTATGTACTGGAAGTACTGGCCAGGGGAGTCAAGAGTATTTGAAAATAGCGTCTCGAGTTGTCGCGAAATCCGAGACGCTATCAAGAGCAGGTAAACCCAAGTTGTCACCTATCTCATTTTGAACGTACTGCGTATTTTTTTCTTGATGCCGTCTATGACAAAAGGAGTCATCCGTTTCTTTTCTTTCAAGATCTCTTTAAAGAGGTCCTTTTTTTTCAGAGGAATCTGCGGCCGCTCCGCGGGAATCAAAGACAACGATTGCGTTGGACAGGAGCTGATGCAGGCTCCGCAACCAAGACAGTTATCGGCAAGCACCTGCATCAGCCTCTTTTTCCGGCCGTTGTCACTATCTATAAGCTCAAGCGCAGTCACGTTGCAGGCCTTTTGACAAAGCCCGCAGCCGACACAGGTCTCATTATTAATCTGTAAAGTATAATTGGTCTTGGCTATCCCCATGGGAAAGCCCTGGTTTATCCCACCGAGCAGCTCGCAGCAGCAGGAACAGCAGTTGCAGATAAATGATGGTTTATGCCGGATATTATCGGTGATATGGGTCAGATTCAAGTCTCTTGCCTGGGCAAGTATTGCCTGCAGTTGTTCTTTGGTACGATATTCGGCAAAGCCCCGGCGGACCATGAATCTGGCTGCCGTCCCGAGGGAGATGCAGATCTCTCTGGTCGGTGCATTTTTGTCGCAGCTCTTTCCCAGATGCTCTTTTTTATGGCGACAGTAACACATGCCGATAGCACCATAGCTGCTGCTGTTGATTATTTCCCGGGCACTCTCGTAGGTCGCCACCTGGGAGCTGACCGGAATATGTTCTTCATAGGGCAGAGCGCGGGTAAGCGGCGTCTTGCTGGCAAAAAACTCCCGGCCCATCTTCTGGTCGGGGTCACCGAAAAGATACTCGGTCATCAACTCGGCGAGTTCGGCCACCGGCAGGTCGTTGCGCTGTTTCATAAAACTGAACTCAAAAAAACCGATCAACCCCGGCATCAGCAGATAATAGGTTTTCCCGCCGTAGGTGGTGTCCATCACCAGCCCCTTTTCCGCCATCGCTTCAAGCTGCTGGGCAAGCCTGTCCGTTTCCCAGCCGGTGGCCCTGGCCAATTCTTTCAACGTGGCTTCAGTCAGTGGAAAACGAGAAGCGACATAGGCGTCATCCTCGGAAAAAAGAATGGCCAGGATGCGGCGCAGTGTCTCGCTATCGGGCAAACCGATTGGATATTTATTCAGACGGTCGATCAGTGGAACGATGCTGCTTTTTCCGTCGAGATGGTGTCCCATTTATACTCCTTAGTGACTTAGAAAAACGCCTCTTGTGCTTTTTACAAGAGACGTTTTTCGTGAAGGAACTTATCCCGCAAATCTTTTGGGCGGGATCATTCATAATATACTCATCTCTCAACGCATAAACACTGTCCCATGCCCGGCCGAATCCTTCTTTATCCCGGACAGGTTTTTTGATCATTTTATGAAAGATTTCTTCCTGTGCGGCAGAATTTTCATGACTGAGAATCATCTGCAGGGCAAAGGCCGAATAATCTTTTACCAGAAAAGTGAATATCTGTTCCAGCATATCTTTGTCGATGGTGTAGATTCTGCTGTTTTCCAGAATCAACTGGGCATAGACAATAAGGGTGAAAAGCTCGCCTACGGCTAACATATAATCGATATTTTTTTGCAAATAACGAAGAAGTTAAGTAAAAGGGCATTCTCGGAAAGCCTCTTAGCCAAGAACAGCGGAATGAAACAACTCTGTCACATCATCGAATAAACCGATTTCCAGAAGAGCACCACGGAGTAATTCGGGCTGCTGGAGAAAATCCTTCATAAAAACAATTTCCGAGGCCTTGAGATAGATCTGGAAAATATCCAATACCCGGCCTTTCAAGACCTTATCTATCAGCAGCATGACGTTTTCTTCCTCCCGGTAGGGTGCCAGCTGTTTTGCTCTCTGCAAGAGCTTGGAAATATAGAAAAGAAGCACACTCTTTATACTCTTAACGTTCTGCCGATGGGATGGGAACACGGTTTTACCCTGCAGCCCGGCCAGTTTGACCAGTGTTGCACAATAGGCTTCATAATTTTTAAAGCGCCCCCCTGTCGTAAGATCCACATCAAGCAGCGGAGATTGAAATACTCCCCGCAAGAGGGTATCGCCGGTAACGGCCCAATTGTCTCCGACATAGACCAGATCACTCTGGGAGTGACCGGGACAGGACAACACTTCAATTCCCAGCCGCTCGGGTAGATCCTTTTCCGCCACCAGAAACTGTTTGGGAAAGGGTGGAAACAGCACGCCGCTGTCGAAAATCTGCCGCAACGTGTCAAGGTAGACGTCATCAAATCCAAGTTCGGCGAGCAGATGAGCCATTGCATCAATCCGCTGATCATGTTTTGCAATTTTCAGACAATCGCGATACGGAAAATACAGCGTGGCGGAGCTATTTTGTTCAAGCCAGTGGGCCTGGCCGTAATGATCGATATGGCAATGGGTAATAAAGATATGCTGCAGCTTGGCCAGATCGATATGCTCCTCGAGATACCGCTGCCCCTCTTTGGTGGGAGGACCGGTATCGAAAAGCACCAACTCTCCTGCCAATATGCCGGTATAACAGTGGACGGGGCCAACCATATACGGTGTACTGATGGTATGTTGGGTCAACATGGTCATATTGATTTTACCCTTTTCCCGGTCCGGCGTTAATTCCTAAACCTGTCGTTGCCCCTCTAAAGGAAGCTCTACTGGGTGCCCCCTTTAGGGACTCTTTTCAGTACTCGCTTGACGGGTGCTCAGTTTAGTACTCGCTTGACGGGTACTCTTTTCAGTCCCCGTGCTGTGCGGGGATAAGTTCCTTAACGAAATACGTCTCTTGTAAAGAGCACAAGAGACGTATTTCTAAGTCACTAAAACACGTATTTTTCAGCTTCGCAGGCAGCCTTGGCCAGGGTCCGCTTAGCAACCAGAAGACCGGTTGCATCGTATTTGGCAAAACGTCTGATCCCGGAGAGGATCATGGTCAGGGTATCGCCTTCCTCGATAAAAAAAGCGCCTTTTCTTGCAGCACTCCCTGCGGATTCAGAGGCATCGAAAGCAAAGATTTTGACTGCTGCCTGCAGTACTTCCTGTTTTGACGCACTCACTTTTGCAAAGTTTTTCTCTGCCCGCAAGACCGTGCTCTCTAGGGCAAAGATCTGGATAGCGATATCAGCAGCAGCCATAAGAATCTCCTGCTCATTGGCCAGCTTATCCATGAACTTCTGCACCCCGGCTCCGGATAAAATAAGAAACAGCGTCTTCAGATTGGTGATAAGGGCCTTTTCCTTCACAAAAAGGATCGAATCGTCCAGTTCCTCAAAGCTTGGGGTCATCAGCGACTCAAAAGCCTTCATGGCCTTGGCCTGCAATGGCAACTCGCCCTTCATCGCCTTGCGCAGAATCATACCGGGAATGAGCAGACGGTTGATCTCGTTGGTCCCCTCAAAGATACGGTTGATCCGTTCGTCGCGATAGAAACGCTCTGCCGGATAGTCGGCTACAAAACCGTAACCACCATGGATCTGCAAAACCTCGTCGACGGTCTTGGCCAGAACTTCACTACAAAACACCTTGGCAATACCGCACTCCGAGGCATATTCTTCAATACCTTTGAGATATTCGTCATAATAGTTATCGATGCCCTTCTCGATGGTGGCTATTTTATCATCAAGTAGTCCGGCGAGACGGTACACCAAAGACTCCGAGGCAAAGATATGGGCGGTCAGGTCGGCAATTTTCTGGGAAATGGCACCGAACTGACTGATCGGGGTATTGAATTGTTTACGCTCATTGGCGTATTTAATACCTTCAGCCAAAGCCATCTTCGAAGCACCGGTGACGCCCGCTCCTAATTTAAAACGGCCAATATTGAGAACGTTAAAGGCAATTTTATGGCCTTTGCCCTTCTCGCCCAGCAGGTTTTCCACCGGCACCTTGCAGTTATCAAGGATAATCTGCGTCGTCGAAGACCCTTTGATACCAAGTTTTTTCTCTTCGGGTCCGACGATTAATCCAGGAAAACTCTTTTCGACCAGAAAAGCGGTGAAGTGCTGCTTATCGATCTTGGCAAAGATGGTATAGAGCTCAGCAAAACCTCCGTTGGTAATAAACTGCTTGGTGCCGTTGAGGATATAATGCTTGCCGTCGTCGGACAGGACCGCAGAGGCTTGAGCGCCAAGAGCGTCACTGCCTGAACCGGGCTCAGTCAGACAGTAGGCGGCACACCACTCGCCGGAAGTGATTTTTTCCAGGTATTTATCTTTCTGGGCAGCCGTGCCGTAATAGACCAGCGGCAATGTTCCTATCCCGGTGTGGGCCGAGTAGGCCACGGAAAAAGAGCCGCCGAAAGAGATCTTCTCACTCACCAGCATGGTCGACGCCTTGTCCAACTCGAGACCGCCGTATTCCTCCGGTGCATCCATCATCAGCAGCCCCAGCTCGCCGCATTTTTTCATTCCGGCGATGACTATATCAAAATTCTGTTTGTCGATCTCTTCGATATGCGGCGCTATCTCGCCCGCGACAAACTGCTCAGTGGTCTCGCCCATCTGGCGCTGTTCATCGGTAAAATCTTCCGGGGTAAAAACATCTTCACAAGGAGTTTCTGCAATCAGATATTCGCCGCCATTGAGTATTTTCTCTGCCATTCTTGTCACCTTCTTATGGAATTATATGTTCCCATGCAGCGCATGGGAACCAGCATAATATTTTGCAAATTGTTTCTTCTCGTTCCCATGTGGCACATGGGATCCAGTATATTTTGCAAATTGTTCTGCAGTGATCCAGATGTGTACAAGCAGGTTGGACCACTATAGTAAACCTATGTGGACCAGCCTGATCGTGCGCAGGTGGATTGCTGCAGAATAATTTTAGAGCTTCTCGAAGACGCCGGCGGCACCCATCCCCCCGCCAATACACATGGAAACCAGCCCATAGCGCAGCTTTCTTCGGCCCATCTCATGCAGCAGAGTGGTGGTCAGTTTCGCACCGGTGCATCCCAGTGGATGGCCAAGAGCTATGGCACCGCCGTTTACATTGATGATGTCTTTATTGAGGCCAAGGGTTTTGATTACCGCCAGAGACTGGGCGGCAAAGGCCTCGTTCAATTCGATCAGCTGAATGTCTTCCAACTTCATTTTCGCCAATTTTAGGGCAGCGGGAATGGCAGAAATCGGACCAATACCCATAACTTCAGGGGCGCAGCCGGTGGCGGCAAAGGCAATAAAACGGGCCATCGGGCTTTTACCGATTTTTTCTAAATATTCTTCAGAAACGACCAGGGCAACAGCCGCGCCGTCGGTCATCTGAGACGAATTCCCAGCAGTAACCGGGCCACCGATCTTAAAAGCTGGTCGAACCTTGCCCAAGCTTTCGACAGTCGAACCGGCCCTGACACCATCATCGACGGTAACCAGCTCCTTGATTTTTTTGATCTTGCCGTCAACCAGCATATCCTTTTCGATTTCGACCGGAATAATCTCATCGGTGAATCGTCCCGCTTCAATGGCAGCCGCGGCCTTAGCGTTACTGGCGGCGGCAAAGGTGTCCATCGCCAGCCGGTCAATGCCATACTTTTCGGCGACCAGTTCGGCAGTGATGCCCATGGAGGAGAAGGCCTCCGGCCAGTCAACCATCAAGCCCGGATTGGCACTGTACTTGAGACCGCCAAGGGGTACACAAGACATTGACTCGACTCCACCGGCGACGATGCAATCGGCAAAGCCGCACATCACCCGCTCGGCGGCAAGAGCAATGGTCTGCAGCCCGGAAGAGCAGAAACGATTGATGGTCTGGCCCGGAACCTCTACAGGCAACCCGGCCCTTAAAGCGGCCACTCGGCCGATGTTCATGCCCTGTTCGGCTTCGGGAAAGGCGCAGCCAAGGTAAACATCGTTCACCGACGCCGGATCGATTCCGGTACGCTCAACCAGTCCCTTTATGGCCAGGGCAGCCAGGTCATCCGGCCGCATATCTTTAAATTTTCCTTTATTTGCCCTACAGCCAGGAGTTCGGTAAATGGCGAGTATATATGCTTTTTTCATTATAATTCTCCAATAGTGGGTAATGTTTCGTCTTAGGAGTTTGTCCGAGAATAGCATTTTTTTCCGTCAAACGATGAGTTGAGTAAAAAGTCCATTCTCGGTCATCCTCCTAGTTCCGTAAGGGCTTGCCCGTTTTCAGCATATGCTGGATTCGCTCGGCAGTCTTCTTATTGCCACAGAGTTTCAGGAAGTTTTCCCTCTCAAGCTGCAACAGGTATTCCTCTGTGATAAGTGTCCCGGGGTTCACATCGCCGCCGCACATAACTTGAGCAATGATCGTGCCCATTTCGGCCTCATATTCGGTAATAAAATTACCCATCTGCATATTCCACAGCTGGCTCTTGATGGCGGAGGCTATACCCCGGCCGGGAGCCGGAATGTTTTCCACCGGACGTTTTGGCCTATAGTTGACCGCCAGCGCCAGAACTTTCTGCTTGGCGTCGCCAATCAGCCTGTCAATATCCATGCTGATCGAGTCGCCGTGGCGCATATAGTCCATGCCGAACAGTTCTGCCGCGCCCATCGAAACCTTGGCCATGGCGAGCTGCTCGAAGTTTTTGAAGATAAACGGCTGTACATCCGATTTGGTCTTCTGTGCCAGTTCGATTGCCCGCAGACTCATCTCTTTGGTACCGCCGCCTGCGGGAAGCAGCCCTACCCCAATCTCGACCAGGCCCATATAGGTCTCGGCAGAGGCGTTGATGGCATCAGAATGGAGACAGAACTCTGCCCCGCCACCAAGCGTCATCCCAAAAGGAGCGCTCACAACCGGCACCTTGGCATATTTCACCGCCATGGTGGCCTTCTGAAAGGCCTTGACCGCCATAGCGATATCATCATAAGCGCCTTCAGCAAGAGCGACGGCCACCATCATCAAATTGGCACCCACCGAAAAATTGGTACCATGGTTACCGATGACAAGACCAACCCCTTCTTCTTCAGCTCGCTTAATAGCTTTGTGGGTCATAGCCAGGATGTCGCCGCTGATAGAGTTCATTTTTGAATGAAATTCAAAGCCGAACACCCCGTCGCCCAAATCGATCACCGAGCAGTTGGCATTCTTTTCGACAACCTTGCCGGCTTTTTTGAGGATCTGCAGCTGAATCTGGCCCTCTTTGACCGGAACGGTAAGGTATTTTTTCGTAGCAAAATCAAAGTATTCTTTCTGGCCGCTGTCGCTGAAACGATAGAATTTCTCAACTCCTTTCAGACTTTCCGGCACCTTCACCCCATCCTTTTCCGCCCGCTTGACAAAAGCTGCCACGCCAATCGCATCCAACATTTCAAACGGCCCGATCTCCCAGTTGAAACCCCAGCGCATGGCGTTATCAACGTTGACCACATCGTCGGCTATCTCTGGAATTCGATTGACGGTATAGATTAAAGTGTCACGGATACTTTTCCAGGCAAATTCGGCACCTTTATCTTGTGCCCCGACCACCATCTTGACCTTCTGAGCGGGATCGTCCACCTGCTTGACCATCTGCACCGAGGCGAACTTCGGCTTGGCGAGAGGTTTGTAATCACCGCTGACATAATCGTAGTAGAAAATCTGTTTCTTGCCGTCGACCACATCTTTTTTGTAAAACCCCTGCTTGGTCTTATTACCGAGTTGCCCGGCAGCAATCATCTTTTTCATGAAATCCGGCAGCTTGAACACCCCACGTTCTTCATCGTCCAGCAAAAGATCATGGGAGTTGGTGCCGACATGGGCGAGCGTATCTAGGCCGACCAGATCGGCGGTCCTAAAGGCCGCACTCTTTGGCCGGGCAGTGGCGGGACCGGCAACGGAATCAACCTCTTCCACCGTCATCCCCATCTCGACCATATGCTCGATACCCTTATAGATGGCATAGGTGCCGATCCTGTTGGCGATGAAATTGGTGGTATCCTTGGCATAGACAATTCCTTTGCCCAGCCGTTTACTGATAAAATCGGCCATCCCCTTCATGATCACCGGGTCGGTCTCCTTGCAGGGGACGATTTCCATCAGACGCATATAGCGTGGCGGATTGAAAAAATGGGTAGCGAGGAAATTTTTACGTACTTCAGCAGGCAGTACCGCTGCCATCTCACCCACCGAAAGACCACTGGTGTTCGTTGTGAGAATGGCACCCGGCGCAAGATTTGGCACGATTTTCTTGAGCAGATCGAGTTTGATCGGCATATACTCGACGACAACCTCGATGATCCAGTCACAGGTTTTTAATTCCCCCAGGTCATCTTCCAAGTTGCCTACCTGGATCTGTGCGGCATATTCCGTCAGGTAAAAAGGGGCGGGCTTCATCTGCAATAAGCCTTGCAAACCATTCCTGGCGATGCGGTTGCGCACCATGGGATTGTCCAGCGTCAAGCCCTTTGCTTCTTCCTGCTTGTCCAATTCCTTTGGTACGATATCAAGCAAAAGAATTTCCAATCCCGCATTGGCCAGATGGGCGGCTATGGTCGCCCCCATAACTCCGGCGCCAAGTACGGCTACTTTATTAATTTGCTTCATGTTGTCTCTCCATTAATTTTTTGTCTGCGGGAAAATAATACCTTCGCCTTTAGATAAATACAGGTCCTCAATGAGACCTCGATATTTGTCGAGGATAAACTTGCGTTTCAACTTCAAAGTGGGAGTAAGTTCTCCGCCTTCGATCGAGAAATCATTGAGCACAAGAGCAAAGTATTTAATCGTCTTATACGGCGGATAACTCTTGTTCAACTCTTTGATACGATTGGCGTAGAGCTCTTTGACCTGGGCATTGACCACCAACTCCTCGGTGTCGATGTAGCTGATATTCTGCTCTCGGGCAAAATCGATCACCTGTTCGATATTCGGTGTAATAATGGCGACCAGATACGGTTTGCGATCGCCGAACACGATAGCCTGGGAGATATATTTGTCGAGCTTCAATTCATTCTCAATCGGCTGAGGAGCAATGTTTTTGCCGCCGGCAGTGACGATCAGCTCTTTTTTACGATCAATAATATAGACGAAGCCCTCCTCATCGATTTTGGCAATGTCACCGGTCTTGAACCAACCATCTTCAAAGGTCTCCATGGTGGCTTCATCATTTTTATAATAGCCCAGCATCACCTGCGGTCCTTTGACCAGCAGTTCTCCATCTTCGGCGAGCTTCAACTCAGTCTCGAGCAGAGCCTTGCCGACAGAATCGAACCGCATCTTGCCGACACCGCTGATGGCGACTCCGGGGCTGGTCTCGGTCAAGCCGTAGCCGTTGAAGACCGGCAGACCGATGATCCACATAAATTCGTTAATGGTTTTATCAAGCGGCGCCCCCCCGCAAAGAAAATAGTTCAGCCTGCCGCCAAATCGATCGCGAATTTTCTTAAAGACCAGCCTGTCATACAGCTTGTATTTTAGTTTTAACAGACCGAGAGGCTCGTCGGAAATATATTTTTTATTGACATATTCCCGGCCCACTTCGATCGCCTTTTGAAAAATTTTTTGCCGCCATGGCGGCATCTTATGCACACTTTCATACACCTTGGCATAAATCTTCTCGAACAACCTGGGAACACTGATCATAGACGTCGGGCGAACCTCCAGCATATTCTCCATGACAGCGGCAGGTTTTTCGGCAAAGGCGATATGGCTGCCATGCATCAGGGTTGCATAATAGCCGGCCGTCCGTTCAAGCACATGGCTGAGCGGCAGAAAACTGAGAGTGGTCTCATTTGTCAGCGGCAAACCGAGCTGCCTGATACCATAGTCGGCATTGATCATGATATTACGTTGGCTGAGAAGGACACCCTTGGGTACCCCGGTCGTGCCCGAGGTGTAGATGATTGTGATAAGATCGTCCTGGGTGATTGTATCAATCTGTTTTTCAATCTGCTGCTTGTCCTCGTCGGATAAGGGAGTTTCCACCTCGGATAATTGATACTGGGTATAGACCGGAAAAGAGCGGTGGCCGAGGAATCGCTCATAGGAAACAACCAGCTCTACATCCGGGATCTGGTCTTTTACTGCGTAAAGTTTTTCATACTGGCCTTTGGTTGAGCAGAAGACGATACTCGCCTCAGAGTGATTGAGAACATAGGCAGCCTGCTTGCCGGTATTGGTGGCATAAATGGGCACAGTAACACCACCGACGCTCTGGATGCCGAAATCAGAAATTGCCCAGCCAAGGCGATTTTCCGAAAAGATGGCCACCTTATCGCCCGGCATTACGCCATATTTATGCAGACCCCGAGCCAGCATCAGGACCCGCTCGTAAAACTCCTCATAGTTCAGGGACAGATACACTCCCTTTTGTTTGTAACTGATCGCGGTCCTCTTACCGTACTTCCGCGCATTCTCTTTAAGTATTGCCGGGATCGATTGATAGGACATTATGTTCATACTTTCCTTTCTCCCAAGAACTTTTCAGGCCGACACGCCACATATAACGTTTACGTTAAATGACGATAATCACCATTTTATACATTACCTTAACGTGTAAGTCAATATCAAATGGGTGACTATTTATATCATCTCTCTTGTTACAAGACGACCTCACAGCAATACTCAATTCACCTTATCCTTGACCCTTTATAACACTATAACAACGTGTTACTCAAAAGAACAGTTCGTTACATTTTTTTCCGACAGCCACTCCTACACAGTTCTGGCCGGTCCTCATGATCACAGGAGAGAGACCAACCTTTAACGTAAAGTTTGATCGTCAGAAGCATCTGATGTTTTTTGCTTTTTTACTTGTACAGATCTTGGTCTATAGACTACTCTTTTCCAGGAAAGACAGAAGTGACGGAGCAGTAATTCAACGAGGAGAGGTAAGACGATGACCCATTTTTTCATAGCAACCGGTTCCCTTCTGGCGCTTATTGGCGTTCTGGCCAGATCGCTCAGTGCCCACGCCCTGCTGCAACTGCTGGAAGCTCGGGGCAAGCTGGAGAATTTCAACCTCGCAGCAGATTATCTGTTATTCCACGGCCTGGCGCTGATTGGTATAGCCATCCTCTGCCACCTCTTCCCCGAAGGAAAATATCACCGTGCCGGGTGGGCTTTTCTGCTTGGCTCCATCCTTTTCCAGGGATCGGTCCTGACCAAGAGCTTTGTCTCCATCCAACCCTTTGGATTTCTCACACCTCTTGGAGGATTTGTCCTGATGGTGGGGTGGGGTTTGCTGTTTTTTGCTGCTCTTCAGGGTTATTTTGTTGCACGGTAGTTATCTTTCCAGGCAGGCAGACGTTCAATGGTCTTCACTATTTGGGCAACCACCCGTGGTTGGTCGTACCCTGCATACTTCATGGCCAACTTTTTTGCCCTCTCCCGGAAAAAATGATCAGTGAGGATCCTGTCCAGCACTGATGGAAAAGTTGCACCAATCACCTCTCTTTGCAGCGCAATACCAATTCCCATTTGTTCTATGTTGCGACTCATCAACCATTGCTCGATGGTTGTCGGAATAATCAACATCGGCACCCCTGCCAGCAATGTCGCTGCAACTGTCCCATGGCCACCATGGGTAATCGCCACATCCATACCCTTCAAAATACTCGACAAATTGACCAATGAACGGACTATGCGCACAGAACTATTATTATATAAAGCGGCAGTCCTTTGGTTGATGCCGGGTACATGGGCGACAACATCTGCACCGCTTGCGGCCAGACCTTCCAGAAGCAACTCGACACCAACAAAGGCCCGCAGGTAGACGAATATACGGCCAGGGCTTTTCTCTCTCCAGTGGAGTGATGTCCCATAATTCAACATCGAGACAGGACCGATATAGTGGCCATTTCGCCGCTGCGGGTAATGATCCAGCTCCGGAAAGGTCGTAAGCAGATTGATATCGCTCGTAAGAATCTGCTGTAGGCTCTGCACGGAAAAAGAGCTTTTACAAAAACTGATCCTGTTGATCTGTTGCAGAATGTGCTCTTCTCTGGCCAGCAATTGCTCTCGCGTCAGTCTCAGGTGTGGCCGAAAGCAGGGAAAAGGAGAAACGTCAGGAGGACACTCGAAACCGGTATTCAGGGACAGACAGGGAATACCGGACAGACGCGCAGAAAACTGGGCAACAGGCGCATATTGGGCTACAACGACATCGGCCTGCATCTTTTGGAAGATCTCTTGCCAGGAGAGGACAAGCCCTTCAAGCACCTCGCTACTGCCGAATCCCGCGCCGGCAAGGATATCGGCAAAGCTGACAGGTCGATGGGAGCGGTTGTTGCGAACGGCAGGCCGGGGTGCCTGCATAGAACAAAATTTTTCATCAGCAAGCAGCTGTCCGGCCGATGCGATATTTTTGACAACAAATACAACCTGGTGACCATTTTGCCGAAGATGCTGTGCTATGCAGAGCAGTGTTGCAATATGTCCATAGTTGCCGCCCAGTTCCCATGCCAGAACTATCTTCATACGCTAGGAGGTTGTCCGAGAAGAGGCATTTTCGGACGGCCTCCTAGGAGGCAAGAACGAAATCTTTAGCCGTAAGTTCCGGTTTCGTTACAAGATGAGCGAATTCAACCGCGACGCCCTGGCCGTTCCCGTCCGGATCATATAAAAGCGCACCGGTGGCGGTGTTATACAGCAGATAATCGTTGTCGTCGGCGGCGGCTCCAGTTGGCGTGGCATGAAAATATTGCGAAAAGAGCGATTCCTCCTCTGACAGAGAAGAAAAAATGCTGCGATCAAGCTCAATCTTATCCTGACCCGCAGAAAAATCAATGATGGTATCTCTGTTGGTTGCCGCATCCAGGGCAGTGTCAAAAACGAAAATATCCGCATCGCTTCCCCCGGTAAGCTTATCATTGCCCTGACCACCATTGAGATGGTCATTTTGCGATCCGCCACTAAGCGTATCATCCCCGTCGCCACCGAGCAGAAAATCGCGGCCGGCCCCTCCAGACAGCGTATCATTACCCTGATCGCCGTAGAGAGTATCGTTGCCGTCATTGCCAAGCAGTGTATCATTACCGTTTCCGCCGACTATGAGGTCGTCACCACCAAGGCCCAGGATAGAATCGTCCCCACCACCACCAAGGAGCACGTCGTTGTCCGCAGCACCGAGCATGGCATTTGCGCCTGTCGTCCCGGAGAGCAACAATTTGTCACCCAACACGCCATGGAACATACTGTTCAGCACCGACCCCCAACTCGTGGTATTACCTATATAATCCTTTTTGAGGGAGACCGGGCCATCACAGGTCTCAATGCACTCTATACCCTTGTCCGGAGCTGCGAAATAGCCGTCGACCCTGATGGAATTTTTTTGCCGAATATGTATCGTCAACGCCTCGCCATCCTGAGTAAATTCCAGATCTGCCTTGCCGATATCTTTAAGATACAAGGTGTCTCTCGTTTCTTCCGGTACACTCAAGGCCCCTTCAACATAAGTGTTGTCCTGGGAAGCGCCAGGAATGTCGTCCTCAGCTATAACCGGAGGGGTGAGCTTGACCTCGAAGTCGAGAAGAGTCGAAGACACCCCACCGTGACCATCACCGACTATGACTGTTGCAGTATCGACCCCGACAAACAGGGGGTCCGCCCGGTATTGCCATGCTCCCTGCCCATCTACGACAAAACTGCCATGGTTTGGCGCGCTCTGCAGCGCGTAGTACAGTACATCGCCATCCGGATCACTCGCCGACAGCCGGCCGTTTATCTCCCGAACATCCTGCATGACGACCTGGTCTCGAGCTGTCACCTGCGGCGCCTGGTTTATAAATTCCCGGTAGCCCACCGAAATCCCATCGGCGAAGGTAAAGGTGTCGACAACCAGGGAGCCATTGATCCCGGCAGGGTCGAAGCCGGCGATCTGCACCTGATCGCCTAGTGTCCCATATCGAAGAGTCAGGGTGCTGCCATCTGCAACGAGAACTATCTCGTCTCGACTGATCCCTTCGCCAAACAGGAGCGTGTTGCCAATACCATTTTCCGCCGCATCGATAATTCGGTCGCTGCCGTCACCGAGGCCAACGGCATAGACATCTCGGCCTGCCCCGCCTGCCATCTCGTCACTTCCGGTGCCGCCGGTCAGCACATCATCACCCATTCCGGCAGAGAGGATATCGTCGCCATCACGACCATACAGACGATCCCCCATATTCGTGCCGGAGAGTGCGTTGCCGTTCCCGTCGCCTTCGACGACAAAGGTGTAGGAGGCCAATTCGGCAAAACTGATAGTCGTACCGTCGTCAAACACAAAGGTCTCTACCGAGCGGGAACTGTTTGCCACATCATCTGGATTAAAGCCGGCAAGCCACACCTCATCGCCGTTATCAAAGGCGATTATCAGAGCCCCTTCATCACCAAGTGCCGGGGGCTCGAAGTAGATATGGCGACGGAGATCGAATGGCTCGATTCCGGGCCCGAAGCGGAGGATATTTCCGGCACCAGGCGCAAGCTGGTCTTTGATATGAACAATGCCGTCACCCTGATTGAAGACATAGGTGTCATTCCCGCTTTGTCCAAAGAGAAAGTCATTGCCCGTACCGCCGACAAGGATATCATCGCCCGCGCCACCATGGATGCAGTCAGTGAGGGCGGTACCGAACAGCCTGTCATTATCGTCGCTTCCTTCGATATCAAAACCTCGGGAGAGCAGCTCTTCATAGGCGAGAA
>RCMY010001727.1_pt1 | contig 20329 bp, 21 predicted proteins | sample 2041341 | NCBI WGS metagenome assembly RCMY01 (sample SAMN09708234, study PRJNA481090) | Marine sediment metagenome, whole genome shotgun sequencing project. | reverse complement strand
GAGCTGCTTCGGCTGGCGTTCGAGAGCGATGCGCCAGCTGCGTTCCTGTCCGGCGCCAGTATCGGCAACTTCTCTGGGATTCTCTGTGCTCCTGGTCTTGTCGAGCAATACGAGTTCACCCTTAACAGCGACTCCGAGGAGATCATCTACGAGGGAGGCTTCTCGCCGTATGTGCTTGAGGGTGACACGTTCGTGCGAGGTTTCGGCGATGGTACGACGCTCACCGCCGATGAACTTGCATCAATCAAGACTTTCGACTGTTTTGGTCTCGTACTATGACTGAATCTGCAAAACCGAAGATCATCGTCGACTGTGACCCTGGCATCGATGACGCGTTCGCGCTCCCGTTGGCTGCTCGCCACGGCGAGTTGCTTGGGATCACGACCGTGGGCGGCAATGCGTCGCTCGAAGCGGTGACGCGAAACGCATTGCTGATGTGCCAGTTGTTCGACATCGATGCGCCAGTCCACGCTGGTCTTGGTCGGCCGCTAGTCGGCGAACCAAAGCTTGCCCTTGAAGTGCACGGCGACAGCGGATTCGGTTCGAGCGAACTGCCCCCAATTACGCGAGAGCTTGCCTCCTCCGACGCCATCGGCTTCATCATCGACACGGTTCGTTCCGTTGACGATGTGTGGCTGATTCCCATCGGACCGCTGACCAATATCGCGATGGCCCTCCGATTGGCGCCCGATATTGCGGATCGAATCGGTGGCATCAGCTTCATGGGTGGAAGCACAACCCTTGGCAACATGACACCGGGCTCCGAGTTCAACATTGGGGCCGATCCCGAAGCAGCGGACGTTGTCTTCACCTCGGGGGTTCCGCTGCTCATGGCCGGTCTCGATCTGACCCAACAGTTTCTCGTCGATGACCAGTTCGCCCAAACCGTTCGAGCGCTTGCAACCACCGGCACTGCCTTGCTCGCCGAGCTCGTCGATTTCGTCCTCGACCGGATGGAGTCGTTCGGCATCGGTCGAGTCGTTCACCTACACGACCCGGTCGCGGTGCTCGCCGTAACCCATCCACATCTCATTGAGACAACGCTGCGTAACGGTGTGGTCGAACTGGCTGGAACCTACACAAGAGGCATGACGCTGCTCGATATGCGCTTCCCCAACGGCTCGCCCGAGGGCAATGTGGGGCACGGTCACACGATTGTCGACCGAGCGGAATGTGAGAGGCTCGTGCTGGAGGCGCTGGTGTGAGCCAGCCCTGCGAGATTGCGGTTGTTGGGAGCATCAACCTCGACATCTCAGTCGTGGTGCCAGCGCTACCCCTGCCGGGTGAAACCATCCTCGGCGGCGATGCCCTCTGGAATGGCGGAGGCAAAGGCGCCAACCAGGCCGTCGCCGCGGCCAAGCTTGGGCGGCGCGTCGCAATGATCGGGGCTGTTGGCGACGACAGCGCCGGCGCAGATCTCCTCGTCGACCTGGCGAGCCACGGTGTCGACGTTGGCGAGGTCGCGACCTTGGCTGAGGTTCCAACCGGCTTGGCGATGATCGTTGTCGACGAGCGGGCCGAAAACAGCATTGTCGTTAGCCCAGGAGCAAACGACCGGGTTTCGAGCAGCCAAATTATTGACTCGAGGGCACTCGCCCAAGCCTCGATCGTGTTGGTGCAATACGAGATCCCGGCTACCGCCGTTGAGGCCGTCGCTGAGCTGGCCCCTGGTCGCCTCATTGTCAACCCGGCACCCGCTCGCGCATCGAGTGCAGCGGTGCTCGCGGCGGCCAGAGTCATCGTGCCAAACCGCGGCGAACTCGCGCTCCTGGTTAATGCTTCTGAGGCATCAAGCACCGACGAACTCGTTGATCAGGCACGCGCCCTTGGTTGCGGGGGAGCAGTTGTAATCACGCTTGGCTCTGCCGGGTCGCTCATCGTCGAAGGCGACACGGTCATCGAAGTTGCTGCAAAACAAGTGGTGGCTGTCGATACGACAGCTGCGGGTGACAGTTTCTGCGGTGCGCTCGGCGATGCACTCGTCGACAACGCAAGTATGCGTGAAGCGGTCGAGTGGGCGACGCGGGTTTCGGCCGTAACCGTCACCCGGCGCGGCGCGCAAATATCGTTACCGACCCGCGCCGAGGTTCTCTAAGACGGCTGTTCTTCTGGCGCTGGCCCGAATCCGTATGGGTGCTTGCTCTGCCAGTTCCATGCATCTGTAAGCATGCTCTCGATGCCACGGTCGGCACGCCACGACAGCTTCTCATTAGCCTTCGAGGGGTCGGCGAGCGAAGTGGCGATATCGCCGGCTCGGCGAGGCTTGACGACATAGTTGAGTTTTTTGCCAGACACTTTTTCGGTGGCTCTGATGACATCGAGAACTGATGCGCCATTGCCGGTCCCAAGGTTGATCGCGTCGCAGCCCTCGGGTGGGTTTTCGAGAGCGGCAAGATGGCCGAGGGCGAGGTCGATCACGTGGATGTAGTCGCGTACGCCGGTGCCGTCAGGGGTGTCGTAGTCATCGCCGAACACGATGACCTCCGGCCGACGGCCGACGGCAACCTGCATCACGAAGGGCACAAGGTTGTTGGGGTGGCCGGTTGGGTTCTCGCCAAGATCGCCACTGGGGTGAGCCCCCACCGGGTTGAAATAGCGAAGGAGTGTGATCTTCCAACGGGCGTCACTCGCCGCGACGTCACGACAGATCTCTTCGATCATGAGCTTCGTGCGTCCGTAAGGGTTTGTGGCACCTGTTGGGGCCGTTTCGGGGATCGGCAGAATCTCGGGATCGCCGTAGACCGTGGCGGACGACGAGAAAACGAGTTCCCAGACTTGGTGGTCGGTCATCGCCTGCAGCAGGTTCATCGTCGAGATCAGGTTGTTGTGGTAATAACGAAGCGGCTGCTCGACCGACTCGCCAACGGCTTTTAGACCGGCAAAATGGATCACGGCTTCGATCGGAAAGTCGTCGAATACGGCGTTGAGGCTGGCGAGGTCAGTTAGGTCGACCTTCACGAAGTCGATAGTCGTGCCGGTAAGGCGGCCAACTACCTCAACTGCTTCTTCCGAACTGTTAGAGAGGTCGTCGATGATGACAACGCGGTAGCCGCGCTCGGCAAGCGCAACGGCAGTGTGGCTGCCTATGTACCCGGCGCCGCCGGTGACCAAAACTGTACGCGACATCTGTTGCCTTTCAGGGCCGTTGTCTCGAGGGTGCCAATCGGCTGTTTTGACAAAGAGTGAAGCCTCAATAGAGGTTATAGTCGCCCGATCGACCGTGACCGTGGAGGGTGACATGAGCGATGGAACTATTGGAGCTGGTTGGTACTACGCCCAAGGCGACCCGCCGGGTACTCACCGTTACTGGGATGGTCAAACGTGGATTGGCGCACCTCAACTGGTGATGAGCGGCCCAAGTTATGGGGCTGGCGAAGCGTCAGCCGTTGGCGAACTTGCGTCCTGGGGTCGGCGTCTCGTGGCGTTGATTATCGACGCGATCGTCATGTTGCTTGTCAGCTTTGTTGTCTTGGTTCCCGGTCTCTATCAGATTGGTGACAACAACGATGTCAACGCGCCGCCTCCTGCTCTCTTCTGGGTTGGCGTTCTCGTCGCCTTGCTCGCCAATGTCGCGTACCACGGTATCTACCAAGGGAAATCGGGTCAGACCCTCGGCAAAAAGGCCATGGGCATCTACCTCGTTGACATGACCGCCGGCTCGCCAATTGGGATTGGCCGGGGAATTGGCCGGTACCTCATTGCGATTGTCCTCGCCAATCTGTGCTTCTTCTATTCGATCCTCGACTACCTCTGGCCATTGTGGGATCAGCGAAATCAGCGCCTGACCGACAAGATGATGAGTTCGGTCGTTGCGATGAATGTCGCCGACTCAGCGGCGAGCGCCCAGGCCTTCTACCGATAGAACCACGCGATGGTGCTGGACACGGAGTTCGTGGTCGGCCATGCTTACACGCTGAGTAATTGTCCTGAGGAGGGCCAAACAATGAGTGATCCATCCCAACAGCCGCCAGGTTGGTATTACGCGCAGGGTGATCCGCCGGGAACCCAGCGTTATTGGGACGGTACCCAATGGCAAGGTGGCCCGCAGGCTGCAGGCGGAACCGCAGCGCAGGCTGCTGGTGGCGCCACCCAGGGCGGCGCCCAGCGCGCCGAGGTCGGCGATCGTTTCATGGCCTTCTTGATCGACGCTGGCATCATGGTTGTTGGCGTGATCGTTCTGGTCATCATGGTTGCCATCTTTAGCGCCATCAGTGACACGCTCGGTGGCCTTGTGGGACTCGTCGGGTATCTCGGTATCTTCGGGTTCGCGATCTACAACATGATCTACCTCCAGGGCACGACTGGTCAATCGATCGGTAAGAAGCAGCGAAACATCAAGGTGCTCACGACCGACACGATGCAACCTGTCGGGATCGGAATGGCCATCGCTCGCTGGCTTCTGCAAGGGATCTTCGCCATTCCCTGCTACCTCGATCACTGGTGGATCTTGGTCGATGCCGACAACCGTCGCTTGAGCGACAAAGTCCTGGACATGCACGTATACAAGGCCTAAATCTTGTTCGATCAGTCCCATATCCGAATGGCGGCCGCCTCTGGGTGGTCGCCATTCGTCGCTTTCGGAGTCGACCATCTCCCAAACTGCGTCGCTCACGTGGCAGAATGGTTGCTTGCTTCGCAATAGGAGACAGGCGTGACTGACAATTCAGGCGTACAACCTGCCGGCTGGTACTACGCCCAGGGCGATCCTCCTGGGACTCATCGATACTGGGACGGAACCGCATGGGTCGGTGGCCCAGAGCCAATCGCGCCCGCTGGTGGCGGACAGCCCGGAGCCTTGGGTGCTGGCCCCCAGTTGGCCTCACTAGGGGCTCGGATAGGCGCTCGCATCATCGACGCCATCATTCTTGGTGTTATTAATCTGATCGTGTCGACGATTATCATTGGGACCTCGGCGTTTACTAGTCCAAGCGACTTTGAGACCCCTGGCGTAGGTCGCTACCTCATCGCCACCCTGGTCGGAATCGGCTTTGCTGTGCTCTACGAAGGCGTGCTCGTCGCCAATACCGAAGCGACGTTCGGAAAAATGGCGCTCGGATTGAAGATCAAGCGAAGTGACGGATCGAGAATCACGCTTGATGCGGCCATCAAGCGATATGCAATCTGGGGGGCGCTGGCCCTTCTAGGTGTCTTTGGCGCCGCTGGCATCGTTGCGGTGCTTAACGGCCTCATCTCGCTTGCGCTTGTCATTGGCGGCATGATCATGATCAGCACCGACTCGTTGCGCCAAGCACCGTGGGACAAGATCGGTGACACGATTGTCGTTAAGGAATAGGGCGTAATGAGGCTAGGTACGCAATGACACGAGCGAAGAAGTCGACAGGGCGGGTGACGGCGGCGCCTGAGCCCGAACCTACGTATGTCGCGCCACGCCGGACGATGAGGCTCATCTTTATCTACCTGGTGGTTGCGCTCATGGTTCTCAGCTTGGCTGGTGGCGTCATCGGGTTGATTGTCGCTAACTGACCGCCTTTCGGAACCAATCACGGCCCAAAGCGATAGCATCTCTGAGCACCTTGACGACGCGATGTGTCAAAGCCGTGTAGGCCTGCCATCCTTAAGCGTTCAATGTTTTAGAGGAGATCGATGTCATTCAAGCCAGGAGACCGTGTTGTCTACCCACACCACGGTGCTGCGATCATCGAGAAGACCGAGACCAAAGAAATCGGCGGCGAATCTGTCGAATACTTCGTTCTGAAGACAGCCCACGACGAGTTGACGCTCCGCGTTCCCGTCGACAAGGTCGACGATGTCGGCATGCGTCCGCCCATCAGCCTCGAAGACGTCGAAGATCTGTTCGAGCTTTTGGCGAAGAAAGACGTTCGTGAGCCGGCTAACTGGTCACGTCGCTTCAAGAATCACCAAGAGAAGCTGAAGTCGGGCGATGTCTACCAGGTCGCCGAAGTGGTGCGTAACCTCGCCCTGCGTGAGTCGGCCAAAGGGCTTTCTGCCGGCGAGAAGAACATGTACACCAAGGCCCGCAAGGTGCTCGTGTCTGAGTTGTCATTCTCACTCGACGTAAGCGAAGACGACGCCATAGACCAGGTAGATGCTCAGCTCGTATCAGAGCCAAAAGAATAGACACCCAAAGCCTTAGCCGAGGCCGAGGAGTTTTAGGAAGCTGAGGGGCGGGGCGAAGTCGCCCCGGGCCACTAATGCTGCCCGCTCCACGTTGATCGCGTGATATTCGGGGTTGGTCCATGCGTCCCAAGGACCTGCCTCAAGCTGGTCGAGGTCGCCATTGGCGGCAACGCACGCTCTGAGATAGGCCGCTTGCGTGAGGAGCTCGCCGCTACCTCCAATTGCACCGTGGCCAGGTACGACGGTGTCTACTTGGGCCGCAACTTGTTCGAGTGAGTCAGCCCAGGCTGCTGGCTGGGCATCGAATGCGAGTGGCGTCACACCGAAGCTAGCAAACGCCCCCGCAAACAACACGCCGGCCTCAACCGCTTGAGCCATCAGGGTCGACGGCGACTCTCCAGAAACTGCCACGCACTGGGTTGATGGAGTGATCCAAGCTGCTTCCGATACTTCATGCGTGACGGGGCGAGTCTTGAATTCGTCGCCGTAGTGTCCGGCATGGTTAGGGAGTAGGCGGCGGATCGCATAGTGGTTGACTGGTCCGTCAAGTTGGCCAGAAGTGACGTCGCTTCCGTAGAAGGCGGCCTGCCAAAAGGCCGCGCCGCCCCCGGTGAACGGCACCCGACTCGATGTAACCACACATCGTTTGAGCGGAAGTTCGAGTTCGCCAATGAGTTCCTTGATCTGGTTCCGGACGAATTGGCCGTAGGCAGGCGTTGGTCCGGTGTCGACGACGGTGAGGCCGTCGCCATCAATGATGAGTCCGATATTGGAGTGACCAAATCCGGTGTCCGCGTTGACGAAGGCGTACAAGCCAGCGCCTAGCTCGGCAAGGTAAGGGTGCTGCATGGGGTTGAGGGTACCTAACGAGCAGTAGGCGTCTAGTATGGGCGACTGTGACTGACTACGCGCCCCCGATGACCGACATTCGATTCACTCTCGACGAGGTGCTCGATTTTCCCACTGTGCTCGAGGCCGACGAGTTCAACCACGTCGACTCCGACACGGTGTTTTCTGTGCTTGATGAGGTCGGGCGAATGTTCGCCGAACAGATCGCGCCGCTCAACAAGACGGCCGACTCGGTTGGTTCGACCTGGAACCCTGACGGCAGCGTCACCACCGCGCCTGGGTTCAAAGAGGCGTACAAGCAATTCGTCCAGTCCGGCTACGGGGCGATTCCGTTCCCATTTGAGTTCGGAGGCGGCGCCTTTCCATGGGCCGCCGCGCTGGCCGTGCAAGAGATGATGACGAGCTCCTCGATGGGGTTCGCGCTCTGCCCTCTGCTTACCCAGGGCGCAATCGAAGCATTCCTTCATCACGCCTCACCCGAGATTCAGGCCGCCTACCTCCCAAAGATGATCACGGGCGAGTGGACGGGCTCGATGAACCTGACTGAGCCGCACGCTGGCTCTGACGTCGGTGCCGTCACCACCAAGGCTGCACCGGTTGGTGATGGTTCTTGGCGCCTCAGTGGTCAGAAGATCTTCATCACCTACGGCGAACACGATATGACCGACAACATCGTGCACCTGGTTCTGGCCCGCACACCTGGCGCCGCGCCGGGCACTCGCGGCATCTCGATGTTTGTGGTTCCAAAGTTCCTCATTAACGAAGACGGCTCGCTCGGCGAACGAAACGACGTCGCTTGCGTGTCGATTGAGCACAAGCTTGGCATCCACGGCAGCCCAACCTGTGTGCTGGCGTTTGGCGAGAACGAAGGGGCGCTCGGCTGGCTCATCGGTGACGAGGGCGCAGGAATGCGCAACATGTTCACCATGATGAACAACGCCCGTCTTGGCGTCGGCCTTCAGGGATTGTCCGTCGCCGAGCGTGCCTATCAGCAGGCGCTGGCCTATGCCCAGGAGCGACTGCAGGGCACCGCCGTTGGAGCCGCAAAGGGAACCTCGAGCCCGATCATCGACCACCCTGATGTTCGGCGTCTACTCATGACCCAACGGGCATGGCTCGACGCCCTTCGTTACCTGATCTACTCGAACGCCGTCGAGCTCGACCTCGCAAAGGGCGCGACAAACGCAGAAGACCGACTCGCTCATCAAGAGGTGGCCGATCTTCTCATTCCGCTGTCGAAGAGCCTTGGCACTGATGTGGGGTGCGAGATGACATCACTCGCCATACAGGTTCACGGTGGCATGGGGTTTATCGAAGAGACCGGCGCTGCTCAGCACTTCAGAGACATTCGCATCGCGCCCATCTATGAGGGAACCAACGGTATTCAGGCCGCTGACCTTGTTGGCCGCAAGCTCCAAATGCGGGGCGGCGCCGTCGTCGTCGAGCAACTCGATGGCTGCAGGAAGACGGCGGCCGAAATGCGGTCGATCGCTGGTCTCGAACGGTTTGCCGACAACCTCGATAGTGCAGTAGCTGCGGCGCGAGAGGCGACGGCATGGCTGCTCGCGAACTCGTCTGAACCACGAGATCTGCTAGCTGGTTCCTCTCCCTATCTTCGACTCCTCGGCACCGTTCTTGCCGGTGGGTTGTGTGGGCGGGCCGCCGTGCTTGCCTCGGCGCACGACTCCGATCCAGATGGCTTCTACGCCGCGAAGGTCACGTCGGCGAGGTTCTTTGGTGAGCAAATTCTGCCGTCCGCAGCAGCCCTTGTGGGCGCGGTATGTGCAGGCGCCGAAGACCTATTCGCGCTCTCGGCTGACCAACTCGGCTGATGATTCAATTTCTCGCTTCGATCCCATCGCCTCCGTCAGACCGCATCAGTATTGGTCCGCTCGACTTCCGGTTTTATGGGTTGATGATCGCACTCGGCGTCATGGCGGCCGTCGAGATGGGGCGTCGTCGCTGGGAAGCAGTCGGCGGCGATGAGGACGATATTGTCAAGATCGCGACCTGGGCCGTCCCAGCCGGTCTGATCGGCGCTCGCCTCTACCACGTGACCACCGACTGGAAGATCTATCGGGGTCGGTGGCACGAGGCGCTCTATGTCTGGCAAGGAGGCCTCGGCATCCCTGGTGGCTTGCTGCTCGGTGTTGCCGTTGGCGTCATAGTTGCCCGGCGTCAAAAAATGAACATTCGGCTTGTGATCGATGCCGTCATTCCCGGTATTCCTGTCGCCCAAGCCATTGGCCGGCTTGGCAACTGGTTCAATCAAGAGATTTTCGGCAAACCAACTGATGTGCCCTGGGCCGTCGAGATCGACGAAAAGTTTCGGCCAGCCGAGTACCTAACGGCGCCAACTTTTCACCCCGCGTTTCTCTACGAAGCCCTCTGGAACCTCGCGCTCGCTGGCTCGTTGATATTGATTGATCGGCGCAAGGTCCTCAAGCCGGGGCAGATTCTGCCTCTATGGATCGTTGGTTATGGGGTCGGGCGATTCATTGTCGAAGGAATTCGAATCGACGACGCATCATTGATCTGGGGTATCCGGGTCAACCACTGGGTCAGCGGCATTGCGGTAGTGATCGGAACCATCTGGTTCGTCTGGATGGGCCGTACAGCCCCGGATTCCGCTGAGTCTGAGCTACTTGGGGACGGGGACACCCCGGATTCCGCTGAGTCTGAGCTACTTGGGGACGGGGACCTGGACTCGAGTGATGTCGAGACCGAGGTTGGTGAAGTTCTCGATGGGCTTGTTGTACCCGCGGTCGAGGTGGTGGGTACCGGTGATGGTGGTAGTTCCCTCGGCGGCAGCAGCAGCGATGACGTAGGCGAAGCCGCCTCTGATGTCGGGGACATCGACGTCACACCCAGTTAGCGGCGATCCGCCTCTGACGAGAACCGAGCACGGGGTTGAAGAGCCGACAAATCGGCTCTCAATGCTGCCGAGTGGGGTGTTATACATCTCGATCTCGGCGCCCATTGACTTGAGAGCTGGCACGTAGGTGAAACGGTTCTCGTAGACCGTCTCGTACATGACCGAGATGCCCTTGCATTGGGTGAAGAGGGCAACCATTGGCGACTGCCAATCGGTCATGAAGCCTGGATGAGTGTCGGTTTCGACTGCAATCGGCTTCAGTTCGGCAGCTTTGGCCGACACTGACGAGTCGGTGATTTCGAATCGAGCGCCCATGCCGTGAAGGGTTGAGATGGCGGTGACCAAGCGATCTTGGCTGCAGCCGAGGACTCGGACCTCACCGCCAGTGATGAGGCCAGACACGAGGTAGGAGAACGCCTCGATGCGGTCGCCCTTGAGGTGGTGAGCAGCGCCAGAGAGCGATTCGACGCCATCGATGATGTAACGCCGATTGGGTCGCATCTCGATGCGTGCGCCCATGCGCTGTAGGAAGAGGGCGAGTTCGATGACCTCTGGTTCGGTGGCGGCGCCGTCGAGCACGGTGCGGCCTTCGGCCAGAACCGCCGTCAGGAGGACGGTTTCGGTAGCGCCGACCGATGGATATGGCAATTCGATGTGTGCACCGCGAAGGCGGCCGGCTTTCGCTTCGAGGCCCTCCTCAGTCAGTTCGATCTGCGCGCCCATCTGGGTAAGTGCTTGGACGTGGAAGTCGATCGGGCGGGAGCCGATGTCATCGCCGCCGACAAGGGGGACGAACGCTTCTCCGACTCGGTGCAGAAGCGGTCCAACCATCAGAATCGGGATGCGATTCATTCCAGAGAAGCGGATTGGGACCCGGCTTGAGCTGATCGGTCGAGGATCGACGATTGCTCGGCCCTCATCGATGTTGACCTCGCAACCGAGTGCTTCAAGCATGCGGGCCGTGATCGATACATCGCCAATATCGGGGATGTTGCTAATTGTCGATGGTGAGTCGCCGAGCATCGCGGCGACGAGGTGCTTGGTGACAGCATTCTTTGAGCCGCGCACCGACACATCGCCCTTGAGCGGCCCAGTGGAGTTGACTACCCAACCCTCGGTCGTTTCAGGTGCGGCGTCCTCGAGAGGAGAAGGAGTGTTTGATTTGCCAGTCGAATTGTCCACGTCCGGAAGCGTAGTTGACAACTCCCCAAGAACGTCGCAGGTTCCTCGGGGTTCCCGGCTAGCTAATTGGAATCGAGAGGGAGCTGAGAATTCGATGCAAGTAGCTCTTCCCGCTCACCAGGGTTCTCAGCCGGTTGTAGGGGTGGAGCGGCCCGAGGTCGGACGCCGATCGCCGGGGAGGGTCATCTTGCAACTCGCTGAGGTCATACGACAGGGCATACAGCATCAGCCGATCTGCAAGGTTCGGGCCATCGAAGAGATCGGGGGCTAAGTCAGCCAGCCAACCGGGGATCATGGCGTAGTCCTTGGCCGTCGTTCGACTTTCGTAGTCGGGCGCCACATGGGCGAAGGGGAACGCGCAGAATCGCAGCAGGACATCGAGGTCGAGGTCGAGGGGCGCCGGGCGGCACCACTCAAAGTCGAGAATGCCCGAAATCTTCGAACCGTCCCACAGCACGTTCTCGAAGGTTAAGTCGCCGTGGATGAGATAGCGGAGCTCGGCTCCAGCGAGGGCGCTGGCGCCGCGCTTCGTCATGATGCGTGCTGCCTCGACTACGCCGCTGTCGACATGAGGCAGGTCGGCGAGTTCGTTCAGCGCGGTCATCATCGGCGTCGTCGCAGTGAGAAGCTGAGTATCGAGCAGCTGGGGGCAGTTCTCTACAGACGGAGTCGAGCGGGGCGCTTGTGTGGTGTGAATCACCTTCATCGCCTCGACTAACTGAGTGATCGCGTCGTAACGCTGGTCCATTTTCAAGTCTGGCCACCAGCGCGAGAGCGGCGAGCCAGGTTTGCGAGCGACGATCAGATAGTCGGATCCGAATTGACCGCCGGTCGACACGACATCTGGCTTCCACGGGTACTCGGGAAGCGAGCGAAGCAGCATTGCTTCGCGCCGAAGTCGATTGTTGGGGTGCCGGTTGATTCGAACGACGTGTTGGGTCGAGAGGAATACTTCGTTCCGCGTACTCGGGGCGCGATGCAGGTGGCTGTCGGCGGGAAGGTCAGCCTCTTGGAGCGCCCGACGTGCACGGGCGAGCGCAAACTGTGGTGTTTCGTTCTGCATTGGCTCGGGCGATCGGATCGAGGGACCGGGAAACGTTGCTGTCCCTCAATCGGCCCTACAAGGCAAAAAGTAAGCGGTTGCCGATCGACCGGTGCTCCCTCAGCGGAGAAGGTGGATCCGTAGCGCTTCGTTGAAGTCGGCCCAGCGCTCGAGCGCCCACTGACCAAAGTCGTGATCGGTTAACACCACGCATGCCGCCCGCGTGTGCTGGTCAATCCAGAAGAACGTGCCGGTTTGGCCAAAGTGGCCCGCTGTTCGCGGATGGTGGCCCTCGCCGGTCCAATGAGGTGATTTGAGGCCGCGGAGCTCGAATCCAAGGCCCCACGAGTTGGGATCTTGACGGCCATAACCTGGGAGAACGCCGCTGCGTCCCGGAATCTGAGGACTCAGCGCAACTTCGATCGTGATTGCCGACACAAGTTTTGGCGAGCGTATCTCGTCGCAGAAAAGCAAGAGATCGTTGACCGTTGACGAGGCGGCGAACGCGGGCGAACCATTCAGCGTTGTTGCCGTCATCCCGAGTGGGCGCAGGACCGCCTCAGTGAGGTACTCCGAAGGTGTGAAGTTGGTCGCCGCCGTGAGAAGTTGGCCCAGAATGTCGAAACCAAGGTTTGAATAGACGCGCCTTGTTTCAGGAGCGACATGGGGACCGGCCGGACTCGGTCCGAGTCCGCTTGAGTGGCTCAGAAGCTGGCGAACGGTGGCGACCCGCGGTTCGCCCGACCAATCGGCGCCAAGCAGAGGAGTGACGTCGTGCGCCTCATCGAGGACGAGGCTGCCTTCTTCGATTGCGACGAGCATCGCTAGCGAGAACAACGGTTTGGTAAGCGATGCGAGCGGGTACACCCGGTCAGCGTCGCCGAATCGGGCGGCTTCAGCCACAGTCTCGCTTCCCCGCACCCAGCCCGCGCTGACGTGGCTCGCTGGCCACTCTTCAAGCATGGTTCGGAGGTGTTGGTCTGCCGGTTCTGCTGGTTGCACCTGGCCAGCGTATCGTCGAGCTCAGCGGGGCCAAGCCAGATACGATCGGCCCAGACACGATTGACCCAGATACGATCGACCGAGTGACTGCCCCGGACTTTGCCTTCATGGCTGCGCCAAACACGCATCGTGTGCGTCGAACCTTTGGCTTCGTCGATCTCTCTGGGTTCACGTCGTTTAACAACAGTGCTGGCGATACCCGGGCGGTCGACGAGTTGTCTGACTTCCGGGCGATCGTTCGAAGTGTTGGCGCGGCCACAGGAATTCGAGTCGCAAAGTGGCTCGGCGACGGGGCGATGCTTGTTGGCTTGGAGCCAGCACCTCTGGTGAGCGCGGTGTTACAGATCATGCGCCGGATGCACGATCGAAGCGACGGGCTGGCGCTCCACGCCGGCGTGGCTGAGGGAAACGTCATCTTGTTTGAAGGCGACGATCACATTGGCACTGCAGTCAACATGGCGGCCCGTTTGGCTGACTGCGCCGAGCCATGGCAGATCTTGGCCCCTGCCGACCTCATTCCCGGTGCGAGCCGGACGAAAGCGGCAATTGACCCGGTGATTCTTCCCGGATTCGATGACCCGGTTGCGGTTGTCGACCTTGCATTGGTGCCAGCGCTGGTTGAGGCGCTCAACCTGTAGGATTAAGCATTCTTACGTTGCATTCCAACAGATTCTCAGAATCGAATCGTCAGGACTTCCATTGAGTAGCACCTTCGCCGAACTAGGGGTCGTTGCGCCACTGGTTGAGGCTCTCGCCGATCGTGGCCTCACGACGGCATTCGCCATCCAAGAAGCAGCGATCGCCGACGCGCTTGCTGGCCACGATGTGTGCGGCAAGGCCCAGACCGGGTCGGGCAAGACACTTGCCTTCGGCCTCCCCACTCTGCAGCGCCTTGCCGATCGCCCAAGGGGCGCCGCTCGTGCCCTGATCCTCGTACCAACTCGAGAGCTCGCAACCCAGGTGGTTGAAGAGCTCGGGCCGCTAGGTGAGGCACTCGGGCTCACGACGCTGGCTGTATACGGCGGCGCCGATATCGAAAAGCAGATCGCTGCCATCAAAGATGGCGTCGAGATGATCGTCGCCACCCCTGGCCGGTTAATCGACTTGCTCGAACGGGGCGAAGTATCGGTTGCCGACGTCGAGATAGTGGTCGTCGACGAAGCTGACCGTATGGCCGACATGGGCTTTCTGCCGCAGGTCGAGTGGGTGCTGCGTCGCATCGAAGGCGACCATCAGACCCTCCTCTTCTCCGCAACCCTCGACGGTGTCGTCGACACACTGGTCAAGCGCTACCAGACCGACCCCGCACGCCATGAGGTTGAAGACAACGAGGTCACCGTCGATCAGATGAAGCACCGTTTTATCGGTGTTCACGAGATGGACCGGATGAAGCTTGTTGCCGCCATCGTCGAGTCGTCACATCGTGTCATCGTCTTCTGCAACACCAAGCGCTTTTGCGATCGAGTCCAAGTCGACCTTGAGAAGCTTGGCGTAAATGCCGAGGCCATTCACGGCGACCTTCGTCAGCGGGCCCGTGAGAAGGCGCTCGAGAAGTTCGGTGATGGCAAACTACAGGCGCTTATCGCAACCGATGTTGCCGCCCGTGGCATCCACGTTGACGATGTCGACGTAGTGATTCACCTCGATCTGCCAGACGATCACAAGACCTATCTCCACCGCTCCGGGCGGACCGCTCGCGCTGGCGGCTCAGGAGTTGCGGTCACGCTCGTCAAGTGGAACCAGGAGCTCGAGGTGAAGCGTCTCCAGAAGCGCCTTGGACTCGACATCCCTATCGTCGAAATGTTCTCGAACGACGAGCGTCTCCACGACCTCTTCGGTTGGGATCCCGAAGCGTAAGCCATCTATGGTTCGACCCATCGACCAGCGGTGGGCGGCCAGCTTGGTTGCCGCAAACCCCACCGTCTCGCAAGCTCATCTTGTCGCGCTCGTCACTGAACGAGTGAGCGCGGGGCGCGTTGGAGGCGAGTTTGAGGCAGCGTTTGTCGTGCCAGCCGACCCGCCCGGTGGTTGGTCGAATCCGTGGCTCATCGGCCTGGTGCACGAGCAGGCAGCACACTCGGCCGATCGAAAGCGACGAGGTGCGTGGTACACGCCTCGTCCGCTGGTTTGTGGTCTCGTCAGGGCGGCCTTTGATGTCTACGGTTCTCCGCTGCCCGCTCGAGTACTTGACCCGACATGTGGGGGAGGGGCGTTCCTTTTGGCTGCCCTCGACGAACTGGTGAATCGCGGCCTCGATCCCAGAAGCGCGTTGAGCCGCGTACGGGGGAGCGACATTGATGGTGGCGCAGTGTCCGCGAGTCGTCACACTCTCGCGGCATGGGCCGCCCTCCACGGTGTTGACGGCTTCGATCCCTCGGGCTCCGTTGCCGAGCTCGATGCGCTGGTTGGGTCGGCGTTCGCGGAGCGACCTGATTTGATTGTCGGCAATCCGCCATTTGCCTCGCCCCTGCGGGCGGGCGCTATCCCTGAGACCGCATTGAACTACCGGCTGGCCAACGACAGCGTGCTGGGGCCATACGCCGACCTGGCGAGCATGCACCTTCACCGAGCACTGAGCAGCGCGGCGCGCGGTGCTGTTGTGTCACTCGTCCTGCCACAATCAACACTTTCATCACGAGACGTAGCGTCGCTTCGCAACTATTGCGAGCAGACGGCTGGGCTCGGGGCCGCATGGGCGACCGACGTTTTCGTCTTCGACGCCGGGGTGCGGGTCTGGGCTCCCACATTCCTCGCGGGCGGCACCCAAGGCGATGTTCTGGTGTCGGCTGAACCCGACCCGGTCGTCATCGGGCCGCGGCCTTACGAAGGTTGGGGTCCGCTTGTGGCCGACGCATTGGGAGCCCCGCCCGTCGCCCTGGCCGTTGGCGCAGGCACCTTGGCGTCGATTGCGACCGCGACCGCCGGATTCCGTGACGAGTACTACGGCCTTGCCGAAGCGTGCGTCGACGGCTCGGCCTATCCGATCAGGCTGGCGACGGTTGGTGCTATCGACCCGCTGTACTGCAGTTGGGGTACTCGGCCAATCAAATTTGCGTCGCAGCAGTGGACGACGCCTTCGATCGATCGGACTCGTGTCGAGGGCAGGGTCGGTCGGTGGCTTGACGGGCGCCTCGTGCCAAAGGTTTTGGTGCCGACGCAGACCAAAGTGCTTGAGCCGTTTGTCGACAGGGCTGGCGTCATTGCGCCATCCACTCCGCTTATCTCGGTGCATGGAGACGTAGACGAGCTGTCTCGGATTGCTGCGGTGCTTCTCGCCCCGCCCGTTGTGGCTTGGCTCTACCGGCGCTGCTTTGGGGCCGCAATGTCTGGCGACTCGATCAAGGTCTCGGCCAAGATCCTTCTTGAGGTGCCGCTGCCAGAAGATGACATCCGGTGGGCAGAGGCAGCCGACATCGTGTCGCAAAGCCTCGGAACTGATCCAGTTGCTGCTTGGAATGACGCTGTGCGCGTCGCTGAGATCATGAACATCGCCTATGGCGGAGCCGCCAGCACGTTCGAATGGTGGTTGCAACGTCTCGGGCCGATCCCTTCGTTTTGAGAACGCTTGTCTTTCTTCACGAGGTCGCCGTCGGCTTTTCTGTCGTTGGCGAGCGCAGTGGTTTCAGCGTCGAGCAGGGAACGGAATTGTGAGAAGCGTTCGGGGTCGAGCCAGGCGTTGATGCGGCCCATGCCGGTTGTTTTGTCGTGCCAGGTGTTGATTTCGGATCGTTTGCGGTCTTCGATGGCCCGGCCGATGCCCCAATCGTTCTTTGCTTGGTCAACCAGTTGTTTCGCTTTGCGGTTGAATTCGTCCGGTGTTGATGACAGGGCCGCGTCGGCGAGTTTGTCGGGCGATTGCCGCGTGCTGCGTCGTTGGCAGGTGCGGAGACCGGTTGTGGCGGCGGTGAGGGTCTGTTCGTCGGCCTGGTTGTCGGCGTGGTTCACCTCCACTGGTCGTGCACGACTAAAGCGTACGAAAGACTCATGTTGAAGGGGCTGCCTCGATTTGATCTGCCAGCCCCGGTCGTCCTCGGTACACTCCTCCAATGGCCGACCGGGAGCATCCTCTTCGACGAACGCTCCACGAGGCGGCCGCGATCCCCGCTTCGGGTGCGTGGTCACCCGGCGACGCGCCAGGTCATCGCCAATTCACCACGGTGTCAGCCGGCCGCCCCTTCGCCCTTGAAGGCGGAGGTTCACTGTCGGAGGTGACTGTCGCCTACGAGACCTGGGGTGAGCTCGACGCTGATGCATCCAACGCTGTTCTTGTCTGTCACGCGCTAACTGGCGACTCTCATGCGGCTGGAAACTCTGGCAAAGGTCACCCAACGTCTGGTTGGTGGGACTCCATCATCGGCCCTGGCAAGGCGCTCGACACCGATCACTATTTTGTCGTGTGCGTGAACGTGCTTGGGGGCTGTCAAGGGTCAACGGGGCCTGCCTCGATTCACCCTGATGACGGCTTGCCATACGGCAGCCGGTTCCCTGTAGTGACAACCCGAGACATTGTGCGAACTCAGCAACTCCTCGCTCGCTCGCTTGGTATCGGGCGCTGGTTGAGTGTTGTGGGTGGATCAATGGGCGGCATGCAAGCCCTCGAATGGGCATGCATGTTTCCCGAGCAGGTCGGTTCGCTCGTATCGATTGCCTCCTGTGCGGCAGCATCGCCTCTGCAGATCGGCTGGAGCGAAGTTGGCCGGCTCGCTATCGCCCAAGATCCGAAGTGGAATGGCGGCGACTATTACGACGCTGCAGATGGCGAAGGCCCGACCGAGGGGCTCATGCTCTCTCGTCGAATCGCACAGATCCACTACCGCGCCGACCAGTCGTATCAAGACCGTTTCGGTCGCTCTTCGGTCGAGGGCCGTGAGCGCTTTGATCTCTGGGGCCGCTATCAGATCGAGAGCTATCTCGACTACCACGGACAGCGGCTCGCTCGCCGATTCGATGCCAACAGCTATCTGATTCTCAACAAGGTGATGGACCTTCACGATGTTGGCCGAGGTAGAAACGGCGTGCGCCAAGCACTGCAGCGGGTGTCGTGCCCAACGCTCGTTGTCTCCATCGACACCGATGCGCTCTACACGCCGCGGCAGCAAACCGAACTCTACGACGGCCTCGTCGCCGCCGGGGTTGAAGTCGAACTGAAGGGCATCACGTCGACGCACGGCCACGATGGCTTCCTGCTCGAGTTCAAACAGCTCGGGCCGATGATCGACCGCTTCGTCGGCGACGCCTACAAGCTACAGTCCGAGTAGCCATGCCCGAAGGCGTCGAGATCGAGTACTACCGACGTGCGGCCGACCGAGCCATCGGTCGCGAGATCGCGTCGATCGATGCTTCTGACACATGGTTTACGAAGGAGGGCACGACGCAGGAGTCGCTTGATGACGCGTTGGTTGGCGAGATCGTCATCGGGACGAGACGAATCGGGAAACTGTTAATCCTCGAGCTTGGCAACGGAGCTCGACTAGGACTTCGTTTCGGCATGACAGGCCGCATCCTCGTCGACGGCAAGGGCCCTATCGAGTATCTCGAATACTCTTCGAAGCGCAACGAAACGGCCTGGGACCGATTCACCATGTTCTTTGCTGATGGAGGCGACTTACGAATTCGTGATCCGCGCCGGCTCGGTGGCGTGATCCTCGAACCTGATGAGGGCGCACTTGGGCCCGACGCCTTCACCGTGGCGCCAAAGCATTTTCGCACGCGGGTTGCTGTCGGCCCTGTGGCGATCAAGGCCCGATTGCTCGACCAGTCCAGGGTTGCGGGCATTGGCAACCTCATTGCCGACGAAACACTCTGGCGCAGCGGTATCGATCCGGCTCGCCAGGCTGGCGATCTGAGCGACAATGAGGTCAAGAAGCTGCACCGCCATTTGAAGAGGGTGCTGGCTGATTTTGTGCGCGATGGCGGGTCTCACTCGGGCAAGTTGCAGGCCTCGCGGGTGCGCGGCGGATGCTGCCCCCGTTGCGGGCAAGTCCTCGATCGTCGCGAGGTCGGTGGACGAACGACCTTTTCCTGTCCGCATCATCAGGCCTGAATCCGGCTAGCTTTCTTGTTGTGCTGATTGCGGGAATTCTTGGCCAGGTCGACCTGGCCGCCGACAACCTAACAATTGTGATCTTTGGGCTGCTCGTAGTTGCGGCACTTCTTGCCCTTCTGACGGTCTGGTATTGGCTTCGTACAAAGCCACGTCCCCTCGTGATCGCCGCCTCATCGGGCTCAGCGTCATCTGGTTTAGCGTCGGCTGCTTCGAAAGCTCAACCGTCTGTCGCGGCAGAGGCTGACGTGTTCGAGCGAGCAATGGGCGACGATTTCGACCCCGACTCGGTCTGGGCCGACTCGCCCGCCGCTACGGCTCCCGTCGTGCCGAAGGCGGCCGTTGCCCCTGTTCCATCGCCGCTCGATCGTCTTGACGATGACGAAGAGATGTCAGCTGACGAATGGCTTGCAATAACCGGACCCGATCAGGTAGCCGACGAGACTCGTCAGTAAGCCCCGGCCAAAACGCAACTTGCGTCAGAAACGGCGCGAGGCGGAGTGGAAAACAATTCGGGGTCGCTATCATTCTCTGCTCACGCGGACGTAGCTCAGTTGGTAGAGCATCACCTTGCCAAGGTGAGGGTCGCCAGTTCAAATCTGGTCGTCCGCTCCACATAATACCTGGTCAGAGGCTCGCCCCGGTGAGCCTCTTGCCAGTTTTGCCGCCAATGTCTACTATCCATGTCTACTATGGCGAAAAAAACGGCGGCAAAAGGGGCCAAATCAGGCAAAATCCGGGCCCGCAGAAAAAAAGGTTCAGGCGGAATCAAGAGGATGAGCACCGGGGTGTGGCGCATCGACGTCGAGATCTCGCGTGACGCGCTAACGGGCAAGCGCCGCCGAGTTGCTCGAACCGTCCATGGGTCGCGAGCAGACGCCGAATTGGTGGCGGCAAAGTTGAAGATCGCCGGGCACAGCAAGGTCCTAGTAGTCGGGAAGACCTCGGCAACGTCGGTCGGCGAGTTGATGGAGAAGTTTCTCGCAGCAATGGAGTCTGGCGAGATCGAGCTCGCGCCGACCACAGTCGTGACATCGCGTTCTGCAATCAAGACGATGGATCGAGCTTGGCTGCCTGATGGTCAACGGTTTGGGGCGATTCGGCTGACGAAGCTGACATGGCGTGAGATCGAGCAGCTTTACGCGGTACTGAAGGATGGAGGTCGAAGCGTCGACTGGGTTCGGCGCTGCGCAACCGTGTTATCGCAGTCTCTTGAATACGGGAAGAAGCGCGGCTT
>RCMY010001726.1_pt1 | contig 20334 bp, 19 predicted proteins | sample 2041341 | NCBI WGS metagenome assembly RCMY01 (sample SAMN09708234, study PRJNA481090) | Marine sediment metagenome, whole genome shotgun sequencing project. | reverse complement strand
ACGCGGCACAGAACGCAGGCTCGAACGCAAACGCCGGCAGTCTTCATGTCCAAATGCAAAGCCGGTTCATGCGGCTTTATCCCGACCAAGTACCCAATATTGAAAGGTCGCTGCCGTTCTATGTCGCTGCGGTGCAGGAGTGGAGTCTGCTGGATCAGCAATACGGATCGTTTGAACTTGTGCGTAAAGGCGGGCTGATGCTTGCCGAAGACGAAGGACAAATGGCATTCTTGGAAAAAAAGATGGAGCGCGAAGCACGACAAGGCGTCTCGGTCGAGTTACTGGACCGACCTGCTCTGGACCGGATCGCTCCCTGGCTGGGTCCGCAAATTGTCGGCGCTGAACTTTGCCGGGACGAAGGAAAACTGAATCCTTTAGCTGCAAACAAACGACTGAGGGTGGCGGCAGAGAAACTTGGGATCGATCATCGCACGGATCAGATACTTCGCCTCGAAAGCCTGCCTGACGGTGTCGAGGCGATCGGGCTGAGTAGCAGATACCGGGCCGACCGCGTTGTTGTCGCTGCCGCCTGGGGCGCGGGTGTCCTGACAAAGGATCTGGGCGTGACTATCCCGTTGCGCGCCGAACCTTTGCATATGAACATCACCGAAGCGTGCGAGACCCAGATCAATCATCTGGTTCAGCATGCCGAACGCTCAATTACCCTAAAGCAGTTCGCCACGGGTCAGATCGTCATTGGCGGCGGTTGGACAGCGCGTGACCGGGGCTGCCACGAAATCCCCACTGTCGATCATGCGTCGATCCTGGGGAACGTCGCACTGGCCGCGCAGCTTGTGCCATCCATTTCGGGGATACGCGTCATCCGCACATGGGCGGGCATGAACACGACCGTCGACGGCGCATCCATCATCGGCCCCCTGCCCGGCCACGAGCGCGTCATAATGGCTATCCCCGGCGATGCCGGTTATACGCTTGGGCCGTTGGTGGCTCGTATGGCAGTCGATTGCGTTCAAGGGTCCGGACTTGCCGCAGAAGCGTCATCTTTTAGCCCGTCCCGCTTCGCTGCATGATCAGTGCTTAATAGCTTCAGAGATACTCTGAACCGTAGCCTGAAGCTTCGGGAGGACGATTTCTACCATCTCCTTGGGGGTCATGCGAAGCGTGGGAACTCCGACGTTTATCGCTCCAAACAGAAGACCGGAACTGGTCCTCACAGGGACAGCGATCGACATCAGTCCGGTTTCAAGCTCCTGATCCACAAGCGACCATCCTTGCTCGCGAACCTGCTCAAGTACATTTCTGAACGCAGCTTTGTCGGTGACCGTCTTCTCCGTCTTCTTCGTCAGCTCGATCTTGCGCAACATCTCTGGCCAAGTCTCCTCTGGCCGCGACGCCAAAAGAACCCGACCGTTGGCGGTGCAATGTGCCGGAAATCGCGCGCCAACCGAAATGCCGACGCTGATGACGCGGTGATATTGCGAGCCGCTTACGTATACGACATCGAATTTGTCTAGAACTGCAGCCGACACGGATTCACGCAGGTCTTCGGACAGATGATCAATAAACGGTCGCGCAATTTCCCAGACACCCTTTGACGAAAGAACAGAATAGCCCAGCTCAAGCACCTGAGGCGTCAGGTCAAAAAGTTTGCCGTCGGCGACCGCGTAACCTTCGTGTACAAGCGTCAGCAGGATACGTCGCGCGCCCGCACGGGTATTCCCGGTCTCGCTGGCGACTTGGGACAGGGTCATTTTGCGCCCGGTGCGGTTGAACGCCCGCAGGACCTCTAGCCCGCGCGCAAGCGAACTGACGTAATCGCGAGGGTTGAGACCTCCCGCCAAATGGTCATCACCAACGTCCGGCAGAGCTGTCATCAAACCAGAACGCCCCGCCGATCTTGTGTGAGCAACCTCCGTAGCGGCTGGCTTAGCCTTTTTTTCTTGTCTCATAGCGGCCTTCCTAAGTCTGAATGAGCCAAATTTCGACGCTAGCATAACCTGTTAACAGCAAGAAATGTCCACCTACTTAAAAAACAAGCTTGCCAGACGCGCAATTGACCATGCTATAACGAACAAGAGTGCGCTATGCGAACTTTTTTGGTGCAAAGGAGATTAAGGGAATGCAAGGCTCGGATGAAATGCCGATGCGCTTTTGAACTTCGCATGGACCTTGTCATTTTGACTGCGCGGTTTTTTAGAATCCAGCCGCTTGTTGGTCCTCGCCAGCGGGCCGATGACATCGCATTTCGAGCCCCATGTGTCCGCCAGCGCAGTCGCCAATGCCACGCATCGCGAACCTACCCGAAGTTCTCCCCAGGTGAGCGGTGTAACACTCCATACGGATGCGGAAATTATGGATTTCATCTCGTCGCGTCGCAATCAGGCCAGAGTGCCGGAACTCATCACAAACACTCGATTGGAATCAAAGACATGATACCGAACGCTCAAATCAACGACATACAAGACGCTCTTTTTTGCAAGTGGACTTGTTCGACGCACCCGCTCGTCGCTAGGATGCAGATCGACGCCCTGAGTGACGCTTCTTGCGAGGCCCGGCAATGACGCCGGACCGCCCATGGGACACGCCCGAGGCTGACTGGCGCGATCAAGTCAATCGCGTTAGGGCGGGACGCGCTCTAAAGCCTGACTTTTGGCCCGGTGGCGCACAATGCGCATTTGCGTTGTCGTTCGACTGCGATCACGAGACGTTTGAGCTTGGCTCAGGGAAATCCGCGATCGGTCGCCTCGCATGGGGAGAATTCGGACGGCGCACAGGTGTTCCGCGCATCCTTAATGTCCTCAAACGACACGATCAGACCGCCAGTTTCTTTGTGCCGGCAGTCGCCGGACTGATCGACCCCGATGCGCTAAAACCCATCACAGAAGCAGGTCACGAGATCGGCGTCCACGGCTGGATCCACGAAAACACCTCAAAACTTGACCGAGCGACCGAGCGCGATCTGATGGTGCGGGCGGCCGACGCGCTGCGACAGATGACCGGAACCGAGCCCGTAGGCCATCGCGCCGCAAACTGGGACCTCAGCGATAACACAGTCCAACTGGTCGCCGAGCTTGGTTTTGCCTACGACAGCTCGATGATGGCCGACGATAGCTGTTATGAGCTTTTAAGCGACGGCGAGCCCACAGGTGTGGTGGAAATCCCCGTGGATTGGGTGCGCGACGACGCAGTCTACCTGCTGTTCAATCGCGAACCGCCCACTCGGCCCTGGACCTCGCCCGAAGCCGTTTTCGATATTTTTCGGCGCGAGTTTGATGCAGCATTCGACGAAGGCGGTCTCTGTCAGTTGGTCATGCACCCCTTCGTCATCGGATACCGCTCCCGCATCTGGATACTCGACCAACTGATTGACCACGCCAAATCCAGGGGCTCTGTTTGGTTTCCAACGCACGCCGAACTTGCTGCATGGGTGACAAATCCAGACGCCTACAAGGAACGAACCAAATGACTGACTTTTCCCACCTCATCCGTGAAACCAACCTGATCGATGGCCAGTGGGTGGCGGCAGAAGACGGCGGCACAATCGACGTCACCAACCCCGCAGACGGCACGGTTATTGCCCGCGTACCAAATTCCGGGACCAGCGAAACCAAGCGTGCGATAGACGCGGCCCACGCGGCCTTCCCGGCCTACGCGGCCATGCCTCTGAACGAACGCGTTGCACTGATGCGAAAACTGCATGACGCAATCATGGACAACCTCGACGCAATGGCAGCAATGCTAACAGCCGAACAGGGCAAGCCGCTGTCAGAAGCGCGCGCCGAGGTCGGTTCCTCTGCGGCCTATGTCTTGTGGTTTGCGGAAGAGGCCCGTCGCACGAACGGTGCGATCATCCCCGCCCCCATACCAGGCCGAAAACTTCTTACCACGCGCCATCCTGTCGGTGTCGTCGCAGCGATTACGCCCTGGAACTTCCCCTCCTCAATGCTGGCGCGCAAACTTGGCCCGGCACTTGCCGCCGGCTGCACGACAATCGTCAAACCCGCCTCCGCAACACCGTTGTCTGGATTGGTTTGGGGGCATCTGATAGAGCAATGCGGATTTCCGCCCGGCACGGTCAACGTACTGACCGGCAGCGCACGCCAGATTGGTGGCGAAATAACATCGAACCCGAAGGTCGCAAAGATCACGTTTACCGGCTCCACTGCGATCGGAAAGCAATTGCTGGCCGAGGCCGCGAGCACCGTCAAACGCATGTCGATGGAACTGGGTGGCAACGCACCTTTCATCGTCTTTGACGACGCCGATCTGGAAAAAGCTGTCGCGGGCGCAATCATCGCAAAGTTCCGCAATGCAGGACAAACCTGCATTTGCACCAACCGCCTTTATGTCCAGTCGGGTATCTACGACCGTTTCGCTTCGGCTTTCGCCAAAGCTGTCAGTGATCTAAAAGTTGCGCCCGGAAACGAAGAAGGCGCAGAGCAAGGTCCGCTGATCGATGCGGCAGCGCTGGAGAAAATTAGCGCCTTCGTCGCGGACGCCAAAGCCAAGGGAGGCGAGGTCGTCACCGGAGGCGCGCCCCACTCGCGCGGCGGTCTGTTTTATCAGCCGACAGTCATAGCAGACGCCACAGCCGACATGCGTTTCTCGACGGAAGAAATCTTTGGGCCCATCGCGCCTCTTTTCCGCTTCGACACAGAAGACGAAGCCATCAATGCCGCCAACGACACCGAATATGGTCTCGCGGCCTATGCCTATACCCGCGACATCAGCCGGGTCTTTCGGCTTCAGGATCGGCTTGAATACGGGTTGATCGGAATAAACGAAGTGTTGATCGTGTCACCTGAAATCCCTTTTGGCGGCCTCAAGGAAAGCGGGCTTGGGAAGGAAGGGTCCTGGCAGGGTATCGATGACTATCTCGACACGAAGTTTATGTGTATCGGCGGGATCTGAGCGTTGCAAAGCGCAGGCAGAACACGGCCTGAAGGATGGTCTTTGAGCCAATCCTTGTCATGAAAAAATGTATGGGCGGGAACGTCTCATACACCTTGGGATCATGACGGCCTCTGTCTTTGATGTGGTGATAGTGGGTGGCGGTCTTACCGGAGCCGCGACCGCAATTCATTTGGTGCGCGAAGCGAAGACGCCTCTGAGAATTGCGATTGTCGAGCCAAACAAGCAACTTGGGCGAGGTCTGGCCTATAGCAACCCTGAGGCCGATCACCGGCTGAACGGACCGGGCTGCCGACATACTATATATCCCAAGAACTTTTCGCATTTCCATGACTGGTATATGGCGCAGGCGCTGGACAAGCAGGACCCGGAGGCATGCGACACGTCTGGCTACCATTTTCCAAGACGATACGAGTTCGGCACATATCTGAACGCAGAAATAAGACAGCACGTGGCGCAAAATCCGTCAGGGTCTGACATCGTCCATATCGTGGACCGGGCCACCGACGTCGTAAAAGGTGACCGCCTTTTTCGAATAACGCTAAAGTCCGGTGACACCATCTCTGCACGGGTTCTGGTTGTGGCTGCCACGCCGGGTCTGGCAAATATCCCGCCAGTTCTATCGTCTCTCCCGAGGAACGGATCAGCATTTCTGCCTGATCCCTGGGACACTGACCGATTACGCCAGATACCGAAATCAGCGGCCGTGCTCATTTTGGGGATGGCCCAAACAGCGTCGGATGTTACCGCGAGCCTTTTGAAGTACGGACATTCGGGGCCTATCACGCTGCTCTCTCGGCGCGGGAAAAGGCCGCGAAAACGCCCCCCTCTCGACGCCAGTTCTTATGTGCGCGAGAACGTCCCAGAAGCCGAAAAGCACGCGCAATTCATAGGGCCAGACTCGACGGTTAAGCCGGCCTCAAGAATTCTTCAGGAATTGCGACGCGAAGCACACATTAGGTCAGACCGTGGCGAGTCGTGGGTGCCAACCATGGAAAAGCTCGGTGAGTTGATATCCGATCACTGGCACACGTTGCCACTGGCCGAGAAAATGCGCTTCTTACGCCATGGCCGAACATGGTACGACGTCCACCGCTTCCGTTTGCCACCACAAATCGAAAATCGTCTCGAAGCAGCTGAGGCCCAACACCAACTCAGCTTTTTGTCCGCCACGATTGTTGATGCAAAACCCAACGGCTCGCGTCTTGAATTCTCCCTGCGTGAACGCGGACAAAAGGACGTAACTTTTAGAACCTTTGACATCACTGTGAATTGCACCGGTCTGGAAGATCGGCCCGGACAGACAAACAACCCGTTCTTGCGCGTCCTAATCACGCGCGGGTTTGCGGCACACCATGCGACTGGATCCGGTTTCGATGTCAACATCCGCGGAAATGCAATCGACGCGAAAGGACACACCGATCAAGCTCTCTTCATTGTCGGCCCCCTTACATACGGTGCGTTTGCGGATCAGCAGGGTTCGAAATTCATCGTGCGTCGCGTGCTTCGCGTTATACCAGAAATTCTACGGAAAGCCGTGACTGGCTAACTGACTTCGCGGCGTTTCGATCTTTGGTCGCTTCCTGATTTTATCAAGGTTGCAATGGCAAGGCCCGCCATTCGACGGTCTCCCCTTTGGAACCTCCTCGTTTTGGAACTTTTATCGCCTGAGCGCTCGAGAGATATTGGCCACCAAAGATGATGCCCACGCTTTTCACACGATGTTGCTGAGCCCCGCTAACGTAAACGACGTCGGACTTGTCCAGGACCGCGGCGGACACTGGTTCTTGGATTTCATCGGACAGGTGGTCAATGAACGGGCGCTCAATATCCCAGACACCTTTCGATGACAGAACCGAAAACCCCAGTTCCAAAACCTGCTGGGTGAGATCGAACAGCTTGCCATCGGCCATCGCGTAGCCCTCACGAATAAGCGTGAGAAGGATGCGACGTGCCCCGGCCCGCCTAGTCCCCGTCTCTGCGGCCACTTCAGAAAGCATCATCTTGCGGCGCGTCCGGTTAAAGGCGCGAAGGACTTCCAACCCACGGGCAAGCGAACTCACGTAGTCTCGCGGATTGAGGCTCCCATGCTCGCTTTCATCGCTCCAAGTCGGGGCTGCTGTCATCAGACCAGTCCGTCCGACAAGCTTTTTCGGCGAGCGTTGCGCCTGACTCTCAGCTTTTTTGTTTCCTCAACCGCGCGACCCTCAACCTTGTAAGGTGCCTGCCTCACACAACAGTTTATCATGCTTTGCCAGCGAGCCACGGCGCAATACCAACGCGTATTGCAGGTGGGCTACAAAATAACTGTTGCACGACTTGCACCTCCCGTTGTTAACTCGAACAATAGTGCGCTATGCGAACAATAAAATGCCAGGGAGACTAGAATATGACACACTCAGCGAATGGCCGTAATGGAATGACAAGACGCGGTGCCTTGAAAGGCATGGCGGCGACAACAGCTTTAGCCGCGGTGCCGTTCCGCGCATCTGCACAAGAAACGACTTTGCGATGGTGGTCGCCTCAAGGCGCGCCTCTACAGCTTGAGGCTTACAACTTTCAGATTGCGGCGTTCGAAGCCGCCAATCCCGGCATCAAGGTTGTCTTCGAGACCACCTCCGATGAAGGGTATGCCGCACAGCTTGCGGCCGCGTTCGCGTCTGGCGAAGTGCCGGACATCGTAACACACCTGCCGTCATTCTCTATCCACACCTACTATTCCAACGGCCTTGTTGAGCCGATGAACGACGTGATCGAGGCCGTAGGCCCTGCCGACTTTTATGACGGCGCAAACGACGTCTACAAGGCCGCTGACGGGAACTATGTCGCCACTGGAATTGGCAACGTAGCCGCCAACATGCTGTGGCTGCGTACCGATCTCATGGAAGAGGCCGGTATTGATAAGTCGCCGGAAACTTGGGACGAGTTTCGTGCGGCATGCCAAGCAATGCAGAAAAACGGAATTTACGGGGCCGTTCTGCCGTATGGTCGAAATTCGATGACAACGCGAATTTTTGTCGGCGTTATGCACCAAGCTGGTGCGACGGTGTTCACACCGGACCTGCAAGTCGCAATTGACAGCCAGGAAACCCGCGACGCACTTGAGTTTTATAGATCCATGCGAGAACTTTGCCCTCCGGGAGCAACGAACTACAGCTGGGGTGAGGCGATCACAGCCTTTGTCAGCGGAGCAACGGCGACAGGCATCTATACTGGCCGGGTTCTCGGCAACGTAAATACCCAAAATCCAAGCATCGCGGACAGCATTACCTGCGTCCGCTACCCAACAATTTCGCCGGACGTAAAGTCTTGGACATTTAACGCGTTCCCAAGCGTCTTCATCCCTGCTCAGTCGAAGAAGATCGAGGCAGCCAAGTTGTTCGCCACGCATCTGTTTGAACCTGAAGGCCACATCAAGCAGCTGCATGCTGCGCCCGGCCACCTTCTTCCGGTTCTAAAGTCGATCAACAGCAATCCGATCTATCAAGACAACCCGATCATTAAGAAATACGCGGCCGAAGTTGATCTGATGGCATCGGCAGCGGCTGACGGCCACAACCTCGGCTACGAGTCAAAAGCTCACATGTCGAACGATCGTGCGGGAGATGTCGAAGGTACGATGGCAATTTCCGACATGGTCCAGCGTGTTGTTCTGAACGACGAGAATCCTGATGTCGTGATCGGTGAGACAGCAAAGATCATCGAAGAAGCAATGAAGGGCTAATTACCCCATAGGCGCCGCAACGAGAGGGCTATTTGGCCCCCAGTTGCGGCGCCTAATTTATCTGGAAAGGCCGGTTCCACCATGGAGATCATAGACTTCCGACTAAGGCCTCCCACCCGCGGCTTTCTCAGGTCTAAGATCTATTCGGTAGCCGAAAACCGAAAGCGATATACTCAAAAGCTTGGCTGGCCGCTGGTAGCATCAGCGGATCAACAATCCATGGACCTTTTGTTCACAGAAATGGACGACGCCAAGATAACCACTGGGGTGGTCGTGGGTCGGACAACCGCCACGCTCGGCGCAATTCCTAACGCTGATGTCGCGCAGATCGTCACGGATCATCCTGATCTGTTCGTTGGCGTCGGATCTGCGGACAGCAGTGATCGCAAAACTGCGTTCGAGATGATCGACGACGTGCTGAAACTTGGCCTGAAAGCGGTAAATCTGGAACCCGGAGTATCGGCCGTTCCAATGCGCGCGGACGACCGCCGACTTTATCCCATCTACGCAAAATGCGAGGACGCCGGGTTGCCGGTTGTGATCATGGCGGGCGGCGGAGCCGGGCCTGATCTGTCTTACAACGACCCGGTAGCAATGGACCGCATGCTCGCCGATTTCCCCTCGCTAAAGGTCGTGTGTTCCCACGGGGGCTGGCCATGCGTTCAGGAAATTCTCGGCGTCGCCTTCCGGCGAGAGAACCTTTACCTGTGCCCCGACATGTACTTGCGGGGCCTTCCCGGAACCGCCGAATACCTCGCCGCAGCGGATGGTTTTCTGTCCGAGAGAATTCTATTCGGAACGGCCTACCCGTTCTGCCCGCTCAAGCCGTACGTCGACTGGTTCCTGGCGCAAAAATTGTCCGAGACGTCACTCCGGCGCGTCCTTTCCGAAAACGCAAAATCGCTATTGTCACTCTAATGATGGCCAGATCAACCAATCAACTCTGGCACTCCGATCCAGCCAAAGCACCCGCAGGAGCCGCGCGATGAGCAGAGCGAAGCAATCCATTCTGGAGCGGCAGTATTCCATTCTTGGAATTATGTTGATCGCCCCGACGGTATTAGTTTTTTGTGCGGTGATCGTTTACCCGCTGATCTCAGCAATCTACCTTTCCCTGTTCGATATTTTCACCCCCACGCTCGAAGGTGAATGGGTTGGCCTGGACAACTATCGAACACTTCTGGGCAAGGGCGAATTTTGGGTAGCCCTGCGGACGAATTTGATCTGGACCGTTGGCACGCTGACGCTACAAATCCTTTTCGGCGTCGGAATGGCTTTGGTGCTTCACCAAAACATCTGGTTCCGAAGCCTCGCAAGATCCTTAATCCTGTTTCCCTACTTTGTCTCAACGGTCGTCGCAGTTCTGGTTTGGAAATGGCTGTTCAACGACCTCTACGGCATCATGAACCATCTCCTGATGACAACTGGCCTCATCGACTTTCCGATCGACTACTTGGGCACGATGCCGAACGCGATGATTTCAGTCATTCTCGTAGGTGCGTGGAAGTATTTTCCCTTTGTGGTGATTGCAGTCCTTGCCCGTCTTCAGACGATCCCGGACCACCTCTATGAGGCTGCCCGGATCGACGGCGCGGGGCCAATTAGCAGATTTTTTGACATCACCCTTCCACAACTGCGCGAGGTGTTGGTGGTAATCATCATGTTGCGCGCGATCTGGGACTTCAAAGAATTCGATCTGATCTTCCTGCTGACCGGCGGCGGTCCCGTGACGTCAACTCAGACGCTCCCGCTTCTGGTCTACAAAGAAGCCTTCAAGCTGAACCAGATGGGAATGGCATCGGCTTATGCGGTCCTGATGATGCTTATCATGCTTGTTTTCATGCTGCTTTATATCCGCAAGACGCGGTCGGAGGAGAACTGATGGCACGCCGTATAGCCTTTAATATTTTCGCGTGGTCCATCGTACTGATGGTCGCCTTTCCACTTTTCTGGATGCTCGTTACGTCGGTTAAACCGCAACCAGAACTCTTCCGGCGCCCGCCGACTTTTCTGCCGGAAGTCTGGACGTTTGAGCACTATGCGAAGTTGCTGTTCGACACCAAATTCACGACCTACTTCAGGAACTCAGTGATCCTGTCCGTTTCGACGACAGCAATCGTTATCGTGATCGCGACAATCGGAGCTTACAGTCTGGTGCGCTTCAAATACCGCGGCCGCGAAAGCTTGGCCTTTCTGGTCCTGTTCACCTACCTTCTTCCATCGGTCGTTCTAATTTTGCCGCTTTACCTGATGATCGTGAAGCTTGGCATGTCCAACACGATCTTCTCGCTCGTGATCGCCTATACGACATTCGCCCTGCCCTATGCCCTTTGGCTTTTGCGATCGTTCATGCAAGGCATCCCCGAGGATCTGGAAAGTGCCGCGCTCGTCGACGGAGCATCCCGGATGGGAGCTTTTCGAGACATCATCCTTCCCCAATTGCTACCTGGAATAATTTCAACGGCGCTGTTCACCTTTATCCTGTCCTGGAACGAGTATCTCTACGCGCTTGTTTTGGTGAACTCTGACAATGCGCGTCCGCTTACAACCGGCGTGATGAATATGCTGATTTCATCCTTCAACATAGAGTGGTCACTCCTGATGGCCGCATCGGTGATGATGAGCGTGCCGCTGATCATCGCATTCGCCTTCCTGCAAAGCTACCTGACCCGCGGCTTCGGCGCCGGCGGGGTGAAAGGATAACTATGGCCGACGTTGTTTTAACCAATCTAAACAAACAATTTGACTCGTTTACCGCAGTCGACGACATGAGCCTAAGCATCGAGCAGGGCGAATTTGTCTCGCTTTTGGGTCCGTCGGGCTGCGGCAAGACCACGACGTTGCGAATGCTTGCGGGACTGGAATTCTGCACCTCTGGCGAGATCCGGATCGGCGAACGCGTCGTCAACGACGTCGCACCGGGAGAGCGCGACATCGCAATGGTCTTCCAGTCTTATGCGCTTTACCCGCACATGAGTGTCGAGAAAAACATCGCCTATCCGCTGAAGAAACGCGGTGTACCAAAGTCCGAGCGTGGGGCAATGGTCGCAAAAACCGCTGAAATGCTGCACCTCACCGAGCTGCTGAACAGAAAACCTCGCCAGCTTTCGGGTGGTCAGCAGCAGCGTGTCGCCCTTGGACGGGCGCTGGTGCGTGATCCAAAGGTGTTTTTGCTGGACGAGCCCCTGTCAAACCTCGACGCGAAACTGCGCGGCTATATGCGGGCCGAACTCGTGCAACTGCACAACCGGCTTGGCCGCACTATGGTCTATGTCACGCACGATCAACTCGAGGCGATGACCATGTCCGACCGGATCGCGATCATGGAAGGTGGGCGTCTGCAGCAATTCGCCCCGCCGCAGGACGTATACCGCGAACCCGCAAATCGTTTCGTGGCGAGCTTCATAGGAACCCCCGGAATGAACCTGATCGACGGCGAACTTCGTCAGGACGGCGGAACGTGGTGGTTTGAATCGCCCGAACTCAAGATAGAAGCGCGCGGCCTCGGCCCCTCAGCGCAATCGGGAAAGGTCTGTCTCGGCATTCGCCCCGAAAGCATCACTTTGGGAACAGGACCCTATTCCGGCGCAGTGCAACTGGTCGAACAGACCGGGCATGAGAACATAGTCGCGGTCGACATTGGCGGGGATACACGTCTGACCGGCCGCGCGCCTGCAACCGTGATCCCGCGAGTGGGAGAGGCAATCCAGTTTTCGATTGATCCCGACGCATCGCATTTCTTTGCCCCCGGTCCAGCAGGGATCAGGTTGAATGTGCCCCGGTCAGCTGAAGGCGCAGAGAAATGGAACCCAACCCAAGCCGCGACCAATTTTAAGGAGGCCCAACAGTGAACCGTTCATCAATCAGCTGGTCCGGGCCGATGCCCGCAATTACGACGCCGTTTCATTCCGATCTGTCTCTCGACGAAGAAGGTTTGACCGCCAATATGGCAAGGCTCTTCGACGCTGGTGCGACCGGGATGGTCGCCGCAGGCTGTACCGGCGAATTCTGGGCTCTTTCTATGGACGAGCGTTCACGGATCGCAGAGCTGACTGTCGCGGCCTGCAAGGATCGCGGTCCTGCGATCATTGGAACAGGCAGTATTCGTGAAGGCGAAGTTATTGAGCAAATCGACCGCGCCAAGGATGCAGGTGCGGATGGCGTACTGGTCCTGCCCCCTTATTTTGCTCACCTGACCGAAGCCGAGGTGATCACTCACTTTGAAGCGATAGATGCCCGCTCAAGCCTTCCAATTATACTTTATAACATACCCGGAAACGCGGGAAATGCTCTGACACCGGACATCGCAGATAAGCTGGCGGATCTCGACAACGTCGTTGCGATCAAGGAAAGCAGTGGAAGCTGGGCCAATTTCCATGCCACCCTTCTCAGGGTGAAAGACAAAATCCGCGTCTTCTGCGGCCCTTCGTCGGCCTATGGGGTTCCCGCGACCCTGGCTGGGGCTGACGGGCTGATCGACTGTTTTCCGAATGTGTGGACACCGGGCTGTCTTGAAATGTGGGATCTTGCACGCAGCGGACGCACGAAAGAGGCTTGGGCGCTTCAAAGCACCGGCATTGCACTGACCGAGTTATTTACCAGCGAGGGACGCACCCTTTATCCTTCCACCAAGGCCGCGATGGACTATCTGGGACTTCCTGGCGGTGGCCCAATGCGCCCACCACTTCGCGATCTGTCTACCGACGCCCGAATGGGTCTGATCGCGGGATTGAACGAGCTTCTGCCCGCGCACGCCAAGGTCGCCTGAGCGACCCCGATAATCAATAAAAGGAAAACCTCAATGGATCTCGGACTTAAAGGCAAAAGTGCCATCGTGACAGCAGCCAGCCGCGGCCTTGGGCTGGCGACCGCGCGGTCGCTGGCACAGGCGGGCGTGAACATAACGATGAACGCGCGCGGTGCCGAAACCCTCGAAGCCGAAGCCGCAAAAATCCGCGAAGAATTCAACGTCGACGTCAAGACTGTCGCGGCCGACTTCAACGAGAGCGACGGCCGCAAGGCCCTCCTTCAATCCGCAGGTCCGGTGGATATTCTCGTCAACAACCCCGGTGTGCGTCAAGTTCCCACGCCGTACGATAAGATAACGAGCGAAGATTGGCGCTACTGGCTCGAGGTCCATTTCCTGTCATCGGTAGAGATGATCCAAGCCGTCGCGCCAAGAATGCAAGAGCGCAAGTTCGGTCGCATCGTAAACATGTCGGTTAGCTTCATAAAATTTCCGCAAGTTGGCTTCGCCCACAGCCACGCGGCCCGGTTGGCCCTGTCAGGAGCGTCAGCAGCTATGGCCCGTGACCTTATTCCGCACAACGTAACCATCAATACAGTTTGCCCGGGACTATTTGACACTGACGCACTGCACACAAATCTTCACGGGCATGCAGAGCGTCTCAATACGACCTACGAGGCTATGGTCCAAGACCGGGTCGATGGCTGCCCCGCAGGCCGCTTTGCGGACCCTTCAGAATGCGGTGATCTGATCGCGTTTCTCTGCTCTGCGCAGGCGAGATTCATAACTGGACAAAACATTGTCAACGACGGTGGCATCCATCAAGGGCTTTTCTGATGACGAAGGTCGCGATGATCTCTGGCGGTGGACGAGGCCTTGGCGCAGCGATCACAAAGCGGCTTTTGTCTGAAAACTGGAGGGTGTCACTCGGTCTGCGGGATACCACCCAGGCAGACGCCTTTGGGAAAGGCCCTGACGACCTTCTGGCGGTGCCCTATGACGCGACGGTTGAGGGCGCGGCAGAGGCTTGGGTCTCCGCGACTGTGGAACGCTTCGGCCAGGTCGACGCTCTTATTAACAATGCCGGTATTTTTCGCATGGTCGGGTTCACCACCGGCGAAACCAAAGACCTAGACGACCTATGGACAGTCAATGTCATGGGACCGTTCCTTCTTACCCGAGCCGCGATGCCCGAGCTTCGCAAGACAGGTGCCGGGCGCATTATCAATATCGCATCCACCGACGCAAAGCGCTTCCGTCCCGGAAGCTCCGCCGGTTATACGATGTCAAAACACGCACTTCTGGCGATGACACAGGCCGCGCGCGCCGAGGGATGGGATGACGGCATTCGCGCCACAGCGCTCTGCCCCGGCGCCATTGACACCGACCTCATCGCCGGCCTGAAGGGCGCGACACCGAAAGCCGATCGCCTGACACCAGAAACCGTGGCAGACATCGTCAGCTTTGCACTGTCGTTGCCAAACCAAGCCAGCATGCCTGAACTGATCGTCAACACCCGAATGGAAGGCCTGCTATGACCCACACCGAAGGTTTGGTGAATGACCAATTGGCGGCATGGGATCGCGATCACCTGCTCCACCCCACCACGCACACCGCGCAACACGCCCGCGGTGACGTTCCCGGCCGCATCATTACGGGCGGCGACGGCGTTTTCGTGACGGATCGCGACGGCAACCGCCTGTTGGACGCGTTCGCGGCGCTTTACTGTGTGAACGCTGGGTACGGCCAGACAGAAATTGCCGATGCAATCGCCAAACAGGCGCATGAACTGGCTTTTTTCCACTCCTTTGCAGGACACGGCAACGAACCCGCGATCCGCCTTGCCAAAATGGTCATGGACCGGGCACCTGATCACATGGCGCGCGTCTATTTCGGCCTGTCAGGGTCCGATGCGAACGAAACCAACGTCAAACTCGCGTGGCACTACAACATTTTGCGCGGAAAGCCGAAAAAGCGGAGGATCATCAGCAGATGGCGTGGCTACCACGGCTCTGGTCTGGTCTCTGGCTCACTGACGGGCCTCAAGGTGTATCACGACCGCTTCCATCTTCCATTGGACGGCTTCCTGCACACCGAAGCACCGCACTATCTTAGGCGGCCCGATGCGGACATGACCGAAGCCGATTTCACCGATCATCTGATCGGCGCACTTGAAGCCATGATCGCTCATGAAGGCGCCGACACCATCGCCGCGTTCATCGGCGAACCTGTGCTTGGCACCGGAGGCATCGTGCCGCCGCCGACGGGATATTGGGCTCGCGTGCAAGAAGTCCTCGCGCAAAACGACATCCTTCTTATCGTTGATGAAGTGGTCACAGGGTTCGGTCGAACCGGCCATATGTTTGGGTCGGACCTTTACGACCTCAAACCAGATTTTATGACTATCGCAAAAGGTCTGACCTCCGCATACGCTCCGCTTTCGGGGTCGATTATCTCATCGCGAGTGTTTGAAGTCCTGATGCAGGGGGCGGACGACTTCGGTCCTCTGGGTCACGGCTGGACCTATTCAGCACATCCGATTGGAGCCGCTGCCGGAATTGCGACACTGGATCTCGTGGACCGGAACGGGTTGGTCGACAACGCCCGCGAGACGGGACCATATCTCCTCGAGCGTCTGACCGAAGTGATGGGTGATCATCCGAATGTTGCAGAAGTTCGAGGTGTTGGCCTTCTCGCAGCGGTTGAATTCATGGAAAACCCCGCCGAACGCACTTGGTTTCCTCCCATGACTGTCGCACCCAAGATCTCAGCCGAAATGACCCGTCTTGGGGTGATCGCGCGCGCCATGCCCGAGGGCAACATAATTGGATTTGCACCCCCCCTCTGCATAACCCGCGACGAGGTAGATCAGGTCGTCGATGCGCTGGCACGGGCCACGACGCCGGTCCTCGGTTGATCAATCCAAAGCCCTGTGCCCGTTCGCCATCGCCCGCCTTGATAGCACCGAGCCAAGCGCCTAAATCAATCGCTAAACTTCAGGTGCGACGACCAATCGGATGCATCGTATCGCGATGAAAGCCGCTTGATCCCGCAGCTGTCAAAATCAGATGCGAGATTTTCCACCCGTCAGGTGAGCGCAAAAAAGTATGGTGATACCGCCCCCACAACTCGCTGTTCGGCCTTCCGTCTTGGTAGCGATGCCAAGCATAAAGATATGAGACGCTTTTTGCCGCCTCCGACCCCTCAAATTCGATAGCGATATTCGAAATGTGGTGACTGGTCGCCGCGAAAAAACTACTCAGCCCGCGCTCGATCATCGGGCCTATTTCGGCCACTCCGTTCATAGTCGGCACGTCCGGGCCATAGTCCACCACAGCGTCGTCGGTGAAAAGTGCCAACACCTTCTCCGGTTCTGCCCGGTCAAAATGGTAACAATAGGCGTGGATTACGTCTGAAATTGCTGCCTTATCAATCAACTCTGCAACGCTTTGAGCGTGATCCATTCCGTTCCCTCACTATCCCAATTACACCAGTCCATATGCACCCATAGGGCTGCAAGCAAGCCAGTTAAGCACCGCACCAATCCGCCAAAAACACAACGCAATTTCGACCCAAGATACTGGCCGTAATCACACAAACTACATGTTTAAGAAATGCTCAGGCATAAACGGTACATCGGTATCATCTGGCTTGGCACCGGCAGAAGTCAGCATGGCGTGAACCTGTCCGCGATGATGCGTCTGGTGGTTAAAAAGTTGGATCACAAGTACCTTTTTGGGCTTGGTCACATCTCGCCCCACCGCCCCCGAGAACCAACTTAAGTCACCTTCAAACCAATCCGGTGTCACGTCATGCGCCCACTGCAAAATCCTCTTATCAAAGGTTTTTCTTTCAATACAATACTGTTCCCAGTCTGTGATCATGTCCGCAGAGTCTATAATTCCACCCTCTGGTGCAGGCGTTCCTGCGAACCTGCTCATCCAAATCATGTCGCCCCATAAAACATGAGAAACGGTTCTCTGAATTGACCCAAAGAAGGCACCACGATCTTTCACGCGGTCCGAATTGGAAAGGCCATTGGCCGCCGCAAGCAGGCTTTCGTTTTGCCAGAAATTGTATCTGGACATTGTAAGCGTGTATTCCTTGTTAGGCATAAGGTTTCCTTCGAAAACATGATCATCCCGACCAAAATGGTCCTGTTGGAATGTTAGTACACAATCGGCCTGGGTTCACCTTCGTCAGCCGCACAGCCCGCAATAATTCACGCAGAACTGTTTCATTCGTACTTCGGCCAGGTGTCAGCAATGCGGTACCCTTCGGGCCACGGATCGCTGGGATCCAACATGTGCTGGTGCGTCCCGGTCACCCAAGCCCGCCCGCTAATCTGTGGCCGAATAGCTGGTACTTCTCCAACTTTTGTTTCGGCCAGAATTTTACCGTGAAATTCCGACCCAAGGATGGAAACGCCTGTTAACCGGTCCCCGACGCTCATATCACCCTTTGCATGCAGCAAGGCCATTCGCGCTGACACGGCTGTTCCAGTTGGCGAGCGATCCAGCTTCCCAGGTTGAATAGACACAATAGATTTAGCGCGAAGGTCGTTTTGGTCACGCTCCAGCGCACCGGCAAACAGACAAAATGAATGGTGCCGCCAATCAGGTTGTAACGGATGGTTAAACTCCAATTGCTCATTCGCAGCATTGGTTATTTTGACCCCAAGCTCGGCAAGGATTTGGGCATCCCCTGCTTCCAGCGCCAATCCGAGAGATGCCGGGTCAACCACAACGAAACTGTCGCCGCCAAAAGCAGTATCAACCGTGATCGTGCCGTTGCCTTCGATTGCGAGTGGGACATCTATAAGCCCCGCAAACGAGGGCAGATTTTCAACTTCGATGCGCTCGGCTTTGCCATTTGCACAATGCGCGCGCACCCGTACCAAACCTCCGGGGGCTTCAAGCACCATTTCTGTGACTGGCTCTTGCATAGGGATAATCCCCGTATCCAGCAAAACGGTGGACACGCAAATAGAGTTTGACCCCGACATCGGCGGCGTGTCCTCAGGCTCCATTATGATCCACGCGGCTTGCGCGTCTGGGTGTTTTGGGGGCACCAAAAGATTCACATGTCGAAATACGCCGCCGCGTGGTTCGTTCAGCATGAAGTTTCGCAAGGTGTCATCCTCGGCGATCCATTTGCGTTGTTCCCACAGCGTTTCGCCCGGCGGAGGGGCGACCCCACCAACAATTACGTCGCCAACTTCGCCTTCGGCATGGTACGAAACAGTATGGATAACTTTAGTACTACGCATGTTCAAAACTCATCGGATGTTTGCGGATGTATCAATCTCTTCGATAACACCCTGATGGAATAAATCTACCCGATCAGACACTTCGCGTGCAAAGCTCGTTTCAAGGATCATGCGAATTTGGCTCGCATCCTCTTCCGCAAGCACTCGCATCGTTCTGAAAACAACGAATGACCGGTGGACGCAAACGGGGGCGGTCCGACGACTACGAACAAGTCTCTACTAGGACAGTCAGCCTGCCCCTCAGGCCGCGCAAAGGCCGCGCCATTCACTGAGAGCGGCGGCTCGGTTAAGCTTAAAATTGTATCCGCTGTAAGGCGTGTATTCTTGGTTGAAATGGTTGTGAACCGAGGCATGAACGGCGCCGATCAGCTGCAAACTTCGCATCAGACGGAATCGCCACATCACTCGTTCTCTTCGTCGAAAAGGAAGATGAGAATTCTCGGCCCTGTTGTTGAACCAGCGGCCGGTTTCATGTCGATCAGCATTGCCAATGGTCTTCATCCCAGCGCCGTGCGAACGCTGTTTATCAGCCACTACACTCTGCGGTTGCCCGTGACGCTGCATTGATTTCCTGAGAGATTTCAACGCTGATTTACGATTCTGGCGCCTGGTTACGTAGCTTTCCAGCACTTCTCCCTCGCGAAGACCGGCCCAAATCTGTTCCACCAAAACCGAACCGTCTCATGCCTGATCTCAATGCCGCGCTCATGGAGCAAGTCCTCCGCGCTTCGTAAAGACAACGGAAATCGGAGGTACAGCATTACGGCCAATCGTATGATCTCGTGGCTGGTTTTGAAGTCGCGAACTGCGGAGCGTTTTGTCATTCGCGAAACGATAAAACCATCCTGACCGCCGCAAACCGATACCGTTGGATCGGGTTCCCATGGACAGGCCTACGGTTCTAGGGAGGCCGGAGTGGCTCTCTGATGCCAAGCGATCGGCTCCCTGTTCCGGAAACGTATTTACCTGATAGTCACCAAAATTTTCCCTGTAAGCAGGGAAAATCGGGGCAAACCCAGGCGCGGGATGCCTTTGGCAAGCCCCGGAAAAGTCACGACAAAATAGGGAGGGAAAGGAAGATGCCACAGAGACAGGGGTCGGTGGCGGAGGAGGTGTCAGCCTATTCAAATACTTAGGTGTTCCGAAGTATTCTTTAAATCATAGGCTTACAGTAAGTCATTGTCTTAATTGTTCCAGCGCCGTCCCCCATATTCCTGTCAATAGTGGGGGACGTTATGGCGGACGTTACTCAGAAAATCGAAAGCAAAGCACCGAGCAAGCGTGCTGAGAAGGCGTTATCTGCCGCCTTTGTCCGCATAGTGACGACCGCTGGCAAGTACACCGACGGCCACGGGCTATTTCTCAAGGTAGACCCGTCCGGCGCTAAACGCTGGGTGCAGCGCATTGTTGTTCGCGGCAAGCGAACTGAAATTGGCATGGGGAGTGCGTCTCTGGTCAGCTTGGCCGACGCCCGCGAAATAGCCCTAGAAAACCGCAAACTGGCCCGCGCTGGTGGCGACCCCTTGCAAGCAAAACGCGAAGCCAGGGAACTACTGACTTTTGAGGAAGCTGCCCGCAAAGTTCACAAAATCCACGAACCCACTTGGCGCAACAAGAAACACGCCGCGCAATTCATTGCCACGCTTGAGACGTACACTTTCCCACGCATGGGCAAGCTAAAGGGGTCCGAGGTCACAACGGCAGACGTGCTGGCCGTGCTGC
>RCMY010001725.1_pt1 | contig 20342 bp, 20 predicted proteins | sample 2041341 | NCBI WGS metagenome assembly RCMY01 (sample SAMN09708234, study PRJNA481090) | Marine sediment metagenome, whole genome shotgun sequencing project. | reverse complement strand
TCATCCCCTCCGCCAAAATGTCGAAATCCAAAAACAACGTCGTCGACCCCATCGCGATCATCGACCAATACGGCGCGGACACCGCCCGTTGGTTCGTCCTAAGCGATAGTCCGCCCGAGCGTGACGTCGAGTGGACCGCCTCTGGCGCCGACGCCTCTGCCAAGCACCTCGCCCGCGTCCATCGCATTGCGTCCGAAATCGCGGAAAGCCCGGACGACGCCGGAAACGCGGACGAAGACAAAGACCTGATGCGCGCCACCCACAAAGCCATCCACGACGTCACAATGGGTGTCGATACGTTCGGCTTTAATGCAGCGATTGCAAAGCTTTACGCTTTCACAAACGCTCTGCAAAAGTCCAAAGCATCCACCACCACAAGACGCGACGCTGCCAAAACACTGGCGCAACTTATGTCGCCTTTCACCCCGCATTTGTCGGAAGAAGTTTGGTCCATGCTCGGCGGCACAGGCCTCATCGCAAACGCCGATTGGCCCATCGCAGACGAAAGCCTGCTGGTCGAAGATTCGGTAACCATGCCCATCCAAATTAACGGCAAACGCCGCTCGGAAATCACCGTTCCGAAAGACATGCACAAGGCAGAGGTTGAAAAGCTGGCCCTTGCGGATGATGCTGTCATCAAGGCGCTGGCCGGAGGTCAGCCAAAAAAGCTCATCGTCGTACCGGGGCGCATTGTGAATGTCGTTATTTAAGACCCCAAAAGCTGTCACCCGCCGCGCCGTCCTCATGGGCGGGGCGACGCTCCTCGCCGCCTGCGGCTTCACACCAATCTATGCCCCAGAAGGCCGCGCCGATGGTCTTTTTGGCCGCATCGACGTCCTCCCACCCTCAGACGAAGAAGGCCGCGCGCTAACCCGTCGCCTCGAAGAGCGCCTCGGCCTGCCCGAAGCCCCTGACCTGATCCTCGACGCCAACATCGCCATCACCGAAGAAGGACTCGGCGTCCTGCCGAATGGCTCAACCAGCCGCTACAACGTCGTCGGAAAAGTCGATTGGTCGCTCTCAGACGGCACCGAAACGCGCCTCTCTGGCAGTGAGCAATCCTTCACCGCCTACTCCGCGACTTCGACCACCGTCGCGACGATCATCGCTCAACGCGACGCCCGCGAGCGCCTGATGATCCTCCTCGCTGACCGCATCACCGCGGACATCCTCGCGCGCTCCGACGCCCTATGAAGCTCTCGCCCCGCGACGCCCCCGGCTATTTCGCGCGACCGGACGCCGCCAAAACCGGCCTGCTTATCTACGGCTCGGACGCCATGCGCGTGGCCCTGCGTCGCCAAGAAGTCATAAAGGCGCTGATCGGTCCACAAGGCGAAGAAGAAATGCGCCTTACCCGCATCCAAGCCGCCGAATTACGCAAAGACCCCGCCCTTCTCGACGATGCAATGAAGGCCCAAGGCTTCTTCCCCGGCCCGCGCGTGGCCTTCGTTGAGGACGCAGGCGACGGCCTTACCGAAACCGTCAAAGCCGCCCTCTCTGACTGGCAACCGGGCGACGCCCAAGTGATCGTCACCGCTGGACAACTCGCCGCAAAGTCCAAGCTGCGCAAAGCCTTCGAGGACCACCCAACCACCTACGCCACCGGCATCTACGACGACCCGCCCAGCCGCGCCGAAATCGAAGCCGCGCTAAGTCAGGCTGGCCTCAAAAACATCTCAACTGACGCCATGGCAGCCCTCACAAACCTCTCCCGCGTGATCGACCCCGGAGATTTCCGCCAAACGCTTGAAAAAATCTCCCTCTACAAACGAGGCGACGACACGGCACTGACCCCCGAAGAAGTCGACCTCTCCGCCCCGCAATCCATCGAGGCTGGCATCGACGACGTCCTGAACATTACAGCCGACGGCGAAGCTCACCGCATCGGCCCGGTCTTAAAACGTCTCCAAGCCCAAGGCATTGGCGCGGTCGGCCTGTGCATCGGAGCCACCCGACACTTCAAAACACTCCACACTGTCGCCTCCGACCCCGGAGGCCCCGGCAGCGGCATCGGCAAACTACGCCCGCCCGTCTTTGGCCCCCGGCGCGACCGCATCCAACGCCAGGCCGCCGCGTGGGGCATGCACAAAACCGAACGCGCGCTGGTGCTCCTGCTCGACACTGACCTCACCCTGCGCTCGACCAACCGCGCCCCCGATATGGCGCTGATGGAACGCACGCTCCTCAAAATCGCATGGATGAACCGCAAATGACCCTCACCGTCGTTGGCCCCACGGCATCCCGTACTTCGCGCGTCCTGTGGTGCTTCGAAGAACTCGGCCTCGCTTACAATCACCAGATTTCCCGGCCCCACTCGCCCGAAATCAACGCCCTAAACCCCCTAAAGCAAGTCCCGGTCCTTAAAGACGGCGACGTGGCCCTCATCGATTCCACCGCGATCCTCTACCACCTCTCCGACCGCGAGAACCGCCTGACGTACAAACCCGGTAGCCACGCCCGCGCCCACATGGATGCCCGCATCGCGTTTTTGCTCACAGAACTTGAAGTTCCCCTCTGGATGCGCGCGCGCCACAGCTACATCCTGCCCGAAGACATGCGCCACGCCGAGATCTTCCCCCTCCTTGCGACCGACTTCCGGCTCGCAAACGCGAAGTTTGACACCCTTCTTGGCGACGCCGACTACTTCGCCGGAGACACGTTTACCATCGCCGACATCATTGCGACCCACTGCCTGTTCTGGGCCACCGACGCCCACGAAATCTCGGACACTGCGTCAGCCTACCTCGCCCGCCATAAAGCCCGTCCCGCATGGGCCGCCTCGCAAAAGAACCGCTGACATGGATGGCACCACCCTCAAGGACTTCCCGACGCTCTACTGCGATACTTGGCAGGCCGTGATCGAAGGCAAAAAGGGATGCGAGGCGCTCAACCCTTACTTCCACCTGCCCTGCCACATGATCCTGACCGACGGCCAGCCGCGCGACATTTCCACCGAAACCGACCTCATCGCCTTCAACGAACAGCGCCGCGCGGCGTTCCTTGGCGGGGGCGTCACCCAAGCGCGGCTTTGCGGCTCGGACCTCACCACCCAAGGCGCCCACACCGCCCTCATCACCGCAAATTGGGAGTTGCTGCGTGCTGACGGATCTCTCGAACGCAGCTGGAGGCACTTCTACACAATGATCCGCCCCGCTAAATCTTGGGTCATTGTGGTGTCCGCCTTCAGGTCTGGCAGCTGACGCACAGCCCCTGCGCGTCGCCACGAAATCCCCAACCGACTAAGCTCGAAAAAACCGGAGCGCGACCATGGCCGTGATGATCAACGGCACCTACCACGTTGAAAGCCCCGAACTTGGCGTCTCTGCCATCCATGAAGTCTACGCCCATCAACGCCCCGGCTACACAGGCCGCTGCACCATGCCTGTCCTATGGGATCGCCAAACACGCCAGATCGTGTCCAACGAAAGCGCCGACATCATCCGAATGTTTCTTGCTTTCGGCAAAGGCCCTGACCTCTACCCCGAAGCCGCGCGCGTCCAAATCGATGCTTGGAACGACCGGAGCTATCCGTCTCTCAACAACGGCGTCTACCGCGCCGGTTTCGCCCGCACCCAAGACGCCTACGATACCGCCGACGTAGAAGTCTTCGAAACCCTCGACGCCATCGAGGCGCAACTTCGAAATGCCAAATGGCTCGCCGGAGGCGACCTGACCGAAGCCGACATACGCCTCTTTCCGACGCTCGCCCGCTTCGACGTGGCCTATCACTCTGCTTTTAAATGCAATATCCGCCGGATCATCGACTACCCAAGCTTATGGACCTACGCCCGTCGCCTCTACGCAATGCCGGGTATCGCTGAAATCGTCCGTTTTGACGTCTACAAGAACGGCTACCACTCGCAATCCAAGCTTCGAAATCCCCTCGGCATCGTCCCGGCAGGCCCCGCAATCGACTGGTCCCTCTAGCGCCCCAGATACGCCAAAGCCTGCGCCCCTGCGCCGCGCCCCGTCGCCAAACAGCCGGTGATCAAATACCCGCCCGTCGGCGCATCCCAGTCGAGCATTTCGCCCGCCGCAAACACCCCCGGCCGGTCCCGCACCATGAACCCGTCCAAAGCCTCCCACGCCACGCCGCCGGCAGTCGATATCGCCTCGTCCAACGGAAACGTACCGGTCACCGGAAGCGGCAAAGCCTTGATCAAAGCCGCCAAAGCCACGCCCTCCGGCAAAGGCCGCCCCAACTCCATCAACAACGATCGCTGCAAATCCACCAACTTCAACGACTTTCGTAAATAATTGGAAACGCTCAGTTTCCCCCGTGGTCGCGCCAATTTCACAGCCACCTGCTCCACGGTCAAATCCGGCATCAAATCCACCGACAACGCCGCGCCCTCGCGCACCGCCCGCGTCACCTCATAAACGCCGCCACCCTCAATCCCGCGCTTCGTCACAATCCACTCACCACGACTCACCACATCGCCCGCGCGCAACGCCACGCCCTTCACAGGGGCGCCCAAAAACCCCTCCATATGCGCCGTCCAGTCCACCAAAAGCCCAGCATTCGAAGCCTGAAATTCCCGGCAGGCCACGCCGGACGCTGCAAAAACCTCTGCCCACACCCCGTCCGACCCAAGCCGCGCCCAGCTTCCTCCGCCCAGCGCCATTACGACCACATCCGCTTCAACCCTTCGCTCACCATCCGGTGTCGCAAAAACAAAAGCCGCCCCGTCCCAGCCCGTCCAACGCCAACGCGTGCGAAGCTCGACACCGCGCTCACCCAATCGCCTCAGCCATCGCCGCAACAGTGGAGACGCCTTCATCGATTTCGGAAATACCCGCCCAGTGGACCCGGTAAACACCGGCTCGCCAAGTTCCTGCGCCCAGTCCCGCACAGCCACCGGCCCGAACGCCTCAACTGCGCTGCGAAACGTCTCGGACCCATCCCCGAACCGCTCCAGAAACGCCGCTTCCGGCTCATCCTTGGTCAAGTTCAGTCCGGATTTCCCGGCCATCAAGAATTTGCGTCCAACCGACGGCATCGCGTCCACGACAACAACCGACAAACCGCCCGCCGATAGCACCTCAGCCGCCGCCAAACCTGCCGGTCCACCACCGACGACCAAGACCTCAACCTTGTCGAAGCCCGCGTCGCGTTCAGATGTATCACTCATGATTGACCCCATTTACCCAAATTGCCGTCGCCTCGTTCCGCCCGTCGCGAAACAAAGCCTGCATCTCGTTGTTCCCAAAATTCGTAGCGCTAAGACAGTTAGCGCGGGATCATCGCCTTGATCGCCGCCACATGGGCTTGCCCGGCCACACAGGCATCCACCACCATCGCGCGCGCCGCACCCAAAACATCATCCGTTACCGCGTCGATCAACCCAAGCCCCCGCGCGTCCTCGGCCCCAAGCTTCTCGCCCGCGAGAAACACCCGCCGCGCAACCGAAGTTCCTGCAATCGAAGCCATTCGCACCGGATCCGACTGTTGAGGCAGGAACCCCAACTTCATCACCGGGTAAAACATCGACGCCCCCGGCACCGCCACGCGCAAATCGCACGCCAAGACCATGCCCAAAGCCCCACCAGCCGCCGTTCCGTTAAGCGCCGCAATCGTCAACGCCGGACAACCGGCGACCGCCCCCGAAAGCCGCTCCCAAACCGGATCAACCGCCAATCCAGCCCGCGCCGCGTCCAAATCTGCCCCCGCACTAAACACGCGACCGGCACCGGTCAAAATCACCGCACAAACGTCTGGCCCAACGCCCTCGATCGCATCCGCCAAAGCGCTCAACATCTCACCCGTCAACGCGTTCGCCTTTTCAGGACGGTTCAGCGTCAGCGTCAAAACACCGCCATCCAACGACGCCTCAATCATTCAATCAGACCAACTGCGCGCCGAATATCGTCGTCCCTAAGCGAAATGTCCTGCCCCAAAAGCCCGTCCGCCTCCGGCCCGCACATCCAAACCAACGCCCGCGCAGGCCACTCTGGCGGAATATGCACCGACCAATCCAACTGGCTCACCGGATTGACGCCGCTTTCCTTGATCTCGCGCTGCATCTCGGTCGCCACCGTCCCCGGCGACAACCCTAAAACCCGCACGCCCGCGTCCCGATTTTCTTTGTCGCCCATACGTGTCAGCATCAAAACACCGGCTTTTGACGTGCAATAATGCGACCAGCCTTCGATTGGACTGGTCGCCGCCCCGGACGAAATGTTCAAAACCGTCCCGCCGCCCCGCGCAATCATCCCCGGCAACACAGCCCGCATCCCATAAAAGACACCCTTCAAATTGACATCGACCACCCGATCCCAATCGCTCGGATCAATCGCCGCCAAATGCGCGACAGGCTCGATCATTCCGGCGTTGTTCACCAAAATATCGACCGCTCCAAACGCCGCCTCCGCCGCCTTAACCGCCGCTTCAACGCTTGCGTAATCGCTCACATCGCAAGGCACCGCCAAAGCCGCATCGCCAATAGAGCCCGCTATCTCGGAAATCGCCGCCTCGCCGCGCGCGCACAAGACCACATTGGCACCGGCACCCGCAAAAAACCGCGCCGCCGCAGCGCCAATCCCGCGACTGGCCCCGGTGATCATCACCGTTTTGCCTTGAACAGACATCTCAGACCTCATTTTTGCCATAGTGCGTGTTCGTCCCGCCACGCTTAGCGCACCTGTGACGCACACAAAACCCTCGCCTTGACGCCCAACGCCAGAGGCCGGATTGTGCTCCCAGCCCCGAACTTTGAACCGGAACCGTAATATGCCCCTCTTTCGTACCTTGACGCTGACATCCGCACTTGCCCTTGTCGCAGGCCCCGCACTCGCCGATCTGACCCCAACTCAGGTCTGGGACGACTGGCAATCACTCCTCGCCCGCTACGGCGCCGACCTCACCTTCGACCGCACCAGCAACGAAGGCGACTCCCTGTCCATCATCGGACTGACCGCGGCCTTCCCGGTGACGGACGGCGCGACTGTCTGGGACCTTGGCACCATCACCTTTACGCAAAACGCTGACGCAAGCGTGTCGATTGAAATGGAAGACGAGCTTCCGCTCAAAGTCGACCTGACCAATCCCGACGGCGAAAAAGGCTCGGTTGGCTTCACCATCCGCCAACCGGACGCCACTATGGTCGCCGCCGGTTCTGCGGAAAACCTCACATATACCTTCAACTACCCCACGATGCAGATGGCAGACTTCACCATCGAGGGTCCCGAAGTGCCCGACGATTTCCCGGTGGTCTTTGACTTGTCACTCACCGCACTTGAGGGCCACGTCAACATGATTGGCACCGAAACGCGCAGCTACGAAAGCGTCTCTTCGGTTGGCCTGTTCAACATGGCGTTGGATTTTCAGGGTATGACCGCTGAAGAAGGCAGCGGCTCGTTCACTCTGACAATGAAAGACCTTGCACAGTCGACCAACGGCACAATCGGTCAGGTCAGCGGCGAGATGTCCTTGGCCGAACTCATTCAGGCCGGCACGACGCAAAACGGTACGGCCAGCCACGGCGAAGTGACCTATGACATTGACGTCACCACACCTGACGGCAGCTTCCAGATGGCCGCAGCCGCCGCCTCAGGCGAAATCTTTGGCGGACTTAACGCAAGTGGCCTCGCCTATGGTGGCGTAACCAAGGATGTGACGTTTTCCATCGCTGGCTCGACCATTCCCTTGCCACCCCTGACCTTCCGCATGGCCGAAAGCAGCGGCAACTTCGCCATGCCGGTCATTCCCGGCGAAGACCCGCAAGACTTCGCACTGTCCTTCGCGATGAACGGCCTAGAGATCGACGATATGCTCTGGGGCATGATTGATCCCGCGGGTCAGCTTCCGCGCGACCCGATTACGCTTGTGGTCGACACCAACGGCAAGGTCATCGTCACCGAAGACTTCACCTCACAGCAATACGCCGAAGGCCAAATGCCAAGCGCTCCCGGCACCATCGAAGAGCTGAACGTAAATACATTGCAACTTACCATCGCGGGGGCAGAACTGACCGGAGACGGCGCGTTCACCTTCGGCAATGAGTCCATCATCCCCACCCCGGTTGGGGTCGCAAACCTGATGCTTACCGGTGGCAATGGCCTTCTGGACACGCTTGTCGGTATGGGCCTCGTTGCCGAGCAACAGGCCACGGGCGCTCGCATGATGCTTGGCCTCTTTGCCCGTCCGGGTGAAGGCGAAGACACGTTGCAATCCACCATCGAAGTCAACGAAGACGGCTCGATCATGGCCAACGGCCAGCGCATTCGCTAACCCAAGATGTGACCGCAGCGTTCAGGCGCGTCTGAATGCTGCGGTGGCCACTCCCATGGCCCCCGACGCGCGCCCGTTGGGCCGATAGATCAAATGCAGCGCCAATCGGTGTGCGGACCGAAACGCAAGGCCCTGCGCGCTTTGCGCCGACTTAAACCACCCCAAGACCTTGCGGCACCTGCCCTTGCGGACTACCTCGAAGACAACCCTGCCAAAGGACGCCGCATGACCGACCTCGCCAAGCTGACCGATGCCCTTCTGATTGCCGCCAAACGCGCCGGAGCCGAGTCTGCCGACGCCATTGCGACCCACGGCACGTCCGTGTCAATCAACGTGCTGAACGGCGCATTGGAACAAGCCGAGCGCGCCGAAGGCACCGACATCGGCCTGCGCGTCCTTATCGGCAAACGACAGGCCTGCGTCTCTGCCTCCGACACCTCCGCCGACACCATCGCCACAATGGCAGAACGCGCCGTCGCCATGGCCCGCCTTGCGCCCGAAGACCCGCACATCGGCCTCGCTGACCCTGACGAAATCGCCCGGAACTGGGACGTCGCCGCCCTCGATCTTGCCGAAGACGCGCCGGAACCGGACGCCGCCCACTTTCAGGACGCCGCACTTGCCGCCGAAGCCGCAGCACTTTCGCACAAAGGCATCACCCAAGCCGACAGCGTCGCCGCGGGCTATAGCCGTTCCGCCATCCACCTTGCCGCATCGAACGGATTTTCGGGCGGCTATGGACGCACCTCGCACGGTCTCTCCTGCGTGGCGATCACAGGGACCGGCACCGACATGGAACGCGACTATTTCGGCGACAGCCGCTCCCATGCGTCCGACATGATGACCCCGGAAGAGATCGGCCACATCGCCGCCGAACGCACGTTAGAGCGCGCCGGAGCAACCAAACCCCCAACCGGGGCCTACCCAGTTCTCTACGACGAACGCATTTCGTCCGGTCTTATCGGCCACCTCCTCCAAGCCGCCAACGGAGCCGCCATCGCACGCGGCTCGTCATGGCTGCGCGACCGCTTGGGCGAACAGGTTCTGCCCGCAGGCATCACCCTGACCGAAGACCCGCATCGCCCCCGCGTCCGTGGCTCGAAACCCTTTGACGCCGAAGGCCTCGCCTCCCGCTCCCGCAATATCGTCGAAAACGGCACCCTCATGGGCTGGACCCTCGACCTCGCGACGGCCCGCAAACTTGGCATGACCAGCACCGCCTCGGCTGCCCGTGGCACAGGCGGCCCGCCAAGCCCGACCATCGGCAATGTCACCATGACGAGCGGCACACAATCCCGCGAAGACCTCATCCGCGACATGGGCACCGGCCTCCTGATCACATCGCTCATCGGGTCGTCGATCAATCCGACCACAGGCGACTACTCCCGCGGTGCCAGCGGCTTCTGGATCGAAAACGGCGAGATCACATACCCGGTCACCGAATGCACCATCGCGGGTAGTCTTCACGACATGCTCGCCACCCTCACACCCGCGAACGACGCCCGCCAACACCTGTCGCGCGTCGTTCCTTCCCTCTTGGTCCAAGGCCTCACAATTGCTGGCAAGTGACCTCGCCCTTTTGAAAACAGCCGCCCTTGAGGCCGGCGAGATTGCCCGAAAATACTGGCGCGAAGACCCACAGGTCTGGGACAAAGGCGGCGATGACCCGGTGTCCGAGGCCGATTTTGCTGTCGATACCCACCTGAAATCCACGCTCCTCGCGCAACGCCCCGACTACGGTTGGGTCAGTGAAGAAACCGAGGACGACCCGGCCCGTTTTGAAACAACGCGCACCTTTGTCATCGACCCAATCGACGGCACGCGTGCCTTCGTGGCGGGCGAACCAACATGGGCGCACTCGCTGGCCATTGTCGAAAACGGCCGCCCCATCGTGGCGTGCGTCTACCTGCCGGTGCGCGACAAACTCTACCTCGCAACCAAAGATGGCGGAGCCACTCTCAACGACGCGCCCATCACCGCCGCCACGGCGATGTTTGACGACAACACGACACTACTCACGCCCAAAGTCACGCTTAAACCCGCCTTCTGGACAAACACACCGCCGACCTTCAAGCGCCACTTCCGCCCCTCGATCGCCTACCGCCTCGCGCTGGCCGCCGAAGGCCGTTTCGATGGAATGCTGACCCTCAGACCAAGCTGGGAATGGGACATCGCCGCAGGCGCGCTTCTTGTCACCGAAGCAGGGGGCGAAGCCACCGACCGACGCGGCAACGCCCTCACCTTCAACACACCGTCGCGCCAATCCGCAGGCGTCGTCGCGGCTGGCACAATGGTTCACAGAACTCTCATTGACCAACTTGCCTAAGCCCGAAACCTCACCTGTGGTTCAACTGCACCAAAACACCGCTTTTCGATGAAATACGCTGAACCATAATTCCGAACGGCCACGAAAATGCTAAAATTCACTGGCACGCATACATAACGCACAACCACGCGGAGCGTTCAAAGTGACCACCGTCCGTCGGGCATTCCAAATCACGCCGCTGCGCGAGGTATTCGGCGTCGATCTCAGAACGCTCGCCTTGTTCCGCGTGCTCCTCGGCCTATTCCTGATCCTTGATCTGGCTTTGCGCGCCCGCGACCTGACTGCGCATTACACTGACTTTGGGATTATGCCGCGCGAGTTCGCGGATTGGTACATGTCGCCGACATCGTTCACGATCCACACGATCACCGGCAGCACAACCGGTCAGGCTCTGCTCTTCGCCCTCGCAGGGTTTTTCGCCCTCATGCTGGTCATTGGATGGCGCACTCGCGCGGTCACGATCATCAGTTGGGCCCTCCTTTTATCCCTGCAAAACCGCAACACGATGGTCCTGTCCGGCGAAGACAACCTCATCATGCTCCTGATGTTCTGGGCCATGTTCCTGCCGCTTGGCGCACGCTTCTCAATCGACGCGGCCCTCAACAACGACACGACACGCACGCCCAACGCCTACTTTTCCGTCGCCACCCTTGCGCTGCTCATCCAAGGCATGTCGATGTATCTGTTCAGCGCCCTGTTGAAATCCGACCCGATCTGGATGCCCAACGGAACAGCCGTCTACTACGCCCTCAGCCTGGACTATTTCGTCACCCCTTTCGCGCTTTGGTTCCGGCAATTCGAAACCGTCATGCAAGGGCTGACCTATTACGTTTGGACGCTGGAACTGATCGGCCCAATTCTGATCTTCTCGCCGATTTTCCACCGCACATTTCGCGCCACAATCATGTTTTGCTTCATCACGATGCACCTCGGCCTTTGGATGTGTCTCGAAATTGGACTGTTTCCACTGATCTCGATCATCATGAACCTGACGTTCATGCCCGGTTGGATGTGGGACCGGCTGGCCAAGAAATTAACCCCCAACGACCACAGGAAACTTGGTATCTGGTACGACCGCGATTGCGCTTTTTGCTACAAGATGTGCCGCATTATCATGACGTTCCTCATTCTCGATGGCGTGCGCCTGAAACCGGCACAAAGCAACGGGCGGATCGGCGATCTACTTCGGTCCTCAAACAGTTGGGTCGTCACGGATAAAACCGACGACCACCTGAAATGGAGCGCATTCCAGCGTCTCGCCGCCAGCTCACCCCTGCTTTGGCCGATTGCAGGACTGCTGGCGCGCCGCCCCTTCACAACACTGGGCGACGGGGCCTACGCTTTGGTGGCACGTTACCGCTCGCGTCTCTCGACCCTAAGCGGATGGCTGCTGCCGCAACGCCCGGTGCGCACAAAACCCGGCCACTTCGGCAATAGTGCCGCGGCACTGGCGCTCGTCTTCATTTCCATTCAGAACATTTCGACCTTGCCGCAAGCCTCGTTGCGCCTTCCGGACGATTTCCGGGCCGTCCGCCAACTCTTCGGTCTGTACCAAAACTGGACGATGTTCGCGCCGCACCCAGAGATCACCAGCCCGTGGCCTGTGATCCGCGGCAGACTTGCCAACGGCATCATCGTCGACCCCTACAGCAACAGTTTCCAGGTGCCGACCACTGAAAGACCAAAGGTCGTTTCCGCCGTCTACGAAAACTACCGCTGGCGGAAATTTATCTCGCAACTTGAGGACCAAAGCTACGACGCCGTGCCACAACGTCTGGCAAATCTATGGGCAAACTACCTCTGCCGGGCATGGGACAAAGGCAAAACCGAAGACTTCCATTTGGTCACACTCGAAATCGCCTTCATCGTCGATTGGACCCCACTGCCTGGCAACAAAAAGCCAGTCGAATACAACTCGGTTCTGGTCCATCAATGCCGGCGCTGAAACCTGGCCAAGCCGTTGCCCAACCCTTAAGCTGTACGAACGCATGCACCGACGCTCCACCGACGTTAGACCGACGTTGCACCGACGTCGCCAAAACACCCGTTCCGACACCGCCTTGACCCCGCGCGCCCAGCGTTTAGCGTAAGGTCCGAACCCAACCGGAGAGCCCTATGACCCAGCGCCTGCACCTTGTCTTCGGCGGAGAGCTCACAGACCCCTCCACGAACATTTTCCGAGCTGTCGAAGACATCCACGTCGTCGGGATTTTTCCCGACTACGCAACGGCTTACAATGCGTGGAAGTCCGAAGCCCAGCGCACCGTCGACAATGCCCATATGCGCTATTTCATCGCGCATCTGCACCGCCTTCGCGACGAAGAAGCCCCCGCTTCCTCGACCGAGGAGCTGGGCAACTGACACCGCCCAAACCCCGCCTTGTCTCGCGGTTGGTCTCCGGCGTTGCCCGTCTCGCCGACCGCACCTTGCGCTGCAACCCCGCCCCGCCAAACCGCGACCCCGAGCGCCTCGGCCAACCCACAGCCGAGCGTCCAAAGGGCTGTCTTTTATGGCTTCACGTCCGCGATCCGGCGGATGTGGGCTGCATCGCGGCGCTCACCCACGAGGTTTCAATCCTGCGCAACGAACCGGTTTCAGGTCTCGTAACTTCCTCCGAAAACGCGGCCCCCTTGCACGCAATCTCGGGGACCTCCACCCACCAACTTGTGCCCAGCGACACCAAAGGCTCCGTGAAGCGATTTCTCGACCACTGGCAGCCTGACATCGCCATCGTCCACGGCGCCCCGGACCGCCCTGTGCTGTTCAGCGAAACCAAGGCCGCCAAGATCCCTCTTTTCCTCGTCGCCTCAGACCGAAATCCATTGGTAACGGGCGGAAAACCATCGTCTTCCACTGTGTCGATCCCGAATACATTCCATGCCATACTGGCCTCAAGCGGGAACGAAAAGCGCGCCCTCATCTACGCCGGTTTTCCGTCCGAACGCATCGACGTCGCCAGCTATTTGCGCGACACCGCGCTTGTGCCCCCATGCGAAGAAAAAGACCTCACCGCGCTAACAGCCATCTTAGGCGGCCGCCCGGTCTGGCTCGCGGCCGACGTATCGGCGTCGGAAATTCCCGCCATCGAAGCAGCCCAAAGGCGCACAATCCGCGCGGCTCACCGCCTGCTCTTAATCATCGTCCCGCGAGACCTCGACGACGGTACTGCCATCGCTGGATCGTTGGAAACGCACGGGTGGCGGACCGCCTTGCGCTCGGCGGGTGGTATTCCCGACGAGAACGTCCAAGTTTACATCGCCGACACGGCGGACGCGATGGGGCTGTGGTATCGCATCTCGCCCATCACGTATCTCGGAGGTTCGTTTGACGCTGACATCGACACGGCCGACCCGTTTGGCCCTGCGTCGCTTGGTTCGGCCATTCTCCACGGTCCCGAAGTCGGCGGTGCTGTCCCGCGCATCCAACGCCTTCAGGCCGCCGGGGCAAGCCGCCTTATCGACAGGCCCGAAGCACTTGGCGACGCTGTTTTCGACCTGATGTCGCCAGACAATGCCGCACGTCTCGCGCATTCGGGTTGGGCCGTCACGACGGAAGGCGCACCCGCTGTCTCGACGCTTACCAGCATGATAAACCTGACGCTTGATGGTGAGGACCCCGTTTGATGCGCCCGCCCACCTTTTGGCAAAACCCACCTACACGCCCCGGCTGGCAGGCCCGCGCCCTCGCGCCATTATCAGCCCTCGTCGCACAAGCCACCGCGCGCCGCCTACGCAATGCGCCCGACGTCTCGCCCACCTGTCCGGTCATTTGCGTGGGCAATCTAAACGCTGGCGGCACGGGTAAAACGCCCACGGTCATCGCGCTTATTGACCACCTCCAACCTCGCGCCGTCCACGTCGTCTCACGCGGATACGGCGGCTCACTTTCCGGCCCCACCCGCGTTGATGAACGCAAACACAAGGCTGCCGATGTCGGGGACGAACCGCTCCTGATCGCGGCCTTCGCGCCTACTTGGATCGCCCGCGATCGCGCGAACGGCGTGCGCGCCGCCGAAGCCGCGGGGGCGGACGTTATCCTGCTCGACGACGGCTTTCAAAACCCTTCCGTCGCCAAATCCCTCAGCATTGTCGTCGTCGATGCGGCTTTTGGCTTTGGAAATGGCCGCGTTTTGCCGGGCGGGCCGTTGCGCGAACCTGTGGCGACTGGCCTCGAACGCGCTGACCTCTTGCTCAGCATTGGACACATCAAAGCGCAAGCAAACTTCCTCACGCACTGGCAATCGGCCATCACCCTGCCTCATCTCACCGCTCACCTCGAAACGCTTGAAACCGGCATGGATTGGAGCGGTCAGCGGGTCGTGGCGTTCGCCGGTATTGGACATCCCGAAAAATTCTTCGCGACCCTGCGAGGCCTCGGCGCAGACGTGATCCGCGCCGAAGCTTTGAGCGACCATCAACCGCTCACCGAACCTCTCATGAAGCGCCTTGAAATCGAAGCACTGGCCGCTTCAGCACAATTGGTTACGACCGAAAAAGACGCCGTGCGCCTACCGCAAAGCTTCCGCCAGAAAGTGCTGACCCTGCCCGTCCGCCTGCGTTTCAACGACAGCAGGGTGCTCGACGAACATCTTAGCCGCCTTGGTCTGACTTAAACCGACCCGTGCCGGACCCAAGTGTTGGCCCCGCACGATTTACGGCCAATTCCCCATCTGAAAAGACAATCGGAGTGCGCACGCCCGGCACACCCTCGTCCTCGACCCGCATCCCGCGCGCCACGACCTGAGGGTCCCGAAACACGTCCGCCATGTCATTTATCGGCCCCGCAGGCACGCCCGCTACCTCACAAGCCGCAAGCAAATCCGTCTTGGTCCACCCTCGGGTCAAAGCCGTCAAAGTATCGGTCAAAACGGCTCGACGCTCGACGCGCTTTGCGTTCGTCGCGTAGTCCGGTGTTCCGGCCAATCCTTCCGCTTTCAGCACCCCACAAAACCGCCGAAACTGACCGTCATTGCCAATCGCCACAATGATCCATCCGTCCGAGCAATCAAACACTTGATACGGCATCAGGTTCGGATGCGCATTCCCAAGCCGCCCCGGAGCCGTCCCCGTTGCAAGAAAATTCATCGCTTGATTTGAGGTCATCGCAACAGCGGTATCCAAAAGCGCCATGTCGATGTGCTGCCCTCTGTCGGTCTCCTGACGTTGGTGCAATGCGGCTTGGATCGCGATGACGGCGTAAAGGCCGGTGAACAGGTCCGTAATGGCAACGCCCGACTTCATCGGTTGCCCATCCGGCGCGCCGGTGAACGACATCAAACCGGACATGCCTTGAATGATATAGTCATAGCCAGCGCGGTGCGCATAAGGACCGGTTTGCCCGAACCCGGTGATCGAACAATAAACCAGCCGTGGGTTGATCTCGCTCAGACTGGCATAGTCCAAACCAAACTTCTCCAAACCGCCGACCTTGAAATTCTCGATCACCACGTCCGCATCGGCCACAAGCCCACGCACCAGTTCGCGTCCTTCCTCCGTGCGGAAATCGGCCATAACTGATGATTTGCCGCGATTGCAGGAGTGGAAATAAGCGGCCGAGGTTTCGCCGCCATGCTCGATGAACGGAGGGCCCCAACCGCGCGTTTCGTCGCCGTCGGGGCTCTCTACTTTGATGACTTCAGCGCCGAGATCAGCCAATGTCTGACCAGCCCAAGGGCCCGCCAAGACGCGGGCCAGTTCGACGACTTTCAGGCCATGAAGCGGCGTCATTACTCGCCGATTGCAGCGTTAATAATCTCCGCCATTTCATCGTAGGGCATGTTGGAATAGAGCGTCCCGTCGATGATAAATGTCGGCGTAGACTGCACGCCATCTTCCTCGGCCTGCTGTAAATAGCGGGCATAAAGCTTTTGCGCTGTGTCCGCGTCGGTAAAGCACTGATCAAGTTGCGCGTCCGTCAATCCGGCCGTCTTGCCGAACCGGCGCAGACTGTCGACAATTGCGTTGGGGTCGTCCTGACGTGCCCAAGCATTTTGATTCTCATAGATCATGTCCGCAATGCCGAAATACCGGTTCTCCGCGCCTTCGCCGCAGCGTGCGACAATGGCCGCCCACAGACCTTGGCGGTCAAAATAGACCTCGCGGTAAACAAATTTGATCTTGTTTGTGTCGATGAAGTCTTTCTTCAGGTCTTTGAAGCCGCCTGCGTGAAACGCTGCGCAATGTGGGCATGTGAACGATGCGTATTCGATCACAGTTACTTCGGCGTCCGGATTGCCCAGCACCATGTCAGCGATATCTGAGGTGTCGACGTCCGCCGCATCCTGTGCGGCAGCAAACTGGGTCGACAAGAAGAGCGCGGATATCATCGCAAAAAGCGTGGCCGCAAAGGCCGATTTGGTTCGGATCATAACATGAATACCTTTATTTCTGTTTTGACTGAGATAAGACATTGGCCCCTAGACGTTCAAGGGCATCCCGCAGCGACGTATCGCCCACAATTTCAACCGTTTTGGCGGCCATCTCGCGCGCTTCCGGCGCAATCTGCGGTGTTTTAGGCTTGGTGGCATAGCCAGCCTGCGCTTCGGCAAAGCCACGCGGTGCGGTCTGCGTCAGGCGTACTTTCTGGATCGCGGCGTAGCCATAACAGGCGTTGACCCGCTCGCGGATGCTTTCTTTTTGCATCTCGACCATCGGAGCCTCCGCGCCCTTAACCAACAGTGTCAGGGTTGCTCCAAAGCTCTTTCCGTAGGTGATCTCGATAGGACGTGCCATGCCTGACAAATCCGCGCCAACGACATCATCCCAATGCGTCAGAAGACGCGACACGGCAAATCCACGGGTCTCGCCCGCCGTACGAATGCGGTTCGCAACCAAACTAGATGCGCGCTTGAAACCGTGTTTTCGGCGAAAGTTCGTCAATGGCTTGCCTTCCATAAGCTTGCGCGCATCTTAATACAGGCTGAACCGCGCGCCACTCTAAAGCAGATAACGGAGACATAAAAATTGTGTGAGACCCCGCAGAGCAGCGATCTTTTGGACTGGTACGATGCGAACGCGCGCGACATGCCGTGGCGCACCAGCCCTCAGGATAGAAAAACCGGCCATTTGCCCGATCCCTATCGCGTCTGGCTGTCCGAAATTATGTTGCAACAAACCACCGTCGCCGCCGTCCGCGCGTATTTTCTGCGTTTCATCGAACTTTGGCCAACTGTCGACGCACTTGCCAAGGCTGATGACGCTGACGTCATGGGAGAATGGGCAGGGCTTGGATATTACGCGCGCGCCCGCAATTTACTGAAATGCGCCCGCACAGTCGTGTCCGACCACGGCGGACAATTTCCACACTCGCATTCAGACCTGCTGACGCTTCCCGGCATCGGTCCCTATACTGCCTCGGCGATTGCCTCGATCGCCTTTGACCAACCCGAAACCGTGGTCGACGGCAACGTAGAAAGGGTCATAAGTCGGATTTTCGCCGTGCAAACCCCGCTTGCGGTGTCAAAACCAGAGCTGACCAAACTTGCCACCAGCCTCACGCCGCAAAGGCGCCCCGGCGACTATGCCCAAGCGGTCATGGACCTTGGTGCCACGATCTGCACACCAAAGAGTCCTGCTTGTGGCATTTGCCCGTGGATAAGCGCCTGCAAAGCCCGCAACGAAGGCATTGCCGCGGATCTGCCCCGTAAAACGCCCAAGAAAGCGAAACCTACGCGCGTCGGAACGGCCTACGTCGGACGCCGCGAAGATGGAGCGTGGCTATTGGAAACGCGCCCCGACAAGGGGCTGCTTGGCGGTATGCTTGGCTGGCCGGGCACCGATTGGGCCGAAACGATGCAAGCCGGCCTTCCCCCTTCCGAAGGGTCGTGGCAGGACGTTGGCGCGGAAGTCCGCCACACCTTTACGCACTTCCACCTCAGACTTTCGGTTCAGGTCGCAACCCTGTCGGACACGACCGTGCCAGAACGCGGCCACTTTGTTGCGAACCGGCAATTCCGCCCGTCCGACCTGCCAACAGTTATGCGCAAAGCGTTTGACCTTGCGTCTAGCGCTAACACGACAGATTGAGGCCCGCACCATAGCCGTTATAGTGACCCGCGACATATTCTGATCTGAGACATGGCAGACATCACATATCCCAACCGCATCCCACCTGCGCTCCCGTTTTGGGTGTCTCTTACGCTTGTGCCCGTGGCCTGTTTGGGCGCAGTTTTTGGCGGCTTGATGCTTTTGTTGCTGCCGTTTTACGCGTGGGTTGTGTTTTCGTTGCTGGATCAGGTGATCGGAATTGATCCGCGCAACCCAGACATCGCGACCCCTGACAAAGATATTTTCTGGCATCGGCTGATCACGCTGATCTGGCCTTTCGTGCAGGTCGCAGCGACGTTTGGCTTGCTGGCTTACACCGCACAAAGCGACCACCTCACATCGGTAGAGAAAGTAGGTCTGTTCTTTGGCGTCGGTCTTATGAACGGCACGATCGGCCTAGTTTACGCCCACGAATTGATCCACCGATCCTCAAGGCTGGAACGCTTTCTTGGCGACATGCAACTTGGAATGGTCGGCTATGGCCACTACCGGTCTGAGCATCTCTTGGTGCACCACGCTTATGTTGGAACGCCGCGCGACGCTGTGACCGCGCGCTACCGTGAGCATTTCTGGGCGTTTTATCCTCGTGTCTTGCGGCAAAGCTTGGTGTCTGCTTTTCGCGCCGAGCGCGCAATGCTTGCCCGTCGCAATCGACCGGTCTGGCATTTGTCCAATCCGTTTTGGCGCTACACGCTGTTTTCGTTCAGCTTTATCCTGCTGGCACTTGGAATTGGCGGGCCTTCGGGCGTTGCACTTTTCTTAACGTCGGCCGGTTTTGCCGTTTTCCAATTAGAGTTGGTCAACTACATCGAACACTACGGATTGACCCGACTTCACCTAGGCGACGGGCGCTACGAGCCGCAAAAAGCGCACCACAGCTGGAATTCTGCGCATGCCGCCACCTCTGCATTGTTGATCAATGTCACGCGCCACTCAGATCACCACCGCGCCCCGGCCCGGGCATATCCTTTGCTGCGAACGCCGTCAGAAAACGAGGCTCCACACTTACCGTATGGCTACGCGGTGATGACAACCATGGCCTTAATTCCACCATTGTGGATGGCGCGAATGAACCCGCGCGTGCGCGCTTGGCGACGGCAGTTTTATCCGCAGGTCACGGACTGGAGCGCATACGACGCGGGAACCAATCCCGCACCAGTTTGATAGCGCCGCGCTTCGCTCGTCGCCCGAAAAGGGGGCGCTGCCCCCCTGCCTGCGGCCTCCCCCCGAGGTATTTTTGAAAGGATGAAGCCCTTAGCCGTCCTTGCGGATCGTTTCGTTCTTTGGGTCATAGGGGCTGTCTTCTGTGACAACCGCATCCCACAATCGGTTCTGCATCTTGACCTGAAGTTTGGTGCCGGGTGTCACGCGATCTGGTGCAACGTATCCCATCCCGATGGAGGAGTTGAACGCGACAGAATAGCCGCCTGACGTCAAACGTCCCACGCGAGTGTCTCCGTCATAAAGCGCCTCGCGCCCCCAAGGATCCGCGTCGTCCGGGCCATCAATCAAAAGCGTCACGCACATGGACCGCACCCCGGTCTCGATCATGCGATCTTTGCCGTGATAGTCCTTTTCAAGGTCGACGAACCGGGTAAGGCCGGCCTCCAGCGGTGTTGCGTCACGTCCAAGTTCAGTGCCAAACGCGCGATAGGATTTCTCCTGACGCAGCCAGTTTTGCGCGCGCGCGCCGACAATTTTCAGCCCGTGCGGTCCCCCCGCCTCCATCAGTTGATCAAAG